>R21__coassemble_616_pt1 | contig 28390 bp, 28 predicted proteins | sample R21__metabat2_low_PE_034 | metagenome-assembled genome bin R21 | reverse complement strand
CAGACTTAAATAACGCTTGCATTAAGCGGGTTGATGTGATATATTGTACGAGCTGTGAAAATCAAAGCAGTAATATGTGAAGGGCAGGTCCCGGAGCAGGAAAGAGGTGAAAAGCATGAAAAAAGGAATCCATCCTGAATATAAGGAATGTAAAGTAACTTGCGCATGCGGAAATACGTTCACAACAATGTCCACACAGGACGAAATCAGAACAGATATCTGCTCAGCTTGCCATCCATTCTATTCAGGAAAGCAGAAGTCAGCTCGCCAGGGCGGCAGAGTTGAAAAATTCAAGAGCAAGTACGGACTGGAATAAGTTACGAAATGCTGAAGAAGAGGTTATTAAACCTCTTCTTTTTTCTTTAAATTCACACAAATAACCTCAAAGTCATATATAATAAATTCATGAGTGTAGTAGGAAAAACATTTTCATTTATCAAGTTCATATTCAAGCTGGTGCTGATAATAATTCTTGTAGCGGCTATCGCTCTGGGACTGTCCACATACATGGTTGTAACCACCACAGGAGACATCCAGAAGGACTCTGAATCAGGCATCATGAACACCATCACGAAGGGTGATTCCCTAAGGGACATGGATGCTCAGTGCATAATGGTTTTGGGTGCAGGGCTGGACGCTGACGGAACTCCAAGCCCGATGCTAAGGGACAGACTGGACCGGGGCGTTGAGCTGTATAACAAGGGCTATGCGCCGAAGCTTTTGCTCAGCGGTGACAACGGCCAGGTGGAGTACGATGAGGTAACGGCCATGTACGACTATGTGGAGAGCAAGGGCGTTCCGGAGGAGGATATCTGCCTCGACTATGCAGGCTTCAGCACGTACGACTCAGCATACCGGGCGCGGGAGGTTTTCTGCGTTGACCGGATGATTGTGGTGACACAGAAGTACCATCTGTTCAGAGCACTTTACGGTTGCGACAAGATGGGAATCAGAGTAAAGGGCGTTGCGGCAGAGGCCAATAAATATGAGGGCGCGGAATTCAGAGAAGCGCGAGAGGTTCTTGCCAGAGCCAAGGATTTTGTGAAATGGATAATCAAGCCTGAACCGAAATACCTCGGCGACAAGATTCCAATCGACGGCGACACGAGCGGCACACAGCAGTAGGAGATATATGACAGTACAATTCTGTTCCTTTGCCAGCGGCAGCAGCGGAAACTGCTACATGGTAAAGGATGATGAAACAACAATATTAATAGACGCAGGCATTTCAGGCAAACGAATCATGACGGCTCTCGAGGAAACCGGAACTCCGGCGGACAGCGTTGCCGCCATTCTCGTTACCCATGAACACATCGACCACGTGATGAGCCTTCCCGTAATGACCAAAAGAATTCCGGGACTTGTCATCTATGCAAACGAGGCGACATGGAGTGCAATCGAGAGACCTGTTCCCGAGGAAAGGCGCCGCACATTTGTGACGGGTCAGGACTTTTATGTTGGAGACTTTACCATAAGGACCTTCGCGATTTCCCACGATGCCGCAGAGCCGGTGGGATACAGCATCTATCACCGAAGGGACAATGAAGAGGGCGACGATGAAGTCTGCCAGATCAGTATCTGCACAGATTCGGGATGCGTAAGCGAGGAGATCTTTGAGGAGATTTCCTGTGCGGACCTTCTGGTTCTCGAGGCGAATCACGAGAAGGAGGTTTTGCTTATGGGACCGTATCCGTACACCCTGAAGCAGAGGATCCTCAGCGACCACGGCCACCTGTCGAATGTGGACAGCTGTGCCTGCCTTTGCCGCATGATTGAAGAAAAACCAAAGAGCCGCCGGGTGCTCCTGGGCCATCTGTCCCATGAGAACAACAGCCCGGACATGGTTATGATTGCCGCCCGCAACTCCCTTGAGGAGGCCGGCTACTGCATCGACGAAGAAACCCGTGTCACAGTGGCTCTGCGAAACGAAAGAAGCGACATATTCGAAATATGAACATAAAAGTAATAGCAATTGGAAAACTGAAGGAGAAATACTGGACGGATGCGGTTGCGGAGTACGCCAAGAGGCTGTCCGCTTATTGCAGTCTGGACATTGTGGAGCTTAAGGAAAGCCGTCTTGCGGCCAATCCGTCGGCAGCTGATGAGGATGCCGTGAAGATTGCGGAGGGCAGGGAGATTCTGTCAAGAATCGACAAGTCAGACTACGTGATTACCCTGGAGATAAAGGGCAAAACCCAGACATCCGAGGAGCTGGCGGCTCGCATGGCGGACCTGGCGCTTCAGGGAAGAAGCAGCATTACTTTTGTTATTGGAGGCTCGCTGGGGCTGTCCAAGGAAGTCAGTGCTCGCGCAGATTACAAGCTCAGCTTCAGTGCCATGACTTTCCCGCACCAGATGATGCGCGTCATTCTGCTGGAGCAGATTTACCGCAGCTTCAAAATCAATCGCAACGAGGCCTACCACAAATAATTTGGGGGAGAACTATGAAGAATGATAAAGTGCTGAGAATTTATACGGACGGAGCGTGCTCCGGCAACCAGAACGAAGAGAACGTAGGGGGCTGGGGAGCCGTGCTGGAGTTTGGAAACGCCAGCAAGGAAATGTGCGGAGGCGCAGTGAACACCACCAACAACAGGATGGAGATGACGGCGCTGCTGCAGGCGTTCAAGGCGATAACCAAACCGGGCCAGACCATAGAGGTTTATTCGGACAGCAGCTATCTGATGGACTGCTTCAGGAAGAAGTGGTACACAAGCTGGGTGGCAAACGGATGGAAAACCGCACAGAAGAAGCCTGTGGAAAACCGTGATCTGTGGGAACAGCTCCTGCCGTTTCTGAATGAACATGAAATCACGTTCTACAGAGTGAAGGGTCACGTCAACCTCAACAGCAAGGTGACCAACTTCGACAAACTCTACGATAAATTCAGAGAATGGAACGGCGAAGGCTTTTCCTTTGAGGACTTTAAGTATATTACAGAGAAGAATAACAGAGCGGATGAGCTGGCAAACCAGGGAATTGACGGTTTAAGGCAGTAAATCGCCAACTTGTCGCTTTTGCACAACAACTCAATAATTGACCATAAAATGGCCAAAATATATAATATACCCACAAAGATATATCTTTTTGTAATTTAAGGAGGTCACAATGACTGAAAGAAACATGCAGAAGGCTTTAGAAGAAGCTAGAAGAGTTGTAGGCATGATCGAAGCTGAAACTCTGACAGAAGCTGAAAAGAAAGCTGTAATTGAAGATTCAATTAAGAACTTCAATGAAAACGTAAACCCTGGTTGGTTAGAGTACAGAAAGTCTGTATCAACTGACTCCGCATTCGTAGAATGGGAAGATGAGGGAGACGTATTCAGAGATGTTTATGGAACAGAATTTATCGACTGCTTAGGCGGATTTGGTATCTATGCTTGCGGACACGGTAATCCTGAAATCAAGAAGACAGTAAGAGCTCAGCTCGACAGATACTGCCTGCACTCACAGGAACTGGTTGACCCGCTCAGAGGTTACCTCGCTAACATCCTGGCAATGATTACTCCGGGAGATCTGCAGTATTCATTCTTCTGCAACGGTGGAGCAGAAGCAGTAGAAATGGCTCTGAAGCTGGCTAGACTGGCAACAGGCGGCAGATGGTACATCTCAACTACAGGCGCATTCCACGGCAAGTCAATGGGTGCTATCTCAATGGGCGGCAAGGCTGCTTACAGAGAAGACTACGTTCCAATGATTCAGCAGGTACAGCACGTTAAGTACGGCGATGCTGAGGCTGCAAGAGTTGCTGTAGAAAATCTCGAGATCGTAGGTGAAAAGGTTGCTGCAATCATCGTAGAACCTATTCAGGGCGAAGCCGGCGTTATGATTCCACCTGATGGATATCTTAAGGCACTGAGAAAGATCGCTGACGATCACGGCATCGCACTGATCTTCGACGAAATCCAGACTGGACTTTGCAGAACAGGTACTCTGTGGAGAGCTGACTATGAAGACGTTACTCCGGATATCATGACATTCGGTAAGGCTTCATCAGGCGGACTCGTTCCTATCACTGGTATCATCGCAAGACCTTGGACTTATGAAAAGTCAGGTTGCGGCACAGGCTGCGAAGGCAAGATGTTCGACAACCCATGGATCCTCGGATCACCGACATTCGGCGGAAACCCTCTGGCTTGCTCAGCATTCATCGCAACAATCAAGTACATGCTCGAAAACGACATGCCTAAGATGTCAAAGGAAAAGGGCGACTACTATCTGGAAGGTCTGAAGAAGCTGCAGGAAAAGTATCCTACAGTACTGACTACTTTCAGAGGATCCGGCATGCTGATCTGCATGGAATTCCCAGAAGCAGAAGTTGGCTACAATGTAACTAAGGAACTGTTTGCTCAGAACGTAATGACAGCAGGTACTCTGGTTAACGCTAAGACAGTAAGAATCGAGCCACCTATCACTCAGGCTTATGAGACAATTGACAAGGTTCTGGCTGCTCTGGACGTAGCAATGGCTAAGACTAAGGAAGCTTTCAATCTGTAAGATAGAAGGAAACTGAAGTTAGAAAAACGAGGCGGGCTTTCCCGCCTCGTTTTATCAAGAGAAAGGTGAGAATCATGAGGTTTTTTATCGTAGATGCGTTTGCAGATGAACTGTTCGGCGGCAACCCCGCCGGTGTTGTTGTGCTTGACGAGGGACAGGATTTTCCGGATGATGAAACCTGCGTCAAGACAGCAAGAGAACTCAGATATTCTGAGACAGCATTCATAAAGAGATTGGGAGAGAAGGAATTCAACATCAGATACTTCACTCCGGCTGCAGAGGTTGAACTCTGCGGACATGCAACAATCGGATCGTTTGCGGCTCTCAAATTCGGCGGATACATCAGCGACGGAGAGTTCATGAATCACACCATCTCGGGAGATCTGAACATCGGCGTTGAAGGAGACCGCATACTCATGGACATGGCTACACCTGTCAAGCTCGGAGAGATCAGCGAAGCAGACAAGCTGGCTGAGCTTTACGAAATAATGGGCCTGGATTACGAAGAACAGAAGGCCAAAGGCGTAGAGCTTCTGCCGCAGCTTATTTCGACAGGACTGCCGGACATTATGATGCCGGTTGCGAGCCGGAATGACCTGGAAAAAATCGAGCCGGACTTCAAGAGACTGACAGAGATTTCAAGAGACTATGAGGTGACCGGTGTTCACGCATTCACATTAGACGGAGATGACGCCACATGTCACGTCAGAAACTTCGCACCGCTGTATGACATTGACGAAGAGTCTGCAACGGGAACATCAAACGGAGCGCTTACTTACTACGGATACCTGAACGGATTCATCAGCAGCGGAGATGATAGCGGATTCATTCAGGGTGAAAAGATGGGCAGACCGTCACTGATTCAGTCTCACATTGAAGCGGACGATGACGGCTGCATTATCAGAGTAGGCGGAAGAGGCGTAATTGTAGCTGAAGGTCAAATCAGACTTTAGTAAAGCCGGAGCAAAGCCAACATGAGTCAAAGCAACAGGCTAAAACTGAAGGATAAATGCATATACGGACTTGCGGGAATAGGTGATGGAACAGCTTACTGCATGGTGGCGACGTTCCTCATGTTCTTCCTGACTTCCGTAGCCGGAATTGCACCTGCACCTGCAGGAACCATCGTTGCGATAGGATCCCTGTGGGATGTTTGCGCAGGACCGTTTGTGGGATATCTGTCGGACAACTGCAGAAGCCGTTTCGGCAGACGCAGACCTTTCATATTCGTCGGGGCAATTCCCCTGGCGCTCGGTACAGCACTGCTGTTCACGGCGGTGGATTTCTCGCCGGCCATGAAGGCCATCTTTTACGGTGTAGTTATCATCATTTACTGGAGCGGGTTTTCCTGCTTCTTCGTGCCGTACGCAGCACTGGGTTCGGAACTGACTACAGACTACGACGAGCGCACATCGCTGCGCGGATTCACATCTGTCTGCAACAGCATCGGTAACATTCTGGGAACTGTAATGCCGTCGATTTTTGTGGGATATCTCATGGATGCGGGCTGCAGCACCGAGAGTTCCTGGTCGCTGACTGCGACGGGCATTGCGATATTCTCGGGAGCGGCTGTAATGATTACGGCTCTAGGCACAGGCAATAAGGATGTGCCTCGTACAGAGGCAGACAAAACCTCCTTTAATCTGAAGCACATGTTCTGCGAGTACCTGGAGATTCTGAAGCTGAAGCCGATGCTGATTCTCGTGCTGGTAAGCGTTCTGTGTCTTACAGGTCTGACGATGTTCACGGCCGACAGGCTTTACTTCTTTACGTATGTGGGAGGATATTCTCAAAAGCAGATATCGTTCATCCTTCTTATCGGATGCCTTTCGGGATTCCTGGCGCCGCCACTGATCAGTCTGATAATAAAATTCATGGACAGGAAGTCTGCGTTTATCGCAGTTCTTGGAACCATGTCGATTCTGATCGTTGTGTTCAGATTCTGGGAAATCACAACCATGTGGCAGATGCTCGTTCTCATGTTCATATTCGGCATCGGATACATGAGCTACTGGCAGCTGCTGCCCACACTGGTATATGATATCTGCGAATATGATGAGTACGTCAACGGCAAGCAGAGAGGCGGAGAGCTTCTGTCTCTGCAGGGGCTTGCGGAAGGACTTGCAGAAGCGCTGGGATCACAGCTGCTGGGCATACTTCTTCAGATTGCAGGTTTTATAAGCGAGGCGAAAACCCAGAGCGCCGGAGCACTCGCAGGTGTCCACAACTGCATGCTTGTCTTCCCGTCAATACTGATACTGATATCCTGCGTAGTAATGTGGCGATATCCGATTACGCGAGAGAAGTTCAAGCAGATACAGAAAGAACTTGAAGAAAGAAAAAGCGACGCATAAGCGTCGCTTGTTTTTTTACAGTAAGCCGGTGCTGAAATAACGTTCCATTCTGTCCGGAACTGATGGAACAAAACCATCGCCGATTCCCTGGATCTGGTGCAAAACCGCACTCCGTCTAAATTCCATCTTTAATAATGTAACCTCTTGCCCTATGCCGTGTCAAGTGCGGAAAGGCCACAAATAGGGTTAATCCCGGCTGGAGTGAAGGCGAGAATTATGGTAGAATAGTCCCATGAGTTACAGAGTCAAACTGAATGTTTTTGAGGGACCTTTTGACCTGCTGGTCTATCTGATTGAGCATGCTCAGATGAGCATCTACGACATCAGGGTCTCCGAAATCACAACTCAATATCTGGCATACATAGAACAGATGCAGGAACAGGATGTTACCCTGGCATCTGAATTTATGGTGCTTGCAGCAGAGCTTCTGGAGATCAAATCCAAGATGCTGCTTCCTCGGACCATAATGGACTCCGACGGCAAGGAACTTCTGGAGGATCCGAGAACCGAACTGGTTCAGAAGCTGCAGGAATACAAGAAGTTCAAGAACATCTCCGAGATGCTGGAGGAGAGACGCGAGTACAACGCAGCGTTCCTGGAAAAGCCTCAGGAGGATCTGACCGAATATACCGGAGAGCCGGATGAATTCCTGACGCTGGATCTGGACAAATTCAGCGAGGCCTTTGTGGCATTCCTGAGCAGAAAGAAAAAACTCGAGGAAATCCGCGAGCACCACATCAGATCCGAGAAGCAGAGAATCACAACGGAGATTCGCATGGGAGATATCCGCAGGTTTTTCAGGGAGATGGGAAAAAGCGAAACGGACTTCTGGGACCTGGTTCCAAAGAAAGATGACAGATACGATACATCTGTAACGTTCTCATCAATACTTGAGATGATGAAGGAGAGAAGACTGGACGCAGAGCAGAAGCGTCTGTTCGGAGATATAACCGTAAAGGCTACGGAATACCTTTTCGCAGAGACTGTGCCGGATGAGCCGGAGGTACAGCAGGAGGAAGAAGATGGCAAGCAATAAGACAATGAAATCCGCAATAGAATCCATGATGTTCGTGTGGGGCGAACCGCTGAACATCAAGGACGTTGCTGACATATTCAATGTTGAGAAAAAAGAAGTGTACGAGGCATGCAAGGAGCTGCAGCAGGAGTACGAGCAGGAGGGCAGAGGCATCGTCATCCGCGAGGTGAACAAGAGCTTCCAGTTCGTGACCCGTGCGGAAAACCTGGACTACATCGAACGTCTCTGCACACCGACAAGGCGCAGGAGGCTTTCCCAGTCGGCGCTGGAAACACTTGCGATTATCGCATACAAGCAGCCGGTAACAAAGGGAGAAATCGAATCGATAAGAGGCATCAGATCCGATCGTGTTATTGAGGGGCTGGCAGCCAAGAAACTCGTTGCTGAAATCGGCAGAGCGGAAACCGTCGGCAGACCTATTCTCTACGGAACGACAGATGAGTTCCTGAAGCAGTTCGGATTCAAATCACTGAAGGAGCTTCCCGAGATTGAGGATATCGAAGGTGTTCTGGCCGAAGATGCTGAACGCTTCAAAGACATTGATACAGTTACAGTCGGACAGATGTCGCTGGACGACATAAACAAAGAGCAGGAATAAAAAGAGCAGTCTCTAACCAACCTCCTACTTCCAGTCGCGTAACAATCTTATCTCCTGTTTATAGCCTTCAAATTCATTCGGTGTTTCAAGGATGCAAGGCAGCCCTGCAAGCGCCGGATGATTTATGAATCTGCCGAGAACATCAAGACCTAATGTGCCCTGGCCGATTTTTTCGTGTCGGTCTTTATGGGAACCCGGTGGGTTCTTGCTGTCGTTAATATGCAGAGCCTTCAGTCTGTCCAGCCCTACGATTCGGTCAAATTCTTTCAGAACGCCGTCTACATCGTTTATTATATCATAACCGGCATCGCTTACATGGCACGAATCCATGCAGACTCCGATTTTATCTTTAAGCTTCACGCCATCGATTATCTCGGCCAGATCCTCGAATCTGCCGCCGACCTCCGAGCCTTTGCCTGCCATGGTCTCGAGAAGAACCGTGGTGCTCTGCTCCGGTGTCAGTATTTCGTTGAGCAGTTCAACAATCAGTTCAATGCCCTTTTCGCGGCCCTGTCCCACGTGGCTGCCCGGGTGAAAATTGTAGTAGTTTCCCGGAACGAATTCCATGCGTTTCATGTCGTCCGCCATGACCATGTGCGCGAACTCACGGACGTTGGTTTTGTCCGAGCAGGGGTTCAGCGTGTATGGTGCATGAGCAACCAGTCTGGCAAAACCGTTCTCCGCCATGAAGTCGATGAGAGCCTGCGCATCTGCAGGGTCTATCGGTTTGGCCTGTCCGCCGCGAGGATTGCGTGTAAAAAATGCGAATGTATTTGCTCCCGCGCTGAGGGCTTCTTCGCCCATTGCCAGGAATCCGCCGGCTGATGATAAGTGATATCCTATGTTAATCATTTTTCTCTTCTTTCAAAGCCTCGTTAAGTGCGATAGTCAGCTGATCTGCACAGCTTGTGCTCTTGAAACCGCAGGTGTTACCTGCGAGCTTTTCCGTAATCTCCTCTACTGTCCAGCCATCAACAAGTGTGGAGATGGCCTTAAGGTTGCCGTTGCAACCGCCGTAAAATTCTATGTTTCTTACAACGTTTCCGTCCAGCTCGAACTGGAGGGCCTGAGGGCAGACGCCCTTCGGATAATATACATGTTTCATGATATGCCTTCTTTCCCTTTTAGTGATATAATACAGTATAACAAATTGAAAGGAACGTTTCTACGGCATGGCTACAGAAGTTAGAAAAAAGGAAAATGTAACAGTAAAGAAGAGGAGCAAGGTTCCTGTAATTATCATAGCCCTGGTCGTTGTTGTGGCGGCCCTGGCAGGAGTGGGATTTTACACGGTTTCAAGCGGTTCGCTTCCTGATGTAAGTGCGAAGAAGGGAGGCCGGATCAGCCCGCTGACAGGACAGATCAGCGAGAACAAGCTTCCGGCAAGACCGCTTATCGTTTCAATAGATAACGTTGGGGATGCGGTTCCCCAGTCAAACCTGTCCCATGCGGACATGATATTTGAATTTCCTGTTGAGGGTCTGCAGACCAGACTTGAGGCCATGTTCTACAGCGATTTTCCTGAATGTTTCGGACCTATCAGAAGCACCAGACCGTATTTCGTCGACCTGACGAGGGAGTATAAAGGAATATTCCTGGCTCACGGATGGAGTCCGGATGCCGAGAGCTACCTTAAATCAAATGTGGTGCCGTACGTAAACGCAATGGAAAGCGAGCTGCCGTTCTACCGTGTATCGGACAAGGAAGAACCGCACAACTCATACCTCAAGTGGGAGGACATGAAGGCCAAGATAGACCGTGAAGGCTGGTGGAACGACAAGCAGGATCTGTCGGGATTTACCTTCATGAAGGGTGCTCACGAAAATACGGGAGAAAAGGCAACAACCATCTCCTTCGACTACCCGTTCAGCGGATGTGAATTCAGATACGATCCTGAAACAAACAAGTACGGCCGCTGGGCTGACGGAACTGCGTTTGTCGACAAGGAGAACGGCAAGCAGATCAAGGTCAGCACGATTATTGCACAGTCGGTTTCAAGCATAGTTCTTGATGAGAAGGGCAGACTGGACATAGACATGTGTGCAGGCGGCAAGGCAATCCTGTTCACAAACGGCGTTGCCGTTGAGGGAACATGGACCAGATCCGGCCTGGATTCAAGAACGGAATTTACAGATAAAAACGGCAACAAATTTGAGTTTGCTGCCGGTAAAGTCTGGGTTGAAATATGTGATCAGAACTGCGATATCAAGTATTGATTATCAGTCAACAATATCCTGAAGAACAGTGTTTGCAACGGAGCCTGCGGCGTCAATGCCGTAGCCTCCGTTTTCTACTAATACGACAAATGCGTACGGGTGACTGGAGTCATCCAGGAATCCCACGAACCAGGAGTGAGGCTCCTTGCCTCCGCCAACCTCTGCGGTACCCGTCTTGGCACACAGCTTAAGTCCCGGGAAGTTATAGTCTCCGCCATAGTGCGCTTCAACGTTGTTCCTCATCATGGATTTGAGAGAATCGGCAGTGCTCGGTTCTATCATGTCCTTCGTCTTGAATACGGTTGTTTTTACTTTTTCAATCTGCTCGTCTACGATGTTTGACGGGCTTAATATGTTAGGCAAAACCGCCGTTCCGTCATTCGCAATGGCGCCCATGTAAACCATCATCGAGCAAGGGTTTACCATGTCGTGATACTGACCGATTCCCGTCCACGCCAGGTTGACGTCTTCGTCAGGATAATCGAAGGAACCTGCTGCGGTTTCTATGCCGTCAATGTTCAGGCTTTCATCGAGGCCGGCTTTCTGTACGTAGGTTTTGATAAGTCCGTCCCCAAGCTTCTCTGACAGTCTGGCGAAGTAGCAGTTGCAGGAAACCTCAAGAGCTCTTTCCAGATCGCACGTTCCGTGTGCATCTATGTCAGTTACCTTGTCGCCGTGACCATAGTCCAGCTTGCCTGTGCAGTCAATCGTATATGTGTATGCGTCATCCAGGTTTTCGATGGATGCCGCTGAAGCTATGAGCTTGAACGTGGAGCCCGGAGGGAAAGTGGCCGAGGTGAAGCGGTTGATGTACGCTCCTTCCGGCACGGAATCCGGTGGGTCTGCCGGGTCGTATGACGGCGAGCTGACCATGCACAGGATGTCTCCGGTTTTATAGTTATATACACCGACGGTTCCGTTTCTTCCGGCAAGCGCCTGAATTGCAGTTGCGGATATGCCTGCATCAAGAGTCAGAACGATGTCGTTACCCTTGTTGTTAAGGGAGTAGATTCCGTTAATAAAATCATACCCAATCAGCTTATCCATGAAGGCTCTGTTTGTTCCGGTTGAAATATTGTTGTCCTTGTCGCCGGTCATGTGCATCAGGGCACAACGCTTGTAATAGTCATCGTTAAAGATCATGCCGTCCGATGTGTTTCTCATCAGGAGTTCGCCGTCCTTGTCGTAAACGGCACCCTTCGCCAGATCGCCTTCGGCGAATACGTCACGGTTTCCTTCGTATGTTGCCCAGTCAGCGCCTTCCGTGTAATCGCGGTAAACGAAAACCCCGACTCCCGCCAGAAGTACAAACACGAGCAGGAGGCACATGAATGCTCTTTTTTCTACTTTCTTCATCTGTCATCGCCTCCAAACAAATCTTCCAGAGTTACGGCCTGCTCATCTTCCTGCGGTCTTCTGAACGTGCGGGACGGCTGTTTGCTCATGTCAGAATCCTGCGAACCGAAGCTGTCGAAGAAGTCATCGTCGGAAATATGCTGGTAGTTTACCTTCCGCGGATGTGCCGCATCATGCTGCGGACCGCGGGCAGGCTGTCTTGCCGGCTGCGGTGCAGGCTTCTGCATCGGCGTAACCATGGTTTCGCGACGTGGTTCGCGGGCAGGCTTTGGTGCAGGCTTCTGAGGTGCGAGATCCGGAATGATAAACTTCTGCGCAGGTGCAGGCTTCTCGGCCTGCGGCAGATCTTCGAATTCCTCCGGCTCTTCGGCTTCGCTTACGGACAGCATGTCCTTGAAGCTGCTCTTCTTGTCCAGCCTTACGGCGAAGCTTGCGTTCTGACGCGTGTCTGCTGCCTTAAGGAAAGCCAGGAGACCCCATGAACTGAGCATGCTTGTTCCGCCTGACGAAACGAACGGGAAGGTTACGCCTGTCAGCGGCAGCAGGTCTACCGAACCAAACACATTGAGAATGGTCTGGAACATGTAGAGCGTGGTGGCTGCACATGCCGCAATGCTGTAGTATGTGGAACGGCCGGCCATGATTGACCTGACCGAGAAAACGCCAAGCGTAATGATGCAGAGAACTGCCAGTACGGCGATAACAAGTCCGAGCTCTTCACATATCAGGCCAAAGACAAGGTCGGTACTGGACGCCGCAACATCGTGCAGGTTGCCTTCGCCGACGCCGAGGCCCGGCAGTCCGCCGCTGGCAACGGAGGTCATCGTCTGAACCTGCTGGAATCCATCACCTGTCGGGTCATCCCATACGTGGCCCCAGGTTTTGAATCTGTCTGCAACGTAAGCCTCAAACTTGAGAACCATCATGCCCATGAGGCCGGCTGCGCCCAGAACCAGGAACAGCTTGGTGAAGTCACCGGATCTCAGGAATGAGATAACCAGGAATGTGGCGAAGAAGATTATCGCCGTTCCGAAGTCTCCCATAATGGCCAGACAGCCCAGACAGAAAATGCTGAAGCCCATGAATATGTAAAGGTTTTTGCGCTGCTGAAGTTCATCCAGCGTCGCAGCACCTATGTAAACGAATACGATTTTTACCAGCTCTGACGGCTGCAGTGAGAAGCCGCCGATTACAATCCAGTTCTGGGATCCGTTGGTTACCGTACCAAACAGCAGGTTGACAATGAGCAGGAACACACTGCATGCCATGAGAATGTATGCCAGTTTCTTCGTTCTGGTGAGGTCGCGCAGAGTCCAGCACAGACCGAAGAAGAGCATGACACCCAGAAGGATGCAGATGCTTTGCTTCAGAACGGTATCCGGATATGCGGTGGCTGTTACGCAGAGACTCAGCGTGCACAGGAAGAAGGCGATGATTTCCGCCTCGAAACCGTTTCGCCGCATGATCCTCATGGCGATTACGTATGCCCACATGGTGGAGCACAGAAGTATGAATGCCACAGGGAGCTGTGAAGGAAAATCTTCTTCCATTGCAACCTTAAACTGAATTACAGCGAGAAGCTGGAAGATGGTCAGCATGAACAGGGAAGGCCAAGGTGAGGCCTGGCGGGTTTTGCGGCGTCTGTGTGCCACGTTCGCCATTCTTTCCTGAAGGCTGACAGGATAAAGCGCGAAGTCAGAGCCGCCAATCGTAAGCTTGTCTCCGCCCTTGACAACGGTTGGTCCTTTAACGGGAACACCGTTAATGGATGAGCCGTTTTTCGATAAGAGGTCGTTGTACTTCCACTCGCCTGCAGAGTCTCTGATGAGAGTTGCATGGCTTCGTGAAACGCTCGGCAGATTAAGGATGATGTCGCATCCTCTGCCTCTGCCGATGAGGTTTTCCCAGTGGGTGAGAGGAACGCTGCTTCCGTCCGGACAACGCAAATACGCCCATATCTCAGACGGGTTTCTCATCTTGAGCAGGGCGATAATCTGGTCCAGAAGAATCAGTATGGCCAGGCCCATCAGGACCCAGCGGACTCCCGTCGTAAAGTACAGAGTGACGTAGTCCATTATCTGTTCAGAGTTCCATTCCATTTATATGTGCTGCAGTACGATTGCCACAATCGGAATAGTAATGATAGACAGAATTGTCGTAAGCATTACACCCTTGGTGGCGAACTCGTAGTCTGCGTGATATCTTTCACTGAGTATTACGGAGAGCATTGCGCAAGGCATTGCCGCTTCCATTATTATTACGGTGCCGAACAGTGTGCCGGAACCGATGATGAGCTTAACCAGCACCAGAGCTATTGCCGGTGCAACCAGCAGCTTCAGCAGGCAAACCAGATAAGCGGGCTTGCTTGTGAACATGTCCTTAAAGGTGATGCGTGCCAGGTGAGCACCTACAACCATCATTGCGAGAGGGCTTGTTACGTTGCCGATGGCATCAACAGGACCGCCGATGATATCCGGCAGAGTGATTCTGCAGATGTACATCGCCAGACCGATGAGCACTCCGATGAAGCATGGATTGATGAGGCTTTTCATTGAGTCGAGTATGCCCAGCTTCTCATCGCCGGCAGCAGCCTGTCTGATGAGTGTAATGCCGATGCTGAACATCAGGACGTCAAATGATGAGTCGGCCAGGGCGCCGTAAAAGACAGCTTCCTTGCCGAACAGTCCGTTAAGTACCGGCAGACCCAGAAAGCCCGTGTTTCCGAAGACCATCATGAATGCCAGTATGCCCATCTGGGATGAAGGCAGGTGAACGAAGTGCGTTATCGCCTTTGTGATAATCATGGAGATGATAACAACGCATATGAAAATGAGCACAACCCATCCGCAGTTGTGAAGCTTCTCGGCGGAATACTCCATCTGTGTTGCACTGATTACCAGACACGGGTATGTGACGTTTGTGATGACGCTGGACAGGCCCTGAGTATGTGTCTCATTTATTACGCTCATTTTAGTGAGTATGTATCCCGGCAGAATCATTATAAATACTTTTGCCAGTGCCAGGATTACATCTAATGCGCCCATGTTTACCTCGCTTATAAATTGCAAAAAATCCCAACTATCATTATACAAAAAACCTACAATATTCTCAAGGTAGGATATATAATAACTATGTATGCAAGAGAAGGATTTTGACAAACCAATACTGAGAATATTCGTGGGCTACTTCAGACCGCACCTCGGCCTGTTCGTCTTTGACCTGTCATGTGCACTGGTGGCCTGCATCATAGACCTGGCGTTTCCGATGGTGGCCAGACATGCGATGAACGAGATGTTGCCTGATGAGGCCTACAGAGCGTTCTTTGTTGTGATGCTCATAGTTGCAATCGCCTTCGTGGCAAGAGCGGCAATGAACTACTGTATTACATACTGGGGCCACATGTTCGGAGTGCGTGTTGAAGCGGACCTGAGAGACGATCTGTTCAGGCACATGCAGGAGCTGGATTTTGAGTTCTTCGATCGCAACAGAACCGGCCGGCTCATGAGCAGAATTACCGCGGATTTATTCGAACTTACGGAGCTGTCGCACCACGGTCCTGAGGATCTGTTCATTGCACTGGTAACCATTATCGGGGCGATAATTATCATGTTTACGGTGCAGTGGAAGCTGGCACTTGTGATACTTATTATCCTGCCGATTTTCGTTGTAATAATTCTGCTCACAAGGAGCAGAATGGTCAGGACGTCCAAGCTCGTCAAGGAACGCCTGGCTGAGATAAACGGTGAGATTGAATCCGGACTCTCCGGCGTACGCACGTCAAAGGCTTTTGCAAACGAGTCCTCGGACTATGCTAAATTCCGGGCTGCCAACGAGAAGTTCAAAACCTCCAAGTGCGAAAACTACAAGGCCTTTGGAATGTTTAACTCATCCCTGGAGTTCTTCATGTGCATCATGCCGGTTGCCATCATGGCCTTCGGCGGATGGCTGATCATGAGAAACGACATGAACTATGTGGATCTGGTAACGTTCTACCTCTACATTTCCACGTTCATCATGCCGGTCAGGAAGCTGGCGAACTTCATGGAGATCTTTATTAACGGCTGGGCAGGACTGACACGCTTCGTTGATGTAATGCGCGCGAAGCCGGCGATTACCGATGCGCCGGATGCGGTTGAATTGGGAAGCGGGAATTTCGACATCGATTTCGATGATGTGTACTTCGCATATCACAACAATGATGAGGACGTTCTCAGCGGCGTAACGCTCCATATAAAAGAGGGCGAAACGGTGGCGATTGTCGGACCGTCAGGCGGAGGCAAAACCACCCTTTGCCAGCTAGTGCCGAGGTTTTACGATGTGGACGAGGGGTCAGTCAGCGTAGGCGGCAAGGACGTGCGGAGCATCAGACTTGAGTCCCTGAGAAAGAACATAGGAATAGTTCAGCAGGACGTGTTCCTGTTTGCGGATACAATTGAAAATAACATCAGATACGGCAAGCCGGATGCGACGGAGGAGGAAATCCGTGAAGCGGCGAAGCTGGCAGAAATATACGACGACATCATGGACATGCCTGACGGCTTCGGCTCGTATGTGGGCGAAAGAGGAGTGCTCCTTTCAGGAGGACAGAAGCAGAGAATCAGCATTGCGAGAATATTCCTGAAGAACCCGCCGATTCTGATTCTGGACGAGGCCACATCTGCGCTGGATACCATTACGGAATCCAGAATTCAGGGTGCGTTTGACAGACTGGCGCAGGGCAGAACGTCGATAATAATTGCACATCGTCTATCAACAATAAGAAATGCGGACCGCATAATTCTGATAGACGAAGGAGAGATAAAGGAAGAAGGAACTCACGAAGAACTCATGGAGCGCGGCGGACAGTACGCCAGACTTCACGGCTTTGGGATGCAGTAATGGAAAAAACAAAAAGCAGAAAACTGAAGATCGGTTTCATCGCAGTCGTTGTCGGATGTATAGCAGCAGCGGCGGCTTTGTTTATCATTGTGCACACCGGAGCGGGGGAGCGTGTAACAGGCCTTGAACTGGTTCAGACAGGCACGGATGTCAGAGCAACCTGGGACGACATGGATAGCAGGCACTACGAGGTAACCGTCAGACCTGAGGGCGGCGAAAAGGAATCGTTCACAGTTGACACCAACGAGTTCGTGATCAGGAATGTCACGCCGAAGACAACATACAAGGTGTGGGTTGAGGAAGGTACTCGCGAAAGAGACAAATCGGGGGAAGATGCAGAGGAGATTTTTGTCAAGGCTCCGCAGGAGATAGAGACGGCTGTCGATGAGTGCGACGGTTTTACAAAGGAGAGGTTCAGCCTGGAGGCGAAGGCCAAGGGCGAGCTCAGCTATGCGTCCGGGAACGAGAAGGTAGCCAGCGTTGATGCTACAGGCGAGGTGTACCTTCACAAAACCGGAACAGCGGTCATCGAAGTGACCGCACAGGAGACCGAAGAGTACGGCGGGACCGTCAAGTACGTCAAGGTAACAGTCAATCCGAGGAGCCTCAAGGACGTGACGCCGACGATGGAATACACATCCGGACATGACGTGGAACTGTCCTGGAACAAGGTTGATTTCGCCAAGAAATATCTGATAAAAAAACGCAACATTGCAACCGGCAAATACGAAACGGTTGCGACGGTTAAGGGAAGCGAAACCCACAAGGAAATCAGAAGAATTGCCGGGAAGTACAAGGTCGTTCCGGCAGCAGACATTCACGGCACGAAGATAGAAGGCAAGAGCGAAAGCGTGAAGGTAAAGGCCTGGGCGGAGGATGCGAAAACCTACAGCTCCGCAACGGTAATCAAGGCCTTTAATTCGGGAGACATGGTTTCACTGGCGTCTGTTCACGGCAACTCGTCAGCGACTTCTTTCCAGTCCCTGGCTTACAAGGGAGACACCATCGTTGCGGCGTATGTCAGCAAGTCAAACACTGTGGGACTCTTCAAGGAGTATGACGATGACTGGAACGTTCTGGCGGCTGAGACAGTATCGGATGTTACACATGCGAACGGCATAACATACAATCCGAACACAAACAGTATTTACGTGGCGAGAAATTACTCGGGCAGGAGCATTCACGACCTGGCGGTATTTGATGCCGATTCCTTTAAGCGTACCGGTACAATTACTTCGCCGGCACCTGCATCAGGAGTTGCATACGACGAAAGCAATGACTGCTACTACCTGTCCACATCAAAGTACATGCGCGTAACGGACAGCGATTTCAACAGCATTAATTTCATCTACAAGGCCCGGGTGGGAACGCCGGGAGACGTAGGCGGATATAACGGAGTAATCATGGCCTGCACATGGAACGGCGGAAGCTCAAGCTTCATCGATTTATACAGGGCAAAGGACGGCGCATATCTGGGAAGCTATTCCATGCCGTTCGGAGAGATCGAGAGCGTCATAGTGGACGACGGATATCTCGTAGTGGGATTCAATCATCCGCGTGTAGTATACAGAACGGTTGAAAGAGTGGATATATGACAAAGAAGAAATACTATAAAAACGTGCTGCTCCTGGCCATCGAGGCGGGAGTAATAATGCTGAAGAGCGGCGCAGAAGTGTCACGTGTTGAGGACACCATTTCGAGAATCTGCAAAGCCTGCGGTGTGGACTACGTCAACGTCTTTGCGACGCCGACGGGAATTTTTGTTGCCATGGACAGGGATGAGGATGACGACGATACATACACCTACATCCGCAGAATAAAAAGCATGGAAACAGACCTTGGCAAGATCTCCAGGGTAAACAAATTCTCCAGAGAGTTTACATCAACATCCATGAGTGCAGAGGAAGGCATGACGGTTCTCGAGGACATCGAGAAACAGAAGCCGTATCCTTTCGTGATTCGTCTTCTGGCAGCCGCAATGGTTGCGGGATGTTTCGCTCTGCTGTTCGGGGGAAATGCGCTGGACTTTCTCGTGGCGGTAATAGGAGGAGTGTTCTGCTACACTCTGTCCAGATTCCTTGAGAAGTATGACATCAATTTCTTCATACGGGGCATGTGCTGTACCGCACTTGCTGCGGTGATTGCACTGATTGCCGCGGCGGCAATTCCGGCGGCTTCGTACGGCTACATTATCACCGGCTGCCTGATGCTGTTTGTGCCGGGCGTTCAGATAACCAATTCCATCAGAGACTTCCTTTCGGGAGATATGCTTTCCGGAGTGGCCCGCATGGCGGAGGCTTTCCTTGTGGCGGTATCCCTTGCCGCAGGAGCCGGTATTGTTCTTAAGATATGGAACATGATTGGAGGTGTTACGTTATGACAAACATCTTCGTTCAGTTCCTGATTGCGCTGTTTGCAACACTTGGCTTTGCTGTAATCTTCAGAGTGCCGAGGAGACACATTCCGGCCTGCGTGCTGGTAGGCGCCCTGGGATGGGTAACGTATCAGCTGACCTTTGCCGCATGGGAGTCACCGGTACTCGGATGCTTCGCAGGCGCATGTGCGGTTGGGCTCCTAAGCGCCATCTGCGCACGCGTATTTAAGGAAGCGACCACAATATTCATCATACCGGGAATCCTCTGTCTGGTGCCGGGATCAAACATCTTCAAAACCATGGAGGCGGTGCTGAACCACAACGTGGACAACGCCGGAGAAATCGGGATTCAGACCCTGATGATGGCCGGCGCAATCGCGATGGGCCTGCTGGTGATGGGAGCCATCCTCGGCATAATCAAAAGGCTGGTGAGCAAGACGGTTACGCTGAAAGACAAGTTCTAAATGGACAGAATACGGACAAAAAATATACGAGACGGCTTACGCCGTCTCGTTTTTTGTGGTGGAGCATAGGGGGTTCGAACCCCTGACCTCATGACTGCCAGTCATGCGCGCTCCCAGCTGCGCCAATGCCCCGGGATAAATTGTGTGCGGATTAATTATAATATCTGCCGAACAACCCGTCAAGGAGGTTGACGGGACGAGCCTACGATTGTATGATTGTATACAGTAATACAATCGAAAAACAATCTGTACAAGGAGAACAATATGGGAAAGACACTTGCATATAAGATTCTGGAGAATCACCTGGTCGCCGGCGAACTGAAGGCCGGTGAGGAAATCACCATTAAAATCGATCAGACGCTGACGCAGGATTCCACAGGAACCATGGTGTATCTGCAGCTCGAGGCGATGGATATCGACAAGGTTAAGACCGAGCTGTCGGTTGCGTACATTGACCACAACACGCTTCAGACGGGATTCGAGAACGCAGATGATCATGAATTCATAAAGAGCGTGGCAAAGCGCCATGGCGTGCTGTTCAGCAAGCCGGGCAACGGCATCTGCCATCAGCTCCATCTGGAGAACTACGGCAAGCCGGGCAAAACCCTGCTCGGTTCAGACTCCCACACTCCGACAGGCGGAGGCCTGGGCATGATTGCAATAGGAGCCGGCGGTCTGGACGTTGCGGTTGCAATGGCAAAGGGCACATACAGCCTGACATGCCCGAAGGTAATAAAGGTTGAGCTTAAGGGCGAACTCCACAAGTGGGTTTCCGCCAAGGATGTTATTCTCTACGTTCTCAGGGAGCTCACCGTAAAGGGCGGCGTTGGAAAGATTGTGGAATATACAGGCGAAGGTGTTAAGTCCCTGTCTGTAACAGACAGAGCGACAATCACAAACATGGGCGCGGAGCTGGGTGCAACCACATCCGTATTCCCTAGCGATGAAAACACCTACGATTACCTGAGATCACAGGGCAGACAGGCGGACTACACTCCGCTGCAGGCCGACGCTGATGCGGAATACGACGAGGAGCTGGTTGTTGACCTGAGTGCTCTTACACCGCTGGCAGCAATGCCGCACAGTCCTGACAACGTGGACACCGTATCGAACATAGGCGAAATCAAGATAGATCAGGTTGCCATCGGCAGCTGCACAAATTCATCGTATTCAGACCTGATGAAGGTTGCCGCAATCCTGAAGGGCAAGAAGGTTCATCCGGACGTTAGTCTGGTAATCTCACCGGGTTCAAGCAAAATCATGGCTAAGATGGCAGCCAACGGAGCTCTTGCAGACATCATAAATGCGGGAGCCAGGGTAATAGAAAACGCATGCGGACCGTGCATCGGAATGGGACAGTCTCCGAAGTCCGGAGCGGTTTCTCTTCGTACCTTCAACAGAAACTTCAAGGGACGCAGCGGAACGCTGGATGCAGACGTATATCTGGTAAGCCCTGAGACTGCTGCGATTTCCGCAATCAGGGGAGTTCTTACGGACGGTCAGAAGACGGATCTTTGGATTCAGGACATCCCTTCGGTGGATTTCAAACAGAACGACAATTTCGTTGTATACCCTGATGGATGCGACATATATAACACAGACGTTTGCATGGGACCGAACATCAAGCCGTTCCCTCGCAACTCCGCACTTCCTGAAATCGTAAAGGCGAAGGTTGTACTCCACGCAGGAGACAACATTACAACTGACGATATCATGCCATCGGATTCAAGATTGCTGCCGTACAGATCGAACATTCCTCATCTGTCGGAGTACTGCTTTGAAAAGATTGATTCCGGATTCAGCGGCAGATGTCATGAGGCGGGCGAGTGTGCAATCGTCGGCGGCGAAAATTACGGACAGGGCTCAAGCCGTGAACACGCGGCACTTGCTCCGCTCTATCTGGGAGTGAAGTTCGTAATGGCCAAATCATTTGCGCGCATACACAGATCGAACCTTATCAACAGCGGAATCCTGCCGCTGGTTTTCGACAATCCTGCTGATTACGATACACTGGAAATCGGCGACGAGCTGATAATCGAAAACGCCAGAATCCAGGTGGACAACTGCATGCGTGCGGCAAAGGATGTGCCGGGCGCAACCGATACAATCAAGGTGAGAAACGCCACAAAGGAAGTTGAGTACCTGACCAGACCGGATTTCTCCGAGGTTGAAGCGAGGATGATACTCAAGGGTGGCAAGATCAACACAATAAAAGAGGAAAATTAAATGACATATTCTGAAGAGTTCGCGAAGATCGTCGAAGAGCAGCTGGCAAGAGTGGCAAACATGAAGGCCTGCAGTGAAAAGACGGATTTCGCAAACAAGGAAAAGATAATAATAGGGACGATAGACGGCGACGGAATCGGGCCGGTAATAATGGACTCCTGCAGGGCGGTTTTGCAGAAGCTTCTGGCTGACGAAATCGCATCGGGCAAAATCGAGCTCCGCCGAATTGAAGGGCTTACTCTCGAGAACAGAGTGGCGAAGATGCAGGCGGTTCCGGAGGATGTGCTGGCGGAGATAAAGAAGTGCGACGTGCTTCTCAAGGGCCCAACCACAACGCCGGGCAAAGGCACCAGACTGCCGGGCAGCGGAGATGAGGTTCCGAATCTGCCGAGCGCCAATGTGACGCTCAGAAGAGAGCTGGATCTGTTTGCAAACGTAAGACCGGTTACCATTCCGGAGAAGAACATCAGCTGGACATTCTACCGCGAGAACACCGAAGGCGAATACGCGCTGGGAAGCAGAGGCGTCGACATCAGCGACGACATCAGCATCGACTTCAAGGTGACAACGACGCAGGGAACAAAGAGACTGGCGAGAGCTGCGTTTGAGTACGCTAAGAACAACGGCAATCTGAACGTCAGCATAGTAACCAAGGCCAACATCATGAAGAAGACAGACGGCAAGTTCCTGAGCCTTTGCATGGAAGTGGCCGACAACTATCCGGATATTAAGGTTGACGACTGGTACGTGGACATCATGGCTGCGAACCTGATAAACGACGACATAAATTCAAACTTCAACGTGTTCATCCTGCCGAACCTCTACGGCGACATTATCACAGACGAGGCTGCACAGATGCAGGGCGGTGTGGGCACGGCCGGCAGCTCAAACATAGGAGACCGCTACGCAATGTTCGAGGCCATACACGGCTCTGCACCGAGAATGGTTGAAGAAGGCATCGCCGAATATGCCAATCCGGCCAGCATAAACCGGGCGGCTGTAATGATGCTGAGACACATGGGCTTTTCCAACAAAGCCGACCTTCTCGAAAGCGCCATCGACGCTGCCGCGGGTGCACTTGATCTCCCGGGCGACGGCACAGGAAACACAGCAGCAGACTTCACGGAATTTGTATTAGCAAGAATATAAAAAAATGAGACAAAGGGGACAGTCCCCTTTGTCTCAAAAACAGGAGATAAAACATGGTACTTTACAAATTTACAGACGAGACAGAGATAAGCAATGCGCCGATATCAACAAGCCTTCTGGCGAAGCTTCAGAGGGACATTCTCACGGGCAAGCTGAGGGCGGGTCAGAAGCTCACAGAACAGGAACTCTGCAAGGAGTACAACGTGAGCAGGACCCCAATCAGAGAGGCACTGAGACAGCTTGAAGCGGACGGGCTGGTTGAGAACATTCTCAACAGAGGTTCGTTTGTAATAGGCATGTCGGACCAGGATTACGAGGACATGTTCGAGATGAGAAAAGCCTACGAAATCCAGGCGGTGAAGTGGGCGATTGAACGCATCACCGATGAGGAGATGGATAAGCTGGAGGAGACTTTTGAGTTCATGGAATTCTATACTCTAAGAAATGACATCGATAAGATGCTGGTAATCAACACGGGATTCCATCAGGTTATCTATGAGGCATCACACAACAGAATGCTGCAGAAACAGCTGTCATCGTATCAGAACTTTCTGAAGTACAAGGGTGCTGATTCGGTTTACGACAGCAACTATCTGCCGACTGTTCTGGAGGAACACCGCGCGATATTCAAGGCCTTTGTTGACAAAGATGTAAAGGCCGGAGCGCTAGCAATGGAGATACATATTAACAGAGCAAAAGAAAGACGCTGCGATTAAAAGCGGCATCTTTTTATGGTATAATTATAGTCGATTATTTTAAATAGAATTAGAGACATACAGGAGAAAAAATCATGAAGTATGAAATCAAGGGAGATACGTTACCGGTAGTAATCTGCCATCTCGAAGCAGGTGAAAAGATGATCACAGAAGGCGGCGGAATGTCATGGATGTCACCAAACATGTTAATGGAAACAACATCCAACGGCGGAGCAGGCAAGGCACTCGGCAGAATGTTCTCAGGAGAAAAACTCTTCCAGAACGTTTACACTGCTCAGGGCGGAGAAGGAATGATTGCGTTCGCATCAAGCTTCCCGGGCAGCATCAGAGCATTTGACATCACACCGGGCAATGGAATAATAGCTCAGAAGCACGTATTCCTGGCAGCAGAAGAAGGCGTAACCCTTTCAGCACATGTTAACAAGAACGTTAAGACAGGAATCTTCGGCGGTGAAGGTTTCATCATGCAGAAGATGACCGGTCAGGGAACCATGTTCGGCGAATTTGACGGATCGATAATTGAATACGACCTTGAGGCAGGACAGCAGCTGGTTCTGGATACCGGACACCTGGCAGCAATGTCAGAAACATGTGAACTGTCAACAGTATCCGTTAAGGGCGCAAAGAACATCCTGCTCGGCGGCGAGGGCCTGTTCAACACAGTAGTAACCGGTCCGGGACACGTATGGGTACAGACAATGCCGATTCCACAGGTTGCAGCACTGCTGGCACCGTACATTGCAAGCGGCAAATAAAAGGTACAGGAAATGAAGATACTTGTAGCGAATGACGATGGAATAAACTCAAGAGGAATACATGAACTTGTAAAGGCTTTGCATGAGGATGCCGGAGCCGAGGTTTACGTGTGTGCACCTAACGGTGAACGCAGCGGAGCCAGCCACACCATCACGATTAAGGAGCCGGTTGAGGTCTGGGAGGAGGAATTTCCGGGAGCGGAAATGGCGTTCTCCATGACGGGAGCACCGGCGGATTGCGTCATGATGGGCCTTGAGATATACAGGGAACGAGGCATCGACATCGACATGGTGTTCAGCGGTATCAATCACGGAGCCAATCTGGGAACGGATACACACTACTCCGGCACGGTTAACGCCGCGCTGGAGGGAGGACTGCAGAACAAGATGTCCGTTGCGGTTTCACTTAACAGTTTTGAGCCGAAACACTTCGAATATATCTGCGGGCTTGCAGTAAGAGCTGCGCTTCAGTCGGAGAAGGAAGGCTTTGAACCGATGGTAATAAACATCAACGCACCTGACCTGCCTGCCGAAGAAGTGAAGGGGATCAGAATTTCCAGACTCGGAAGCAGAATCTACGACGATGATGTGAGACGCGTGGATGACGGAAGCGGCAGACTGCTCTACACATACGGCGGAACGCCGATGTCCGCAGGCGGTGACGATCTGGATATGGATACCGCGCTGGATGAAGCGGGATATGCCACAATCACTCCGCTGATTACAGACCTTACAGACTATAAAATGATAGACAGAATTAAAGCATGGAGGGAAGAAAAATGAGTCTTATTTCAAAGGAAGATACACTTGCAATATTCATAGATTTCCAGGAGAAGCTGATGCCGGCGATGTCAGGCAAGGAAGAACTCGAGGAAAAAACCATCAGACTGGCAAGGGGTCTGAATGTTCTCGGCATTCCGCACATCGTAACTCAGCAGTACACGAAGGGCATCGGAGAGACGATTCCGTCAATCGCCGAAGCCATCGGAGAATTCGAACCGATAGACAAAACCAGCTTCAGCTGCATGAACAACATCGACTTCGTAAACCAGCTGGAGATTGCAGGCAAGAAGAATATCGTAATCTGCGGAATCGAGGCTCATATCTGCCTGCAGCAGACAGTACTGCAGCTGCTTGACGAGGGCTACACGGTTCACGTGCCGGCAGACTGCATGTCATCAAGAAGTGCAAACGACCGCATGTGGGCTGCAGAGCGCATGGAAAAGGCCGGTGCAATCATGACCACTTACGAGGCTGTTCTCTATGAACTGCTTCGCGACTCAAAGGCAGAGGGCTTTAAAGAGATTTCAAAGATCGTAAAGTAATGTACATGTTTTCCGGCAGAATAACAATTGAAGACAGACCGCTTCTGGAGGAGTACTTAAACGGTTTCGAGTACAAAACATCGGGACTGTCTTTCAGTGCACAGTACATGTGGCGCGAGATCAATCAGTTCAGCTGGGAGATTATCGGAGACTACATGTGCATCAGCGGTGTAAGTCATCTGGAGCTTGAGCAGGGCATCGAGCTGCCGTTCATGTTCCCGCCGCTCACCAGGACCGGACATTATGAACCGGCTGCGCTTCGCGAAACGATTCTTGAAGCGAGGAGACGTTTCGAAGAGGCGGGATACGAGTTCAGCCTGAGGCTGGTGCCTTTCCACATCATGGAGATAATAAAGGAAGCGGTGCCGGAGATTGCGTGGGAGGACGACCGTCCGAACTATGACTACATCTATCTGACCCAGGACCTTATCGATCTGGCCGGCAGAGATTTTCATAAAAAGAAAAACCACCTGAACTACTTTAAAAAGACCTATCCTTATGAATATGTTAGAATGACATCTAACATGGCTGACGAGGCCATGGAGTTCCTGGAGGAGTTCAATCGCAGGAAGGATGTGCCGCCTCACGAAATGGAACTGCTGAAGATGGAAGAGCAGGCCATGGAGGACGTGCTGAGAAATCTGGAGGCTGTGGGCTATAAAGCCGGTGCCATTCTGATAGACGGAAAGATCGAGGCGATTGCCATCGGCGGTCAGCTGGGAACCAAGATGATAACGGAGCATGTGGAAAAGGCGAACGTTGAGTACCGCGGGCTTTACCAGGCCATCAACAACGAGTTCTGCAAGGATGTTGCAGGATGGGCCAAATACATCAACAGAGAAGAGGACATGGGCATCCCGAACCTCCGAAAAGCCAAGCTTTCCTACCGGCCGTGCAAGCTGCTGGAAAAGTACATAGGAAAATTCCGTTAAAAAATTAACACAAATTTTGCCCAAACTATTGACCTTTGCAAAAACTGTGGTATCATAGCATTTGCAAGGGATAAAACGATTTTTGCGGCTAGTCCGTTAAAAATATATCAAACCCAAACGATATACCCAGAATCAGTATATTATTAAGGAGGAAAAAATTATGAGAGATGTTGTAATCGTAGGTGCAGCAAGAACAGCTATCGGCAAGTTCGGTGGAACACTTAAGGGAGTTCCTACAAGGAAGCTCGGCGCTGTATGTATCGAAGAAGCTCTGAAGAGAGCAGGCGTTGAGAAGGATCAGGTTGACGAAGTCATCATGGGATGCGTACTTCAGGGTGGCCTGGGTCAGAACGTTGCCAGACAGATGATGCTGGATGCAGGTCTGCCTGTTGAGGTTCCTTGCTTCACTATTAATAAGGTTTGCGGATCAGGCCTGAGAGCTGTTGAACTGGCAGCACAGATTATCAAGGCCGGCGATGCTGACATCATCGTAGCAGGTGGTGCAGAGAACATGTCCGCAACTGCATATGCAATGAAGGATGCAAGATGGGGCGCAAGAATGTTTGACGCCAAGATGACAGACATGATGGTAAACGACGGTCTGTGGGATGCATTCAACAACTATCACATGGGCGTAACTGCTGAGAACGTAGCTGAACAGTGGGGAATTACAAGAGAAGAACTGGACGAGTTCTCAGTAATATCACAGAACAGAGCTGAGAAGGCTGTTGACTCAGGCGTATTCAAGGACGAAATCGTTCCTGTAGAAATCCCTCAGAGAAAGGGAGATCCAATCATCTTTGATACTGATGAACATCTGACACGCGGATCCACAATGGAGAAGGTTGCTAAGCTTAAGCCTGCATTCAAGAAGGACGGCGGAGTTGTTACAGCTGCAAACGCATCAGGAATCAATGACTCGGGAGCTGCAGTAGTAGTAATGAGCAAGGAAAAGGCTGACGAGCTGGGAATCAAGCCTATGGCTACAATCAAGTCATATGCATCAGGCGGCGTAGACCCATCAATCATGGGCGTAGGTCCTGTTCCTGCTTCAAGAAAGGCTCTGGAAAAGGCCGGACTGACTATCGATCAGATCGACCTGGTAGAAGCTAACGAAGCATTCGCAGCACAGTCACTGGCAGTTAGAAAGGATCTGGGACTTGACCCTGAAAAGACTAACGTAAACGGTGGCGCAATCGCTCTGGGACACCCAATCGGAGCTTCCGGCTGCAGAATTCTGATCACTCTGCTGTACGAGATGCAGAGAAGAGATGCCAAGCTTGGTCTGGCTACTCTGTGCATCGGCGGCGGCATGGGAACTTCAGTAATCGTAGAAAGATAACTTCGGACAGCGATTTAGACATGTGAAACGGAGCAGAGCTTTCTGCTCCGTTTTTTATTGAAATTTCAATGACGATAAGCATTGACGGCATTGGCAAAAAGTGGGATAATGGCGAAGTGCAGGTTTTGCAAGGGCTTTGGAGAATCTGCAGGGGAGAAATATATTAATAACA
>R21__coassemble_551_pt1 | contig 30306 bp, 23 predicted proteins | sample R21__metabat2_low_PE_034 | metagenome-assembled genome bin R21 | reverse complement strand
ATTAAGGCATTTCTTTCGTCAATTGGCAGTGGTCTCTCTGCCATGCAGATGATGCCACCGCATCCCACTTTTCTATTGCTCTTTTCCAGATAAGAAAAAGTTCTGACAGCTTTTCTGTCGGGAGATGCAGATCTTTTAATCTCAAACGGATGCAACTCTCCGTTAGATTCCACTATTAAGTCAATCTCCTTCAGATTTTTATCTCTATAATAGTTGAGGTTCATCTCTTCTTCAGCACATAATGCATTTTTCATCATTTCTGAGATTACATAGTTTTCCAAATAGTGTCCGGAAGCAGCTCCATTCATCAGTGTATCCCTGTCCGTCCATGACGACAAGAATGCGCAAAAACCGGTATCACTAAAATAGAGTTTTGGTGTCTTTACCATACGCTTCAACTCATTCGCATAAAATGGTTCCAGCAAGAAAATAACTCCCATTGATTGAAGCACCTTTACCCATTCCTTCGCAGTTGTTCCTGAAACACCTGCCGCATTGCCAAGATCTGCGTAGTTAATTATCTGTCCGCTAAACGCGGCGCATGCACGCAACAGTTTTCTAAATCCTTCAGTATCCCGAATTCCGTTGTCATCAACTGCGTCTCTCATTAAATAGGCATCAATGTAGGAGTTCCAGTATTCCCTACGCTGTTCCTGATCCATCGATATTACTGCAGGCATACCGCCTTCCCAGATACGATAATATACATCCAAAATGTTAGTTGCCGATATCCTCTTACTCCGATCCACTATTGATTCAAAAGAATAATCATTGAAAATATCGTCCGGTCTTCCTTCCAGTTCTGCAGCGCAAAAGCTGTACATCTTAAGTATGCAAATTCGACCTGCTAGCGAGTCCCCTGCCTCTTTAATCAATTTCCTACTCTGTGAACCTGTCAGCCAGAACTGTCCACATTCATCACTGTTGTCACAGATGATTTTGATTTCTTCCAGAAGTTTCGGTGCCTTCTGAACTTCATCTATTAGAAGCGGTGGTTTATACATCTGAAAGAACAATTTAGGATCTCTATTTGCGAGTTCTCTTAAGTCCACATCATCCATAGATACATAAATTCTATTCGAATTCTCAGCAAGGTGCTTTAACATCGTTGATTTTCCTACCTGTCTGGCTCCGGTAAGCATTACAACCTTAAACGATTTGCTCATTTTAATAAATTTTCTTTCAAGACTTCTGTGAATGTAGTTCATAATATCGCTCCTGCTAATTAGGCTAATCTCAAGTTGACTTTATATTAGCCTAACATTCACTATTTGTCAATAAAAACGCCTCGTTACATGCGTAACGAGGTATCTTCCAATTTATGTCTTTAACATCATCTCATATACTTATGTTAGTTAAATTGACTTTATGCATTTTTTCGTTCTATCCATTTGATTTTTGATGACCTTTGCAGAATACCGTTAGTATGCTAACGTCTTCTGATTTTGCGTTCAGTTCTTCTCTGAATTTCATAGGTAAAACTTCCTCTGCTTCTTTAGGGATTATATAAATCCACCTAACAGTTCAATCGTTTTATCCCAAAAGTTTTTCACCTCATTGATAGCTGTAGCTTTTCCATACTTTGACTTCTCACTTTCGGATAGTGCCATATATTCATCCTCGCAAATTGCTGTGGTTTCGCCAAATCTATCATCATTTTTATCCGTATTGACAGCTATATATCTTTCCTCATATTGCTTCGGAAAACCTGCCGTAAGACATTTAAATAATGCATTTGGATCATAAAGCACGCCATAATTCCATCTGAACATGTGGAATATCGTCCTTCAGGAACTCATCGGAGATCTTTGCAAAACCTGCCTTCTCGTAATACCCGATTACGTATGTCTCCGCTTCGATGAATATTCTGTCGGCGTTCATCTTATTCCATGCCACATCGATTCCGTCCTTCAGAATCTCTGCCCCCAGGCCAATGCCGTGAGGTATTGACAGCACCCTGCCCATCTGTACGGTGCGAGCTTTTGCACGTCTTGCCGCATCGGCCTCGTTGGTCATTTTCTCAGCTGAAGCACGCTGCTCGTCAGTCAGGTTGTTCGCCCAGATGGCTTTGCCGTCGTAATACACAACCTCAGGTTCCTCGTCTATTTCATATATTCTCATGTACGCAGGCACCTTGCCCTCATCGTTCAGATAGAACACATGATATCCGTAATCGCAGTCGTCACAGTCCTGATAAATGCAGTCCTGTTCAATAACAAAAATCTCATTTCTGGCTCTCATGATCTCATAGAGCTCAGGCACGGTTAATTCATCAAATTTCTTTGCAATGCAATCCATGGTTTCCTCCCGGTTTAATCGTAATAATCACTGTCTTTAACGCCTTTAATCAGTGTTCCGATTACTATTCCGGCGCCTACTCCAAGTGCTACCTTGCCAAGAAGGTTTTCCTCTCCGCCATTTGCACGGCGTTTGTTTCTGCGTTTGCACTCGTCAGCCTTTGGCTCCAGCTTTACTGACTTCTGAGTCCAATCTGTTGTGTCCTTTAAAACCTGTTTTTTCTTTTTCATATCCCTTTTCCTTTCCCTGTGCATCCCCTATCCTGCACAGCAATAATACTGATGTATTATTATACCACAAAACCCCGGCACACAATGAGCCGGGGTTTTGGAGAAAGGCAGTCATTATTTTATGCTTATATCAAATGAGAATTCAATCTCATCATAGTTTGTATCCCATCCCTCAAATGAATATGTGAAGTCAGTCTCATCTACTCTTTCAAATACAATTACGCTTTCTGATGTGGCTCCAGACTTCAGTTCTGTGCTTGGTTCAGGATAATATTCATTCCAATCGGCTTCATACTGTTTCCCGTTTTGAACAATTACACCCTGATCAGGATAATTATCAAATATCGATGAGCTATTATTAGTTACGGCCAAATATATTCTTGTTTCGTCAGCTGTAAAATCAACTTTTGAGACAGTGACCTTGTAACTTCCCTTCTCAACTGTTTTATTAACATCAATAGTCTTTTCAGCTGGGAACGCTTCTGTCGCATCAATCTTCTTTACTTTCGTTGCAGTCACTTGAGGCACTTCTATATCACTTCCAAAATAATTTTCTCCGGAAAAAGCACCTTCAACAGTGCCCTTAACTATAATGAAATCATTCTCTTTCAGTGACAACTCTGAATCGGTATATGTGACTACGGTATTATTCTCATAATTCTTTATGTCTTGATAAACCTGAATATAGCACTCGTCACCATCTCTTTCAAAGTCAAGAACCATACCTGTAAACTCATATGATCTTCCCTTGAAATTATCAGGTGTCGTATATAGTTCTGCTATTTCTTCATTACCTATTGCGTCACCATTCTCATTTGAACTGTCTCCACCACATGCACTAAACGAAAAGGCCATAATTAGAATCAAAAATACTGCAAATAATAACTTCTTCATTGGTATTTCCTCCTTCGCTTATTCCCACTCATCGAACATTTTGTTAATATCCTCAATAGCATCTACTATTCCGCCACACATAACATTCATAAGGTTACTGTCATCGTTTATTTCGCTTACCTTCCATTCGCCATCCACTTTCTTCAAGTTAATAACAGTACTATCTTTATATGTTTTCTCTGTAGCAGCATCTAGTTTTTCCATAAATATCTTGTTTGCCATGGCTTCCATTTCCTCATCTGACACGTTCGAAAAAATCAGCCCAAAAGCTTCCGTAATATATTCAGACATAAACTCTTTCATTACGGATCCAAGCTCATATGTTGTAATTTCAACATCTACCGTTGCTTTATCCCCCTTTATCTTTTCATTTTTCAGGACGTAATCAAAGTCCAGGAGTTTCTGGCTGATTTTTTCACTCATGGCCTTATCAAAAATATCGTCTGTTGAGTCATCACTATCAAAGCTGGCAAGTGCATCAAATGTTTCTCCGGAGTAAACTTTTTTAATGGTTTTCTGATCACCCGATTTTACTGCAGAAAGGAATTTATCCGCAGTATCTGTTGGAGAAGGGCTCCCACATGCACAGAGAGATGCAATTAAGCAAAAGCAAAGCAAAACAGTAAAAATTATTTTGTTTCTCATTTTGTACTCCTTCTAACTAGTTTTCACGTAACAAATAATTAATAATAATTTTATATGCACTCCAGTCCCTTTTGTCGTGCTGACAGCACGATAAAAGGCGGCTCAATGCCGCCCAGTATTTCATATATTCTTTTAAGCCATGCCTACTCCAGTATTTCCAGGCCCTGCTTTTCAAGAATGATGTTCATGTCTATTACATTTTTAGTTCCCCGGTTCACCGCAATCGTTATGCGCGCATCACGCTCATCCTTGGCGTAGAGTGCGTTGAAGCCTGCAATCTTCAGACCTCTGTTCATTTCTCTAACGTTCATCCCTGCACCTATGCATAATGCGATAACCTTGTCTCTTCCGGGATTTCTCTTGCCATTGACAATATTGTAAATGTAGTTTTTGCTGATGTTGCTTCTCAATATGATATCTGACACATCCAAGCCATGTTCATTCATGTAGCAGTTATAGTAATCTGCAAATGACTTATATTTGGCCGTAGTGTACTCTCTTGCATACTGATCCGCTTCACTGTCGTTGCCGACCTTCTGCAAAACCTTGTCAAGGCGATCGGTTGTCATGTCCTTTGACATATAACGCCTCCGAAAAATATTAAATTATGCCTCCACCTGTATGATATACTATTTATTGTGAAAGTGGAAGATGAAGCTATATTATCATATTATGAAGAAATTGGGGAAATGAGCGGACGCAAGGATGTCACCCTTGTTCGCCACGTTGAGAGTCAGCAGTTGTTTGTAAAAAAGCGCATGCCGTTCTCATCTCTTTCGGTGTGTACAGAAATAAAGGCATTCCGTCCTAATGGGGTGCCCGGAATTCATTGCATTATTAACGATGGTGATTCTATAGTTGTAATCGAAGATTTCGTAAATGGAATAACTATTGATGAATATCTAGAACAACATGGCAAATTCTCTGAAGATATTGCCATTTCAATTATCTGCTCGCTCTGTAGAACGCTTCGATTTCTTCACGATTCAAACCAACCAATTATACATCGCGACATTAAGCCATCAAATGTGCTTATTGATTCAGATTTTAATCCCACGCTAATAGATTTTGATGCTTCAAAGAAGTACGACAGGGACAAATCCAAAGATACAGAGCTAATCGGCACAGCAGCTTTTGCAGCTCCTGAACAGTTTGGTTTTGCACAATCTGATGCACGTACCGATATTTTTGCTTTGGGTGTTCTTCTAAATGTAATGCTAACAGGCCATCTTCCCAGTGACGAACTATATTGCGGTAATTGTAGCGGCGTAATACGAAAATGTACGGCAATTGATCCTGCAGACAGATATCAGACAGTGCAAAGTCTGGTTTCGCATCTTCCGGCAAAGGAAAAAAGTTTCCTTCCGCCGGGTTTCCGTTCAAAAAAACCATGGAAAATGATATCAGCATCAATCGGATATCTGCTGATTATTATTGCCGCATTTGGTGCGGAAATCCCAGCTGGTTCTTCTAGCTTTGTTGCATGGAGTTATAGGATTGCGGGACTACTTTTACTATTGGAAATTGTTGCATTCGCATTTGATTGGGCAGGCATCTCCTCTGCCCTCCCTATTTCCAGCAGTCAGAATGTTGCAGTATCGTGGTTTGGAAAGCTGATGTGGATGTGCATAGCATTTTTAATAATAGTACTAATTCTCTCCATCATGGTATAATTATCATGTTCATGTAAACCGAAAAGGATGGCAACCCTTACCACCTCTGGTAAGATGTCATAAAGGTTATATAACAATAAGAGCGAGGCCGAACGGCCTCGCTTTTTTGTGTCAAATATCTGACGGAGCGCGGTTTTTACACCAGCTCCGGTGCAACCTCCCTGATAACCGGAAGCATCTCGCTAAGTGCTTCCTCTATCTTTGAAAGCGCGAATCTGATGTCCTCTTCAGTCATCGGTGTGGATGTGCAGAACATTCCGCGCTCTGCGTTAAACACACCCTTCGTGAGCAGCGAAAGGAACAGCATCCTGTTCAGTTCCTCGTGGGAGCCTGCAACGTCGCGATACTGTCTGATCGGTTTGTTGGAGAATATGGTGTTGATGATGGAACCTGCTCCGAGAACCTGCATGTCCAGTCCCAGCTTCGCATAGACGTCCTTAATGCCGTTCTTCAGCATGAGTCCCAGGCTGTTCACATGGTCCACGGCTGCTTCGTCGTAAGCTTTCATGGTGGCAAGTCCCGCCGCCATGCCGATGGCATTGCCGTTAAATGTACCGGAATGATACATCATCTTCTCCCGGGGATCGTAGATTTTCATTATCTCTTCCCTGCCGCCGAAGGCGCCTATAGGCGTGCCGCCGCCGATGATTTTGCCCATGGTCGTAAGGTCCGGAGTAATGCCGTAGTGCAGCTGTGCGCCGCCTGTGGAAAGCCTGCCGGTTACCACCTCGTCAAAGATAAATACGATACCGTACTTCTCGGTAATTTCCCTCAGGAATTTCAGATATTCAATCTCAGGCTCTATCTGTCCTGCCGAACCCATTACAGGCTCAATGATAAGGCATGCAACGTCATCGTGGTTGTCCTCAATGACAGCCTTAGTGCGCTCTATGTCGTTGAAAGGCACAACCAGCACGTCCTTCAGAGCATTGGCAGACACGCCCCTGCTCTCCGGAATAACCTTGATCCGGTCCAGGGTTCCGGCCTTCTTGATATTAGGGTCTACACTGGCCTCAAACACGTCTGTAGTGCCGTGATAGCCCCCTTCTGTCTTGATTATCTTAGCCCTGCCCGTGAAGGCCCTGGCGGCCCTCAGAGCGTGCATATTCGCCTCTGTTCCTGAATTGCAAAACCTCACCAGATCAACAGACGGGAATCTCTCAACAAGAAGCTGTGACAGCATGATCTGCAGTTCAAACGGTGCAGTGTACGCACTGCCCTTTGCAATCTGTCCCTGCACGGTCCATACAGTCGGTTCGTGTCCGTGACCGTGAATCAGCGATGTATAGTTATTCTGGAAGTCCAGCAGCCTGTGACCGTCAGCATCCTCCATGTATGCGCCCTTTCCCGATGCTATGAAGTTCGGATAAGGGTCGAAATACGTTGCCGTTCTTGTGTCTCCACCCGGCATGAATCTGCACGCCTCCTCATGCAGGCTGCGTGAATTCGGTCTGGTTTTGGCGTATTCCGCCTTCAGTTCTTCCATGTACTGTTCAAATTTATTACTCATTTCTGTTCCTCCGCCATGTCATTATACTATATGAAAGAGCTTCGCGAAAGGCAGACATCATTGACAAAGGTCATTAATTAAGTTAGATTTGATATATCAAAAATATGAAACGGAGATAATCACATGTACGACGGAAAAACGCTGAAATACATATTGCTGGGAGCTCTGGGACTTTTCATTCTCATTACTGGAATCGGATTCCTTACAGGATACTGGCCGGGTCTTGGTGAGAAGCCTTCATGGCTTATTATTGCACTCGGTGGTGTAATAACATTAATGTCCCTTGGGCAGTTAACCAAGCGTTAACAGACAATAATTAAATAAAAACAGCATGGACGAATCCAATGGACGAATCCATGCTGTTTATTTTGGACTTCCTATTTCTGCAGGAACTCGTCGATGGAAGCTGCAGCAACCTTGCCTGCTCCCATTGCCTTGATTACAGTAGCTGCGCCTGTTACAGCATCGCCGCCTGCGAAGATGCCGTCACGGTTAGTGGCTGCATTATCGTCAGTGCCGATTCCGCCCTTCTTGTTGGCTTCCAGCTGATCTGTAGTGTCAAGAATCAGAGTGTTCAGCTTGGTTCCGATTGACATGATAACCATGTCTACAGGAATCTCGAAGTTTGATCCTTCGATTTCGATTGGACGACGACGTCCTGATGCATCAGGCTCGCCCAGTTCCATCTGAACGCATTCGATTCCTCTAACGTTTCCTTCTTCGTCTCCCAGAATCTGAACAGGGTTGTTCAGAAGCTTGAAGATGATACCTTCCTGAATTGCGTGGTGAACTTCTTCTGCTCTTGCAGGCAGTTCTTCCATGCTACGACGGTAGATTACGTATACCTCGCTTGCTCCCATTCTCTTGGCACATCTTGCTGCGTCCATGGCTACGTTACCGCCACCAACGATGGCAATTCTGTCACCCTTCATGATAGGAGTGTCGTATTCAGGCAGATAAGCCTTCATCAGGTTTATTCTTGTCAGATATTCGTTTGCTGAGCAAACTCCGATGAAGTTTTCGCCAGGGATGCTCATGAATGATGGCAGTCCTGCGCCTGTTCCGATGAATACTGATTCGTATCCTTCTTCCTTCATCAGTTCGTCTACTGTAATTGCTCTGCCTACAACAGCGTCAGTTACGAACTTAACGCCCTTTGCTTCCAGCTTGGAAACTTCTGCAGCAACGATTTCCTTTGGAAGTCTGAACTGAGGAATTCCGTATACCAGTACGCCGCCTGTCTTGTGCAGTGCTTCGTAAACTGTTACTTCGTATCCCTTGTTTACCAGATCTCCTGCGCATGCCAGTCCTGCAGGACCCGCGCCGATTACTGCTACCTTGTGGCCGTTAGTGTCTACAGGCTTGATTTCCTCATCAGCGTAGTGTTCTGCGTGCCAGTCAGCAACGAATCTTTCCAGTCTGCCGATTGCAACTGATTCGCCCTTTGCGCAGCGAACGCACTTGCCCTGGCACTGGTTTTCCTGTGGACATACTCTTCCGCAGATTGCAGGAAGTGATGAGTCCTCGGAAATAATCTGATATGCTTCCTCGAATTCTCCGATTGCAACCTGTGCAATGAAGTCAGGAATCTTAATGTTTACAGGGCAACCTGAAACGCAAGGCTTCTTGCGGCACTTGAGGCATCTCATTGCCTCGTTGATTGCCATGTCTTCTGTATAGCCTTCGGCAACTTCCAGGAAGTTCTTATTACGAACGTCCGGTGCCTGTTCCGGCATAGGGTTCTGGTTCTTTACTAAATTAATCATTGTAACGAACACCTCCTGTCAGTCTGCATACGTGAGCTCTGTCTTCAGCTTCCTGTTCCTTGTAGTAGTTTGATCTCTTAATGAGGTCATCCCAGTCAACAAGTGATCCGTCGAATTCAGGACCGTCTACGCATACGAATTTATCTTCTCCACCGATCTTGCATCTGCAGCCGCCGCACATTCCTGTACCGTCAATCATGTAAGCTGTCAGTGATGCGATTGAGTGGATGCCGTAGTCTGACGCCATCTTGCAGGTGAACTTCATCATCATTGGAGGTCCTACTGCAACGATTTCATCGTACTCTCTTCCTTCAGCTTTACCCTTTTCGATGAGCTCCTTGAGCTTATCTGTTGTAAAGCCCTTTTCTCCATATGACCCGTCGTCTGTCATCATGTAGAGGTTGTCAACGCCGGCTCTGAATTCGTCTTCCAGAATTACCAGGTCCTTGGATTTGTATCCGCAGATCATGTCAACTTCTACACCGTGGTCGTGCATTCCGCATGCAAGCGGATAAGCCAGGGCGTTACCTGTACCGCCGCCTACTACGCAAACCCTCTTCAGGCCGTCCATTTCAGTCGGCTTGCCGAGAGGTCCTACTACGTCCATCAGGCCTTCGCCCTCCTGCAGCTGTGACATCAGCATTGTTGTTCTGCCTACTGCTGCGAAGATCAGGTCGATTGTGCCTGCTTCGGAATCATGTCCTGCCATGGTGAGAGGAATTCTCTCACCGAACTCGTCCGTAATCAGGATTACGAACTGTCCCGGCTTGGCCTTGCGAGCTACGAGAGGAGCTTCAATTACAAGCCAAAACATGTTGTCGTTTAATTGTCTTCTTTTAACTACTTTGAACATTGTATCTACTCCTTTCTAGTTATTCTCAAAGCCTTTTTTCTGGTTAAGCAGCTTAGCATATCTTTCCTTAGCTGCAACCTCAGCCTCTGCGAAGAGCTTTTCTGCTCTTTCAGGATCCTTCAGCTTCAGTGAGTTGTATCTTACTTCGCCCATCAGGAAGTCTTCATAAGCTTCTGTTGGCGGAGCACTGTCAACTGAAAGCGGATTCTTCTTCTCTGCGATTAATGCAGGGTTGTATCTCAGCAGATTCCAGTAGCCTGCTCTTACAGCGTTCTTCATTTCCAGCATAGCCTTGTTCATGCCTGCCTTTACACCGTGGTTGATGCATGGTGCGTAGCAGATGATGAGTGAAGGTCCGTCGTAAGCTTCAGCTTCTCTGATTGCCTTAAGAGTCTGAGCAGGATTTGCACCCATTGCAACCTGTGCAACATATACATATCCGTATGCCATTGCGATCTGAGCCAGGTTCTTCTTGGTTACAGCCTTACCTGCTGCAGCGAACTGAGCAACCGCTCCGATAGGAGTTGACTTGGAGCTCTGTCCACCTGTATTTGAGTAAACTTCAGTATCGAATACCAGAACGTTTACGTTTTCGCCTGATGCGATTACGTGGTCGAGTCCGCCGTAACCGATGTCGTAAGCCCATCCGTCACCACCGAAGATCCACATTGAAGGTCTTGGCAGCATGTCCTTGTTCTCAAGAACATACTTGGCATCTTCATCTGCGCTCTTTTCGCATACAGCTACGAGCTCATCGCCCATCTTGCCTGCGCATTCGGAGCATTCCATGTTGTCCAGCCAAGCCTTTGCAGCGTCTGCGAATTCAGCCTTCTCAGCCAGTCTTTCAACAACGTGCTTCATTTCGTTTCTTCTGGTCTTCATGGCGATTGTCATGCCCAGTCCGAATTCAGCGTTGTCTTCGAACAGTGAGTTACCCCATGCAGGGCCCTTGCCTTCTGCGTTAACAGTGTATGGTGATGCAGGTGCTGACAGACCCCAGATTGATGAGCAGCCTGTAGCGTTCGCGATGAACATTCTGTCACCGAACAGCTGTGTAACCAGCTTGGCGTAAGGTGTTTCTCCACATCCCGGGCAAGCGCCTGAGAACTCGAGGAGCGGCTGGAGGAACTGTGACTTCTTAACGTTTTCGTCACTGCCTTCTTCCTTCTTGTAGCCGATGTTGTCGAACAGGTAGTTGAAGTTTTCCTGTGCAGGCATTTCTGCATCTTCAGCTTCAACCATTTCCAGTGCCTTGTTCCTTGCAGGACAAACCTCAACGCAGGATCCGCATGCTGTACAGTCAAGAGCTGAAACAGCGATTGTGAATGACTTTGAAGGGTCTTCCTTAAGAGGAACCTTGATGCCTTCGTATGCAGCAGCTTCGTCAGCGTCCATTACGAACGGTCTGATTACAGCGTGCGGACAAACGTATGAGCACCAGTTACACTGCATGCACTTGGAAGCATCCCAGCTAGGAATCTGAACTGCGATTCCTCTCTTTTCGAATGCTGCTGTTCCTGATGGAACCATTCCGTTTGCAGTTTCAACGAACTGTGATACAGGAATGTCATCTCCGTACATGCCGTTTGTCGGCTTCAGGATATCGTTGATGTAGTCTGTGTGGAGCTTGTCGCGTCCAACTGCTACTGTCTTTGTAATGTCGCCTTCTGCGTTAGCCCATTCAGCAGGAACCTGTACTTCATGTACGCTGTCGATTCCGGCATCAACTGCAGCGCAGTTCATGTCTACGATGTTCTGGCCCTTGCGTCCGTAGGTTTTCTTGATGGCGTCCTTCATGTACTGACGAGCATCTTCGATAGGAAGAATGTTAGCCAGTTTGAAGAATGCTGCCTGCAGAACTGAGTTTGTTCTTCCGCCCAGGCCCAGGTCTCTTGCGATGTGAATAGCGTCGCATGTGTAGAACTTTACGTTGTTCTGAGCCAGGTATCTCTTAACGTTTCCAGGAAGCTTCTCTTCCAGCTCGTCGTCTGACCATGAGCAGTTCAGAAGGAATGTTCCGTTAGGCTTGATGTCTTCTACCATGTAGTATCTGTTCAGGTAAGCAGCCTTGTGGCATGCTACGAAGTCAGCCTGCTTAACGTAGTATGTTGATCTGATCGGTTCGTCTCCGAATCTCAGGTGGGAAATAGTTACACCGCCTGACTTCTTGGAGTCATACTGGAAGTAAGCCTGTGCGAACTTGTCAGTGTTGTCGCCGATGATCTTAACGCTGTTCTTGTTTGCACCTACGGTACCGTCAGCACCAAGTCCCCAGAACTTGCATGCTACTGTGCTCTTAGGAGCAACGTCAGGGTTTTCGCTTCCCTGAATTGACAGGTATGTAACGTCGTCGTTGATGCTGAGAGTGAACTCAGGTTTTGCATCGTCTGACCAGAGGTTTTCATAAACTGCCAGAACGTCTCCCGGCTGTACGTCCTTGGAACCAAGACCGTATCTGCCGCGTGCGATGAATGCATTCTCGAATGCTGTTCCCTTGAGAGCGGAAACAACGTCCAGGTACAGAGGCTCACCGATTGAGCCAGGTTCCTTGGTTCTGTCGAGAACTGCGATTTTCTTTACTGTTTCAGGAATTTCTGCAACGAAGTGCTTAGCTGAGAACGGTCTGTAAAGTCTGACTGACAGTACGCCGACCTTCTTGCCCTTTGCGTTCAGGTAGTCAACAACTTCCTCAGCGCAGTCGCAGATTGAACCCATGGCGATCATGATTTCCTCTGCATCAGGTGCGCCGTAGAACTCGTAAGGCTTGTAAGGCTTTTCTCTCTCAACTCTTTCGCTTACTCTGTTCATGCAGTCAACGATAACGTCGATCTGCTCTTCGTAATTCTTGTTGCATGCTTCTCTGTGCTGGAAGAATGTTTCAGGCTGTTCGGCGGAACCGATAGCGTGAGGATGGTTAGGGTTCAGGGCGTTTGCCTTGAATCTCTTAACTGCATCCATGTCCAGCATGTCCTTCAGATCCTCGTAATCCCATGTGTAAATCTTCTGCTGTTCGTGGGATGTTCTGAATCCGTCGAAGAAGTGAAGTACAGGAACCTTTCCTTCGATAGCTGCCAGATGTGCAACTGCAGCCAGGTCCATTACTTCCTGTGGTGATCTTGATGACAGCATTGCGAATCCTGTCTGTCTGCATGCCATTACGTCTGAATGATCTCCGAAGATGTTCAGAGCGTGTGTTGAGATGGCTCTTGCAGCTACGTGGATTACTGTAGGAGTTTCCTCTGCTGCCAGCTTGTACATGTTAGGAATCATGAGGAGCAGACCCTGTGATGCTGTGAATGTACTTGTGAGCGCACCTGCTGAGATTGCTCCGTGTACAGCACCTGCTGCGCCGCCTTCGGATTCCATTTCTACTACTTTGACTTCTTCGCCAAAGATGTTTTTCCTGTTCACTGATGCCCATGCATCTACGTTTTCAGCCATTACAGATGATGGAGTGATAGGATATATTGCTGCTACTTCTGAGAACGCATATGCAACATGAGCAGCTGCTGTGTTGCCGTCCATAGTTTTTCTAGCTCTCATTTCCTTCTCCTTTCATCTACTGTTCTATTCCCATGGCTTTACGCTGGAGGTATATGTATTCCGGTACTACTCTTTCATCAAGAAGTCCTCTTGAGCAAACGTACTTGCATACGCCGCAGTTTACGCACTTCTCATGATCGATGTCCGGATGTCCGTCAACCATTTCGATTGCTCCGCTCGGACAGTTGTCTGCACAGTCTCCGCAGCCGATGCAGCCCTTAAGGCAAACTTCCATTCTGCGTTCAGGCTCAGCCTCTGACTGACATGCAGCCTGCTTAACTCCGATGTACGGAACCATTTCGATCTTGCCCTTAGGGCAGGCTCTTGAGCAGTCTCCGCAGCCTACACACTTTTCAGGGTCAACCTTTGCGATTCCAAACTCGTTTACAATCGCATCGTATCTGCAAACCTTTGTGCAGTCGCCGAATCCCAGGCATCCGTATTCGCATGCATCCAGTGCATCCAGGTCTACCTTGGCATCAACGATTTCGCTGCAGCTTGTATATCCGGCCTTTTCAAGCTTGATATGTCCCAGGCTGCCGCCTGCACATCTAACCCTGGCAACTGTTTCCTTGGCAACCTTCAGATCGTGAAGTGTATCAACGATAATCTTCTTACGGCACTTAACTGCACATGTGATGCAGCCTTCGCACTTGTCATAATCGATCTTGGCAAATCTGCCGTCTACCTTGTCACCCTGTACCATTTCGATTGCGTCCTTAGGGCATGCCAGTGCGCAGTCAGCACATCCGATACATCCGTGTCCGCAAACCTCCAGAGTTTCCTTCTCATCAGCCTTTGATGAGCAAGGGATGAAGTTGGTTGCATCTGCAGGAACCATCTCGATGATCTCCTGAATACATCCTGTCAGACATGCTTCGCAGCCTGAGCACTTCTCTTTGTCGATTACGATTTCACCGTCAACCAGCGACATGGCATCAAACTTACATCTCTCGATGCATGTTCCCAGTCCCATGCAGCCGTACTGACATTCGCCTTTTGCAAAGCCGGCCTTCTTAGCAGCTTCGCAGCTTTCGCATCCTGCCTCCTTGAAGCGTTTCTTACCTGCTGAACAGCCTGCACACTTAACGTATGCAACCTTTGGCTCTACAGCTACAGGTTCAACGCCCATGATTCCTGCAATTCCTGCCACTGCTTCAGAGTTGGCTGCAGGACACAGTGTGATTGGAGCTCCGTCTGCAATTGCCTGAGCACAGGCTTCACAGGTCGGGCATCCGCATCCACCGAATCCGCCACAGTCAACGCCCGGCAGCAGAGCCAGAATGCGCTTTACAGATTCCATAGTCATTCTTTTTACCTCCATGAATTACCGTGTATTTTGTATACATTTTTGAACAAAATTTTTGTGCCTCAGGCCATTCTGTTAAAAAATTAACCAGTGCTTGGCACCTGCCCTCGACACCATTCCCATTTTATCACTATAAGCATTGAAGTCAACACATTTGCGCTACCTTATTATGTACTTTTTTTTAACCAAAACCTCGCCGCTTTATCTCACTAAAAAAGGGCATTCTTTCACGCCCTTTTCTCGTCTTTCTCAGGCTATTTTACTGCTGAAACGGCCATTCTTTGTTAATTATTTATCAGTCTACAGATCTTCGGCATCGATTACCTTGAATCCGCCCTCCTTGAGCAGCTGTGCAAATACCCCGCTGCCCTCTATCAGCGTGCCTGTAAATGTTCCATCGTAAATCTGGTTAACACCGCACGACGGGCTTCTAGACTGGAGGATTGCAACGTCGATTTTCTCATGTGCTGCAATCTGATATGCCAGCTGGGCTCCGATTCTGTATTCATAATCTACTGAGTTGCCGTTTGCGTTCTGCACTTCGCCTTCCGGTGCCATTCCTTCCCCGTGAACAATCTCTCCGGGAAATCTCGGCACAGTCAGGCCGCCCATCAGTTCAGGACAAACTAGATAAACCCCTGCTTCCCTTGCAGTTTCAATGTTCTGAGCAAGATCCGCATCCTTATCCGGCTCCCACTCCGTATTCTCCTTTATGTAATCCAGCACCTTCTGGTGCCTGTTGTTTCCACCGTTGTACTTTACGTCCTCACCAACGAGGCACGCACTTGCCATTATCTTCATACTTCCTCCTCATGTCACGTTTGTACCAGGTTAAAACGTTGTATTTTGTGTCACGTTTGTGCCAGGTTGAAACGTTACATTACATGTCCATTAAGCCTGCTTTTACAAGCCTTTCCAGCATTTCGTGCCCACCCATGAGCCAGAGCAGATCATCGCGCCGGATGATTGTCTGGATGCCGGGGCTGGCGGTGGTTAGGTTGCCACGCTCGATGCCGATGATGCTGGCCTTGTATTTCTGACGGATTCCGCAGGTTTTGATTGATCTGCGAATCAGGTCAGAGCCCTTCTCCACCTTGATTGGCACGCAGACAAGTTCCTTGTCCTCCGGAACATTGTTGAATCTTTGAGCGTAAATGTAATCCTTGAGAATCTCGTCATCGGCTTCGGTGTATTCGATGCTGTCGTCGTCCTCAAGCATGATGGTACATGCATCCACCTCATCCCAGGTTCCCAGCATGTGAAGGATGTCCCCCTTCATGACCACGTCATTGGCCGACGGCATGTTGATGTATTCGCCGTTTCTTATGATGCGGATAATTGTAACCATGAATCGGCGGCCCTCAGTAAAATCAAGGATTGTAGTCCCCTCTTCAACGTCCGTAATTCTGAATTCGATGATGTACATGGACTCGTTAAGCCACTTGATGGAGCCCTTCTCCTGGCGTTCCTTCTTCTGCTTGGCCAGGGCCTTGTCCGAGAAGTTTGAAACGAACCGTATCCTCATGTTTGTGGTTACGCCGGTGATGAAATCCGAGCGTATTATGAAGAATATCGGAACGGCAGCAACAAGCACCAGGATGAAGAACGGGATTCTGAAGAATGCACGGATAACCAGTGCCATGAAGCATGCTGCAATTAATACCCTTATGGTTTTTAGGGTGATGAGCGGCAGGTGGTTCGACCTGTGCTTTACCCAGAGCTTGACGTACAGAGGCTGGTTGGTTTTGTGCATGAAGTTCACGAACGGAACCATGAATGCCAGGCTTATTACGCAGGACAAAACCTCCGCAGCATATCCGCTTCCCATTCTGCTGTCGAGGAACGGCTCTAGATAATCGGTGCCAAGCAGGTATATTACGTACATGAACGCAGAGCATATCAGCGTTCTGATTACCACACGTGTAATGAATGTGAGCCACTCCTCATCCATCGCACGCTTGGACTGGTTTTTCGAGGTGTTTCTGGCGAGGAAAACCCATAGCTTGTCAGGCATCTTATCTTTGACAAGCGCATATGCCTTGTCGGAGTTTTTTATAAACACCGGTGTTAGGAATGATGTTATTACCGAAACGCAAACAACAATCGGGTACAGGTTGTCGCTGATAACCCCAAGGGTTTTGCCCAGGGTTGCAACGATGAACGAGAACTCGCCTATCTGCACCATGCTGAAGCCGACTTTAACTGCGGTTTCAAGGTTTTGTCCGGAGAGAAGTGTTCCTATGGTCGAGAATATCATCTGGCCAAGAATAACAACCACGCTGAGCACCAGAATCGGAATAATATACTGAATCAGCATTTCAGGTACTATCATCATGCCTACAGACACGAAAAATATTGCCCCAAACAGGTCCTTAATCGGTTTGACGAGTGTCTCTATTCGTCCGGATTGAACTGTGCCGGCAAGTATTGAGCCGGCCATGAATGCGCCAAGTGCCGACGAAAATCCTATGAGGTTTGCTATTACAACCATGGCCAGACAAATGGCTAAGGAAATAACAACCACCATTTCATCATTCAGAAGTTTATTCGTGTAACGCAGGAATGTTGGAATTACATATATGCCAACCAGCAGCCAGATCACCAGGTAAACGAGCAGCAGTGAAAGCTGAACGACAAGATCACGTCCTGAAACGTTCTGCCCCACGGAAATCGTCGAGAGAACTATCAGCATGAAGATTCCTGCGATATCTTCGATTACAAGGGCTCCCAGCACCATCTGAGCGTGTGGCTGTTCCTTGATTCCGAACTCTTCGTAGGCTTTGAGGATTATCATGGTTGAGGACATGGAAAGCATTCCGCCGAGGAAGATGCAGTCCATTTTGCCCCATCCCAGCAGATTGCCCACGCCGGCGCCGATGAGAATCATGACGGTCATCACAGTGAATACTATTACAAAAGCACTGCCGCCCACCTTGGCTATTTTTTTGAAGCTGAACTCCAGGCCCAGACCGAACATCAGGAAGATTACTCCGATATTGGCCCAGACTTCGATGTCCGCCTCGTCTACTATGGTTGGAAGGTAAATAAAATTAGGGCTAATCAAAAAGCCCGCAATAATATAGCCCAGCACAATCGGCTGGTTTATTTTTTTGAAAATAATAGTTACGATTCCCGCAACAACCAGAATTAGCGCCAGATCAGCGATAAGACCGTCAAGATGCATGCTGCGCCCCTCTCTGTCGTCTGATTTTCCCTTCCTATATATGTTATTTTATCATAGGTTCAATGAGTTTACACGACAGATTGTGAATATCCATGCCAAATTCGCAATGCGGCGACACGCCGCTAACCACTTCACCTGAAGCTCCGCGCTCATCAGCCGGGTTGTATGCCCACCTGACGATGGATTCCTGCATGCCCGATTCGTGCCACAGTTCTTCCTCGTCGGTACCCCGCGGTGCCATGTTCCAGATGCGAATTGCCTTGTGGCGAACGGCCGGACCGCATGTCTGATCAACGTGCTTCATGTATTGAATTTCGCGGCAGTCAGACCCGGGCTTCTCGGATACCAGGCAGACTCTCTCAGCGAGTTTGAGTGCTTCGAGTCCCGCCTCAGAAATACATGTACCCGCGTCAATAATTATCGCACTGTATCTGCCGCTCCCGGAGAGCGATGATATGACCTTGGCAAGCTGTTCGCTACTGAGGGCACGCAGAGGATTTCCTCCTGCTGTTGGCGCAAAGGCTTCCACGCCAAAGCTGTCACAGATAATAAAGCTTTCCAGGAAAACCGCCGACCCCTGAATTAGCCGGTACAGGTACTCAGCGGTGGTTTTGACCCCCTCGTGGTTCGTCATGAAGCATCCCGTGGACTCCACATCCTCCAGGCTCACATACATCACCTTCATGCCCCGGAATCTGGCAAACTCCTGAGCGACCGCCATTGCCACCGTGGTGCAGCCTTTGCCTCCGCCCCATGATGCAAAACCGAATATCCTGGCATCCCCGGCTTCAACGTGCTCCGCACCTCTGCCCGTCAGGAAGCTGTATATTTCAAATATGGCAGCTATGATCGTCCTTGCCGAACTGTATTTGTATATGGCAAATTTGCGTCGGTTGTAGTCCTTCGCTATAAGCGACGTGTGGTCCGCCAGATAGACGATATTCTCGCCATACGCATCCCTGATCTCCGGGCCGTCCCAGAGAACCAGATCGTATTTCTCTATGAGCGATTTGCCCGCTTCCCTCATCGTTGAGCTTTCACGAATGAACTGGCGATTCTCATAAATTCTTATGTCAAACTCCCTGCATGTGTTGAGCAGTGCCATGCTCAGCGCCCGCCCGTATGCCCTGTCACCCGTAACAATGGCAAGTGAAATCTGTTCCATGATAATACCCCCTTCGTATTCATGTGTTTCATGTGTTTCCATTATATTCCATTTTCCATATATTGTCAATCCATAATACCGCCAAGAATGTTACATTGGTGTGGTATAATGGGTGGCATGAAGAACATTGAATATAATGAGAGCGGGCGGTTCATAAGGATAGTGGATCAGAGCCTGCTGCCAAATGAAGAAAAGTACATAGAGATAAAAGAACCGGCTGAAATGTATGAGGCGATTCAGAAGCTCAGAGTCAGAGGTGCTCCGGCAATTGGAATTTTCGCCGGATACTGCATGGCGCTGCTCGCACGCAGAGAAGCAAAACCTCAGGGTGTTGTCGGCTGCTGCGGAGCGGCGAACGGTTCTGATGACACGTTCATGCAGAACATGACTGCGCATGGAGAGTATCTGAAGTCCTCCAGGCCCACGGCAGTAAACCTAGCGTGGGCGGTTGACCGGGTTTTGCATGCGGCAAGAGTTGAAATGCACAGAGCCAGAAACGCTGACCCGACCAGAATCAATGCAAATGCAGGAGCTGACAGACTTGCAAAAGCCGTGGCAGACGAAGCATTTGCAATCCACGAGGAAGACAAGGCGATGTGCCTTGCCATTGCGCGCAACGGGCTGGAAGAGCTTAAGCGAATCAGAGAACTGAACGGTCCCGATGATGCCTACGGCATTCTGACCCACTGCAATGCCGGCCCACTGGCGACTTCGGAGTACGGAACTGCGCTCGGCCCTATCATTCTGGGCAACGAACAGGGCGTGAACTTCCGGGTATTTGCTGACGAAACCAGGCCTCTGCTTCAGGGTGCTAGACTTACCGCTTATGAGCTGGACAAAGCCGGCGTAGACGTGACTCTCATCTGTGACAACATGGCCTCCATGGTCATGTCACAGGGTCGCATTGAAGCCTGCTTCGTGGGCTGCGACAGAGTTGCCGCCAATGGCGATACCGCCAATAAAATAGGCACCTCCGGTGTGGCCGTTCTGGCCAAGCACTACGGTGTGCCTTTCTATGTCCTGGGACCGTCGTCGACAATCGACTCCGCCTGCCCTACCGGCGCGGACATTCCGATTGAAGAGCGCAACCCTGACGAAATCAAAACCATGTTCTACGAAAAGTCGATGGCGCCGGAGCATGTTAAATGCTTCAATCCGGCATTCGACGTTACGGATCATTCGCTTATCACAGCGATTATCACCGAACGCGGTGTCTTCAGACCGCCGTTCAGCTTCTAAAGAAAAAATGAGACAAAGGGGACTGTCCCCTTTGTCTCATTTTTAGACTTCTGCATAGACGCTACCGCCGATGAACTCACGCATGATGGAGTTGTTCGGCACCAGGTCAGCGTCTTTTATTGTCTCAAAATATCTGATGAAGCACAGCATGCGCCTGGCGTCGCTGTACGTCGGGTCATCCTTCTGAATGGCCTCCAGCAAAGGCTCCGCATACTTCTTGAGCAGTGCTGTCTCATAGGTCATGCTGGAGTTGAAGATAACATCGGCCGTATCGCTATACGGGAAGATGTTCTTGTCCTCGCCCTCTCTGACCTTCTTCCAGTTGGACAGCGTGCCTGCGGCGGAAATGCCTCTGAACTGATTATCGCGAACCATTCTTCTCAGCATGCGCGCATCTGCAGTTGAAATTCTGTTGTGGGAATCGATGCTCAACTGAGTCAGCGGGCTGATGTAAATCTTGAACTTCTCACTGTCGTCAAGCTGTTCGGTCATGCCCGGATTCAGACCGTGAATTCCTTCAATCACAAGCACTGTTCCCGAGTCAATCTTCTCGCTTCTCTTGCCGAATTCCTTCTCGCCGGTCACGAAATTGTATGACGGAATCTCCACTTCCTTGCCGTCCAGCAGATCATTCATCTGGCTGTTGAACAGTTCCAGATCCATGGCGTCAAGGCCCTCGTAATTGTATTCACCATTCTCGTCCTTCGGCGTCTCTGAACGGTTCTTGAAGTAGTCATCCGTGCCCATGTACAGCGTATCCAGTCCGTTAACACGAAGCTGTGTGCAAAGCCTCTTGGTAAAGGTGGTTTTGCCTGATGATGACGGGCCTGCAACCAGAACCAGTCGCTTGCCTTTCCTTGCTATGCTGTCTGCGATCTCTGCGATTCGCTTCTCATGAAGCGCCTCGGACAGAAGAATCAGTTCTCTGGTGTTGCCGTCCATAATCTGCCGATTCAGATCCGACAGGTACGGAGCGTGCAAAAGCTTCTGCCACTTCTTCGCCTGACTAAACGCCTCGTAAAGCTTGGTGTCATCCCTGTACTCAGGAATTCTGTCCGGCACGTTGGCATTAGGGAAACGCAGGAGAATGCCGTGGTCGTATTTACGAAGTTCGAACAGCTTAATGTAGCCCGTCGAAGGAACCATGTAATCAAAAAAGAAGTTCCTGTATCCGTCCAGCTCATAGAACTTGAGCCTCTTGGTGTAGTGACCGCTCTTTATGAGCGCAGCCTTTTCGTCTGCACCGTAGCTCTCCCAGATTTTTATTGCCTCTTCAGCACTGACAACTTCCTTGTTTATAGGCATGTCCGCATCCACGATTTCGTGCATGCGGGCCTCAATCTGCCCCACCTGTTCCTCGGTGAAATCCTCATCAATGCATGAGAACAAGCCCTGGTTCAGAGAGTTGGCAATCGTAACAGGAATGTCACCCAGAATATCTCTCGCAGCCTTTAGATAAATGAAGCTTGCGGTGTGCTGATATGCAGCCTCTGCGGCTTTGGTTCTGATATCAAGAAAATCTACGGTGCTGCCGTCCTTTACTGTATCAATCAGTTCAGCATACTGGTTGTTTACTCTTGCCAGAACAACATCCAGCTTAACATCGCCGCATGTCTCGTCAGCCAGCTGCTTAAGCGTCATCCCCTTCTTAACTTCTATTACTTCGTAATCCTTATTATCAGGTTTTTTCAGATTTACTTTCATTTCTGTTTCGAGCCTTCCTCAAGTTTGATATAGATTTCCATTATGTTTTTGCCGTTGATTCTGTTGTAATCCATCCTCTCCGCCATTTTCTTTACCATGAATATTCCCAGTCCGCCGATTTCTCTTTCCTCTGCGGACAGAGTAATGTCAGGATCATCCTTTTCGAGAGGATTATACTCAACGCCGTTATCCTTTATGGTCAGTCGGAGCAGGTCACCTTCAACAACGCAGTTTACCTTGGCAAGTGTCGCTCCGCTGTATCTGACAACGTTGGAATAAATCTCGTCAATTATTATTCCAACCTTGCTTGCTGTCTTCATCGGAACGTCCAGGAGTTCCATTCTTCTTTCGAAGTATGTTGCCGCTTCAGTAACTGAATCCATGTTCGGAATCAGGATTTCCTCCGTTCCTATCTCCTCTTCCCTCTTCAGTCTGAAGGCGAGCATTGTCATGTCGTCGAACTGCGGTGCGTCTCCGACGAACTTGTTTACACTGTTCTTCAAGTATTTGATCAGGTTGGTCGGATTCATGTGAGCCAGTCCGCTAACTTCATCGAGAAGCCTGTCATCGCCGTACATCTCATCATTGCTGTTGGTAGCTTCAGTTATTCCGTCAGTGTAAAGCAGAATTCCGTCACCCTTTCCCAGAGTAACCTCTTCTGCCTTGTATCTGATTCCTTCCATGCCTGCAAGGACAAAACCACTCCTGCAGTTTAAGTATTCAGCCGTTCCATCCTCTCTGGCAATTATCGGTTTATTGTGTCCGGCATTTGCAAATGTAAACGTTCCCGTTTCCAGATCCAGAATTCCCAGGAATGCCGTAACAAACATGCCGGCCTCGTTATTCTGACAGAGTGTTTCGTTAGCCTTTGTAAGTACAGTGGCAACATCAGCTCCGCCTGAAACCAGGCTGCTGATAAGTGTCTTGGCTCTCATCATGAACATTGCCGCAGGAATTCCCTTGCCTGAAACGTCAGCAATGAGCATTGCACTTCTGTTATTGCCTATTCTGTAGAAGTCGTAGAAGTCTCCACCTACTTCCTTGGCGGTATCCATGTCCGCATAAAGGTCGAAACGTCTGCTCTCCGGATACTCCCTGTTGAGTACTGAGTACTGAATGTTTCTGGCAACTTCAAGTTCTCTGTCTATTCTCTGCTCAGCCTCACTGATGTAATGCTTCAGCGAGTCAACTGTAGAATTGATATCCTCTGACAGTGCACAGAACTCCTCACTGCCTTCGATATCTACAACAACATCCAGGTCGCCATCGGCAATCTTCGCTAGTTCCTCGCTGGTCTTTTCAACCTTATCCACTACTATCTTACGTGTCAGGTAGTAGATCTGAGCGAACAATGCACCCATGATAAGTATGATGATGAACGCGGTTGTGTGTACCGTAATGTTCTTGATTATGCATGCCTCGAATAAAGGATAGTAGCCGAATATTGAGTATTCTCCCTCACTCTCGATCATTACGTACATCGGGAGATTATTAAAGTCCCATTCAACCATCTCTCCCTCGTGCTTTTTCAGCTTTTCGATTTTATCCGCATTATCACGGAAGCCCTGCTGTATCTCGTCAAACGTCATTTCCTTGACTACGACACCGTACTTCTTAGAGAGGTCCACCGAACTCGATGACATGGCGATAACATTGTTATCGCCGTCGAGAACAACAACGCCTCCTGTCGAGTCGATATGCCTGTTCTTGACTGCAGGCTTCAGTTTTTCTTCTAGATCTGCACCTTTATTGTCCTGAATATCCTTGTCTATGTCCTCCAGAACATACGACATGGTTTCCTGTGCCTGCTTCTCGGATATCTCGTGTTGCAGGCCGGAAACAAACGCATTCGTTATGCAGAACGCAACAAGAACTGTTATGAAAATCCCCCGCTCTACATACTGAACTATCGGTCTGTTCTTCTTGATAAAACTGATAGGCTGTCCGTCAATTCTGTTGATTACGAATATGGCCAGTCCGACTGCCACCATGTTCATTACAATCATGTACGGTGCACATGTTGCTACAATGATATATGCCAGTTCGTATCCGTCCAGATGAGTGATGAAAACCAGAAGCATGTGGAAAACCTCGGCTATCATTGCAATTGCCATCGCATATACAGCCTCGGTATTTTTGTCTCTCATCATGAACTTTCTGGCGTATCCGGCAAACAGGCCTGCACATATTGTCGCTATGGAACATGCAACCCTGGTGTATGTTCCCACACCCCAGTAAACCGCAAACCATCTCTCAAGGCCGCCGATGCATCCTGCAATAATGCCTGCCGGCGCACCAAAAATCATGCCGGCGCAAAGAGGCGCAGCGTCTCTTACGTTTGTTGTGGCAATACCGATGTCTATGCCGTACTCAGTGCCGAACACGGTAAGCCCGCCAAAGATGATGCCTATTATTATCTGCCTTGTCATGTACGGGAGGCTGCCAAAAGCAGTCCACTTCTTTTCCATCACTCGAATAATAATTGCAACAAGTACTGTAAGAACTGCCACACATGCTAATTTAAAAACACTGATACTAATCATAATTGCCCTCTAAAAGACAGTAGCAAAGAGAAATCTCTTTGCTACCGTTAATCTGTCTTACTTGTTCTGAATTGCTGCCTGAGCTGCTGCCAGTCTGGCAATCGGAACTCTGAACGGTGAGCAGGATACGTACTGTAGTCCCACTCTGTGGCAGAAGTCGATAGACTTAGGATCGCCTCCATGTTCTCCGCAGATACCTAGTTTGATGTTAGGTCTTGTCTGCTTGCCCAGTTCAACTGCCATCTTAACCAGCTTGCCGATTCCTCCCTGATCCAGACTCTGGAACGGGTCATCGTCGAATATGCCCTTGGCCTTGTATTCCTTGATGATGTTTCCTGTATCATCTCTTGAGAATCCAAATCCCATCTGAGTCAGGTCGTTTGTTCCGAATGAGAAGAATTCAGCTTCTTCTGCAATTTCGTCAGCAGTCAGAGCTGCTCTTGGAATTTCGATCATGGTTCCTACCAGATAATCGAACTTAACTCCTTCTCTCTCGAATACTCTGTCAATTGTCTTAACAACTGTTTCCTTAACGTTAGCAAGTTCCTTCTTCATTCCTACCAGCGGAATCATGATTTCAGGAACGATGTCCAGTCCCTTTTCCTTGCGAACTTCGATTGCAGCTGTGATGATTGCCTCTGCCTGCATCTCTGCGATTTCAGGATATGTTACAGCCAGTCTGCAGCCACGGTGTCCCAGCATAGGGTTGAACTCGTGAAGTTCTTCTGCCTTCTTGGCCAGCTTCTCGTATGGCTTGCCAATCTGTTCAGCCAGTTCGTGAAGTTCTTCGTCAGTGTGTGGAATGAACTCGTGGAGAGGTGGGTCCAGAAGTCTGATGGTTACAGGTCTGTCGCCCATTGCCTCGTAAATGCCCTTAAAGTCGCCCTTCTGATATGGAAGCAGGAAGCTCAGTGCTTCTCTTCTCTCTTCCTCAGTGTCAGCCATGATCATTCTTCTGATTGCAGGAATTCTCTCCTCCTCGAAGAACATGTGCTCAGTTCTGCAGAGGCCGATACCTTCAGCACCGAATTCTACAGCCTGCTTAGCATCTCTAGGGTTGTCAGCATTTGTTCTAACCTTGAGTGTTCTGATTTCATCAGCCCAGCTCATGATTGTTCCGAAGTCTCCTGACAGTTCAGGTGGTACTGTCTTTACTTCGCCCTTTATTACTTCACCTGTGGAACCGTCCAGTGAAATGAAGTCGCCTTCCTTGAATGTATATTCACCGATTCCCAGTGTCTTGCCTGCTTCGTCAACCTTGATCTCGGAGCATCCTGATACACAGCACTTGCCCATTCCTCTGGCAACTACTGCAGCGTGTGAAGTCATTCCGCCTCTTGCTGTCAGGATACCTTCTGCAGCAACCATGCCGGCCAGGTCTTCAGGTGATGTTTCCAGTCTTACCAGAATAGCCTTTTCTCCGTTTGCTACAGCAGCTTCGGCGTCAGCAGCATTGAAGTAGATCTTGCCGCATGCAGCGCCCGGTGATGCAGGGAGTCCCTTTGTCAGCTTTTCTGCTGCCTTAAGTTCATCAGCATCAAACATCGGGTGCAGCAGCTGGTCGATCTGTGCAGGTTCTATTCTCATTACGGCAGTTTCCTTGTTGATTCTGCCTTCCTCCTGCATGTCTACTGCAATCTTTACAGCAGCAGGAGCTGTTCTCTTGCCGTTTCTTGTCTGCAGCATGTACAGCTTGCCCTTTTCAACGGTAAACTCCATGTCCTGCATGTCAGCATAGTGCTCTTCCAGAGTTTCTGCGATAGCCTTGAAGTCCTCGTATACAGCAGGGAAAGCCTGCGCCATCTCATCGATAGGCTGCGGTGTTCTGATGCCTGCTACTACGTCTTCGCCCTGTGCGTTAACCAGGAATTCGCCGAAGATAGCCTTTTCGCCGTTTACAGGTGAACGTGTGAATGCTACGCCTGTACCGGATGTATCTCCCATGTTACCGAATACCATGGACTGTACGTTTACTGCAGTTCCGATATCGTCAGGAATCTCGTTCAGCTGTCTGTAGAGGATTGCTCTCTCTGTATTCCATGATCTGAATACGGCCTTTACAGCCTCCATCAGCTGTTCCTTAGGATCCTGCGGGAATTCGCTGCCGATTTCCTGCTTGTACAGTTCCTTGTATCCTGCGATTACTTCCTTCATGTCCTCGGTGTCCAGCTCAGTATCGAACTTAACGCCCTTCTTTTCCTTCTGACCGTCAAAGATCAGGTCGTACTTGGACTTGCTGATACCCATAACAACGTCGCCGAACATCTGCATGAATCTTCTGTATGAGTCATAAGCGAAACGAGGGTTTTCCGTAAGAGCAGCCATGCCCTCAACTGTGTTGTCATTCAGTCCCAGGTTCAGGATTGTATCCATCATGCCCGGCATTGAAATCTTTGCTCCGGAACGAACAGATACGAGCAGCGGATTATCCACATCTCCGAACTTCTTGCCCGATACATTTTCCAGGTCTGCCAGATGTGCGTAGATGTCCTGAACGATGTCTTCCCCGATTGTCTGTCCCTCTTCGTAGTATCTGGTGCAGGCTTCGGTAGTTACTGTAAAACCGAACGGTACCGGCAGTCCGATCTTTGTCATCTCTGCCAGGTTGGCACCCTTACCACCAAGAAGGTCTCTCATGTCCTTTGAGCCCTCATTGAATGAATAAACAAACTTTCCCATTTCTTTAGTCTCCTTGTTATTAAAAATCCAAATTAAACAAACTGTTTCAAATACACGAAAACCGGTGTCCTAGAACACCAGCTTTTCGCTTATATAATCCTTAACCTGATCAACAGGTATGCGAATCTGATCCATGGTATCACGGTCTCTGACTGTTACGCAGCCGTCCTCTGCAGTGTCGAAGTCAACGCAGATTGAGAACGGAGTACCGATTTCATCTTCTCTTCTGTAGCGCTTGCCGATTGAGCCTGCAGCATCGTAGTCAACGCTGAAGTACTTCTGCAGTTCCTCGTAAATAGGAAGTGCGACGTCTTCAAGCTTCTTTGACAGCGGCAGTACGGCGGCTTTGAATGGTGCAAGTGCAGGATGGAGGCGCAGTACAGTACGGATGTCCTCCTTGCCCTTGGCATCTGTCAGAACCTCTTCGTCGTATGCGTCAAGCATGAATGCCAGCAGCATTCTCTCAACGCCAACAGACGGCTCGATGCAGTACGGAACGTACTTCTCGTTTGTTTCAGGTTCCTGATAACTCATGTCCTGACCCGAGTGGTTCTGATGTGCCATCAGGTCGAAGTCGGTTCTTGAGGCTACGCCCCACAGTTCGCCCCAGCCAAACGGGAATTTATACTCGATGTCTGTTGTTGCGTTGCTGTAGTGAGCCAGCTCAGCCGCTTCATGATCTCTCAGGCGGAAGTTCTCTTCCTTCATGCCCAGATTGATCAGGAAGTTCTTTACATAGTCCTTCCAGTATGCGAACCATTCCAGTTCAGTTCCCGGCTTGCAGAAGAATTCCAGTTCCATCTGTTCGAACTCTCTTGTTCTGAAGATGAAGTTGCCCGGTGTAATCTCGTTTCTGAAGGATTTACCAACCTGGGCGATTCCGAATGGAATCTTCTTGCGTGCTGATCTCTGAACGTTCTTGAAGTTTACGAAGATGCCCTGTGCTGTCTCAGGTCTCATGTATATTTCAGCAGTGGAATCTTCAGTAACACCCTGGAATGTCTTGAACATCAGGTTGAATTCTCTGATTCCGGTGAAGTTTGCCTTGCCGCATTCAGGACACTTGATGCCCTTCTCGGCTACGAACTTCTCCATTTCTTCCTTTGACCATGCATCTACGACAACGTCGGTTTCTCCCTGTTCAGCCAGGTAGTCCTCGATGAGCTTGTCAGCTCTGTATCTGGTTTTGCACTCCTTGCAGTCGATGAGAGGATCAGCAAAACCTCCCACGTGTCCCGATGCAACCCATGTCTCAGGGTTCATGAGAATTGATGCATCCAGGCCCACGTTGTACTTTGATTCCTGTACGAACTTGCGTCTCCATGCATCCTTGATGTTATTCTTAAGCTCAACTCCGAGAGGGCCATAATCCCATGTGTTAGCCAGGCCGCCGTAAATCTCGGAGCCCGGGAATATGAATCCTCTGTTCTTACACAGAGCCGTGAGCTTTTCCATTGTTACTTCTGTCATTTCAGGTCCTTACTTTTCGTCTTCTACTTCAACTTTTACTTTAACGTCTTCAGGTTCATCTTCGAATGCATCGTCGATGTTAAGCTCTTCAGCTTCCTTCTTAACCTTATCGGCAACCTCGCCTGCCTTGTCCTTGGCCTTGTCATAGTATTCGCCGGCCTTGTCCATTGCAGCCTGAACCTTTTCGTTATCCTTCAGATCGTCAACCTTATCCTTGATCTTGTCATAGGTTTCTGAATCCTTGGCCTTGTCATAGTATTCCTTGCCGATTTCCTTGCCCTTTTCGTAGTATTCCTTGCCCTTGGCCTTCAGGTTTTCGTATGTTTCGGAATCCTTTGCCTTTTCGTAGTATTCCTTACCTTTTTCGGAAGCCTTTACAACCTTCTCTGATACTGTATCGCTTACATCGATAATTGTTCCGTCAGTCTTAACAACTTCGATTTCACACTTGAATCCGAATGCTGCAACTACTGCAACAACTGAAGCGATAGGTGCAATTACAATTCCTACGATTCCTACATTAACAGGAACATTCAGAATTGCTTCACCGTCTCTCTTAACCTGGATCTTGGCAACATTGCCCTTCTTTACCAGTTCCTTGAGCTTTGCAAACAGAGCTTCGCCCTTTTCACCGAATCCGCGGCCCTTTGCTCCTGAGTTAACGCTTTCTTCGATGGCGATGATTGCATCAACAACACTGCCGTCAGCAGCTTCGAGAGCTTCCTTGGCCTCTGCGTATGTTACGCCTGTTCTGTCCTTTACCAGTTCAATCTTCTCTAATGAAATTTCCATTGCTTATACCTCCTGTATTAAATGAGCTTCTCGCTCTTTAGGTTCGAAGCGTCCAGATGATATGCCGCATACTCCTTTATGAGTGTGCTCAACAACTTACCGGCGTCCTCCCTCAGAGCCAGATTCTCCAGCTTGCCAAGCGGGTTTGACGCAAAATACTTTAATATATTTACTATACCAAATTTGGCACTGTAAATCAATGAATTGTCTGCTGTTTCAGGGGTTAATGCGCCTGCACATTCGGGGCATATCAGGCCGCCCTCCTTCACGCTGAATGCAGGGGTTCCTTCCTTCTCGTCAATGGGTTTGCCGCACAGCACACAGCTGTTAAGTTCCGGCATCGCTCCGCAGCACTTCAGCACCTTGGTCTGGTATGCCAGCACCAGCGTTCCGAAGCCCGCTTCACGGTTTTGCAGCATGTCGAAGAAGTCCTGCAGATGCTTGAACAGTTCCGGAGCCGGCTGCTCCTCGGCCAGAACCTTCTCCGTGAACTCCAGAACGTACGCACCGTTCATGTACTTGTCCACGTCCTCGCCGATTTTATAGTAGCTCTTCAGCACGTCGGCACTGTTGATGTTGTAGCTGTCACGACCCTTGAAAAGCTCGTACCTGCCGTACGTAAACGGTCTCAGCGCCAGGCTGCTCTTGCTCTTGCCCCGCTCGCCGATGTCCGTTCCGCAGCTTATCTTGCCGTACTTCCTGCTGAACAGATGGATCATCCGCCTCCCGTATGAAGTTTTTGTCTGTCTGAGGACGATGCCCTCTGTATCTGTCAGCATTTCTATTCTCCATTTTGAGACAAAGGGGAC
>R21__coassemble_523_pt1 | contig 31153 bp, 26 predicted proteins | sample R21__metabat2_low_PE_034 | metagenome-assembled genome bin R21 | reverse complement strand
TGAAAAATAAAGATATTTTCGCACATTAAAGTGATGTTGACTTTACATCGTGAAAGTGCTATAATCCAAATTGAGAAATCGTGTATACAATATATCAGAAGGATAATAGTAATAAATACTGCGGATTGAAAGGAGGCAGTGATGGCATACGAATCTAAATTCAAGCGCGACGATATTGATGAACTGTTCAGAGCCGTATTATTGCTGGAAGACGAGGAAGACTGCTACAGATTTTTTGAGGACATTTGCACCATAAACGAAATACATGCTATAGCGCAGAGACTTCAGGTTGCAAAGCTTCTGTCCGAGAATAAGACTTACAATGAAATCGAGTCAGTTACCAAGGCTTCAACGGCTACAATCAGCAGAATCAATAAGTGTCTGGTTTACGGAGCCGAAGGCTATCAGAGAATACTGGCTAGAATGAAGGAAGAATAGAATTGCTTCCTTTAATGAATTTTATTTGACTGAATTTGGCGGTGCATCTGATGTTCCGCCATTTTGCTGAAGGAGAAAATATGAAATTTCAGTTTCTTATCGAAAATAAAACCGACAATCCCGGCATAGTTGCCGAGCACGGTCTCAGCGTATACATCGAATCCCACGGAAAGAAAATCCTGTTTGATGCAGGCGCAACGAATCTGTTCATCGTAAATGCAGCGGAGATGAAGGTGGACCTGAGCGATGTGGATCTGGCTGTGGTAAGCCATGGTCACTACGATCATACGGGAGGTTTTCCTGATTTCATCAAACTGAACGAAAAGGCAAAGATATATATCCATAAGAACGCCTTCCGTGAATCATATGGAATGGAAGACGGCAAGATGGACGAGGAACCCTGCAGCATCAAATGGGCTGAGAGGGACAGACTTGCAATAGAGCCCCGTTTATCGTACACAGACGGTGTTACCATGATAACCGAGGACATAGCCATTACCGGCACTGTACCGGTTGATGAGGACTTCGCTCCGACGGAGAATTTCTTCTACAGGCAGGAAAGCGATGAATCAGGCGAGCTGATTACCGACGACATGTCACATGAGCAGTGTCTTGTAATCAGGGAGGAGAAGGGACTTTACGTTTTCTCGGGATGCAGCCACAGAGGTGTGGTGAACGCAGTAAACGCTGCAAAGGCAATATTCCCGGGAGAGAGAATCGCCGTTCTGGTTGCAGGCATGCACCTTTACAGTGCATCTGAGGAGGACAGAGAACAGGTGGTCAGCCAGATGGTTGCGGAAAACATGGACTGCATCATGCCGGTTCACTGCACGGGAATCAAGGCAATTTGCGATCTGAAGGCTGCGCTGGGAGATAAGTGCATTGCAGCAACAGCCGGAGATAAATACGAATTTTAAGCATAAGGCAGGGGAAATGGATATTAGAGACAGAGCAGTCGGATACATCAACATAAAGCCCAGAACTGAGGCTCAGCTGAGGAGGTATCTGACGTCAAAAAAATACGAGGAAAGCGAAATCGATCAGGTGATATCAGAACTTAAGGAATATCACTATATCGATGATTTGCAGTATGCTAAAATGTATCTGGAATACGGATACGAGAAAGGCCGCGGCGATATCAGAATCAGGCAGGAACTGCGCGAAAAGGGCGTGGATAATCTGCTGATTCAGCAGGCTTTTGACGAGGCGGAGGATTTGCCCGATGAGAGGGAAATTGCCCGTAATATCGCAATATCAGCCCTTTCAGGCACAGATCCTGACGGGCTTGAACACGCGGAAAGGGAGAAACTTAAGGCACGCATTGCCAGGAGGCTTGCATCCAGAGGTTTTAACTCGGAAATCGTCTATGGCGTACTGCGTGAAATCGGACTTTAACATGGCAACTCAATTTGACAGAACAGAAGCATTAATCGGAAGTGAAGCACTGGGAAAAATCCGCAGAGCTTCCGTTATTGTGTTCGGAACCGGCGGAGTGGGAAGCTATGTAATAGAGGGCCTGGCAAGAGCCGGAATCGGCAGCCTGACCATAGTAGACGGCGACACGGTTGATATCACAAACATCAACAGGCAGCTGCCGGCACTCAACAGCACTCTGGGAATGCCGAAGGCCCGGGTCATGGCGGAGCGGGTTCGCGACATTAACCCTGATTGCAAGGTAAAGGCAGATGTGAGGTTTTTCACCGCCGACAACGCAGACGACTTCAGCTTCGCGGAGTACGACTATATCGTCGATGCCATCGACATGGTAAGCTCCAAGGTGCTGATTATTTCAAAGGCTCGTGATGCCGGAGTTCCGGTAATTTCAAGCATGGGAACCGGCAATAAGCTGGATCCGACACTCTTCAGAATCGCGCCTATCGAAAAGACGGACACATGTCCGCTTGCCAGGGTAATGCGCAGGAAACTGAAGGACCTGGGAATTACGGGAGTAAAGGTTCTGTATTCAACGGAAAACCCGCGCCCGACTACAGTAGGAGAAAACGGAAACGCCCCTGCGAGCATAAGCTTCGTGCCATCGGTTGCCGGACTTATCATTGCAGGTGAAGTTATTAAGGATATTACAGGAGAATAGTATGGATTACAGGAAAGCACTTAAGGAAATGATTGACTACTTCTACGTTGATGTTGTAGAGGAATTCAAGGAAGTTGAACTGAGAATTTCTCAGGAGTCAAGGTTTTCGATGCTTACAAAGAAAAAGGACTATCTGGGTAACGCTGAGCTGATGCGTAAGGCCCGTAAGGGAACACAGGTCATCAACACTCAGGACGTGGATATTCCTGCCTGGGATGAGGCTACCAAAAAGCTCAATCTGCAGTTCGAAAAGAGCATTCTTGTGTTTAACAAGCTTTGTGACGGATACGTTCAGCTTCAGCTCATGCTTAATGACAAGGCTGAGGGCGAAAAGGTTCCGTGGCATACATATAAAGGGGTTTATAACGACCTGATGAAGGTTAGAGCAGACATGAACAGGCAGCTTCATGATCTGGATGTTCTTTACACCGAACTGGATGAGAGCCTCGCCAGGGAGGAAAAACCGGCAGAGGAGACTGAAGAAGTGCCGAGTGTATTGACATACGATGACATTAAATAAGGTGGAAGAGAGATGAACACACAGATTATTCTGGCCATAACCGCTATCACGGGGCTGGTCGCCATCATCGTTATTGGAATTGTGATTATCGTCAAGCTTAACGAGAGCAGACGCGAAGGCAGCAGGGAACTGGAGAACAGACTCAGAGACGAAATCGACAGATCACGTCAGGAGACTGTGGAGATGGTTCAGAGCAGCGTGAAGAACATGGGGGATGTTCTGGCAAAGAACCAGATTGAAGCAGCAAATCAGCAGTCCAGGCGCATTGTTGAGCTTAATACGCAATTTACAGAGTCAATGGCTCAGATCAACAAAAACCTGGGAGAGATGCAAACCCTCACTACAGGTGTCAGCGATCTTAACAGGATGCTGAGCAACGTAAAGAGCAGGGGTATCGTCGGCGAGGTTCAGCTGGGAGCCATTCTGGAGAATGTTCTTTCCCCGGATCAGTATGAGGAGAACATACAGGTTACAGGAACTACCGAGCGTGTTGAATTCGCAGTCAAATTCCCGGGAGAAGGGGATGAATACGTCTATCTGCCTATAGATTCCAAGTTCCCGGGCGATGCGTACATTAACCTGCTGGACGCCTACGATGAAGGTGACAAGGAAGAGATAAAGCAGAGCAGACAGAAGCTCAAGAATGCGATTAATCTGGCTGCAAGAGACATAAAAAACAAATACATATATCCGCCTAAAACCACGGAATTCGCTGTAATGTTTCTGCCGTTTGAGGGACTTTACGCTGAAGTTCTCAGACTTGACATGGTTGAGAAGCTGCAGAATGAGTACAGAGTGAACGTGGCAGGACCTACAACCATGGCAGCAATGCTCAACAGCTTCCAGATGGGATTCAAATCCCTCGCTCTTCAGAAGAGCTCCGGCGAGGTATGGGATACGCTGTCAAAGGTAAAGACGGAATTTGACAAATACTCTGAACAGCTTGTAAAAACACAGGGTAAACTTGATGTTGTTCAGAAGGAACTGGAGACTCTGGTTGGAACCAGAACCAGAAGCATCCAGAGAGTTCTGAGAAACGTCTCGGAAATAGGTGAAGAATAATGAGCATTTTTGCCATTGCCGATCTGCATCTGGGTATGGCTCCGGACATGGAGAAGCCGATGGATATCTTCGGACCTCTGTGGATTAATCACGTGGAGCGTCTCGAGAAGAACTGGAGAGAGGCGATAACTGAAGATGACACGGTTGTTGTGGCCGGTGACATATCATGGGGTCTTAAGCTTGAGGAGGCCGGTTTTGACCTGGATTTCATTCATGCACTTCCCGGAAAGAAGGTTTTGCTAAAGGGAAACCATGATCTGTGGTGGTCGGGAATAACCAGGCTCAATAAGATGTATGATGACTGCACATTCCTTCAGTACGACAGTTACAGAACTGAGGGGATTTACATTGCGGGAACCAGAGGATGGATAACCCCGGACGACGATGATTTCACCGAGGATGACAGAAAGGTCTACGACAGAGAACTTATCAGGCTGAAGATGTCGCTGGATGACGCGTGCAGAGCCAGAAAGGAGGCTTCTGAAGAGGAGGCTCCGATTGTTGTGTTCATGCACTTCCCGCCGGTATCCAATCCGTCGGGATTCTCGGGATTCATGCAGATCTTTGAGGATTACGGCATAAAGAATGTGTTCTACGGTCATGTTCACGGGCAGGAAGGCTTCAGAAACACTATTATTGGTAATTATCACGGAACGGAGTATAATCTGATATCGGCGGATTATCTCAACTGCAAACCGATAAAAATAAGATAGATGAATGAGATTAAGAGAGTAACAATTATAGTACTGGACAGCCTTGGGGCAGGTGCACTTCCTGACGCTGCCGATTACGGCGATGCGGGAACGGATACCATCGGTCATATCCTTGATCGGGTTCCGAACCTGAACATTCCCAATCTGAGAGCTCTGGGATACGGAAATATTACGGAGCTTGCTCAGGGACGGCTCGCAGTGAACAATCCTGCAGGTGTTTACGGCAGATGTGCCGAGATGTCAAAGGGCAAGGATACCATTACGGGCCACTGGGAGATTGCAGGCATCTATACAGAGGTGCCGTTCAAGACTTATCCCGAAGGTTTTCCGAAGGAACTCATGGATGAGTTTGAGAAGAGAATCGGCAGGGGATACCTGGGCAACTGCGTGGCATCCGGTACGGAAATAATCGAGGAGCTGGGTCCTGAACATGAGGCTACAGGCAAGGTGATAGTATACACTTCGGCTGACAGCGTATTTCAGGTTGCTGCGAATACTGCGGTTGTTCCGCTTGAGGAGCTGTACAGCATCTGCCGGACGGCGAGAGATCTGCTGCATGGCGAATATGCCTGCGGCCGTGTAATTGCAAGGCCTTACGTCATTGAAGAAACGGGCAAAAGGGTCAGAACAGCCGACAGACACGACTACGCGGTATCGCCTCCGGAGGAAACAATGCTTGACATAATTAAGGATTATGGCAAGTCCGTTGTTGCTGTAGGAAAAATCAGCGATATCTTTAACGGAAGCGGTGTGACGCAGGCAATTCATACGGAAAGCAACATGGACGGTGTCGACAAGACCATAGAAGTGCTCAGACAGGACTTTGAAGGGCTTGTGTTTACCAATCTTGTTGACTTCGACTCGAAATGGGGACATAGGCGTGACCCTGAAGGCTATGCGAAGGGAATAGAGGAGTTTGATGCGAGACTTCCGGAAATCCTTGATGCCATGGGAGATAACGATCTGCTCATCATGTGCTCAGACCATGGCAATGACCCGATTCATACCGGATTCGATCATACGCGGGAATACATTTTCACGCTGATGACCGGAGCAGGGCTTGCAACTTCCGACCTGGGAACGTGCAAAACCTTCGCAGACATCGGTGCAACCGTTACAGACATTCTGACATGTGGTGAAAGGCACACGTCAATCGGAACACCAATTCCTTTGAAATAAGAGGTATTTTACATGAAAAAATCCACACTCATAATTATAGTGATTCTGCTGGCAGCCGTTGTTGCTGCAGGAATATTCATCTTCGCCAAGGTAGGGCCCAAAGATAATTCGAAACAGGGTATCGATAGCGACACCGTTAAGGTTGTCATGTGCGGAGACTGCAATTCAATAGACGACGGCGGCTTTAATGAGGTTACCTGGAACTCCATTGAGAACGTCTGCGATGATAACGGTATCGGATGTGCATACTTCCTGCCGGAAAGCGACAAGAAGAAGGCTTTGGATAAGTGCGTCGAAGAGGCTGTAAACGTAGGTGCAGAACTGATTGTGCTGAACGGAAGCGATTTCGAGGAGACTGCATTTGACATGCAGAAGAAATTCGAGGATGTTAAATTCATCCTGGTTGACGGCATTCCTCATGATAAGGATAACAACTATTCAACAGGTAAGAATTCTGTTGGTGTAATGTTTGCTGAAGAAGAAGCCGGATACATGGCAGGCTATGCTGCTGTTGTTGAAGGATACATGAATCTGGGATTCATGGGCGGCAAGTCGCTTCCTTCAGTAAAGAGATACGGCTACGGATTCATTCAGGGTGCGGCTGCAGCAGCTGCCCAGACAAAAACCGAGGGAATCACCATAAAGTACAAGTACGAAGAGACGTTTGAGGCTACGAATGAAGTGAAGAAGGATGCCGGTGACTGGTACAAGGACGGCGTTCAGGTGATCTTCGCATGTGGCGGAGGAATGGGCAAGGCCGTAATGAAGGCTGCTGAAAACAACCAGGGACTGGTAATAGGCGTTGACGTTGATCAGAGCGGTGAATCCTCAACTGTAATTGCTTCAGCCGAGAAGCGTCTTGATACTGCAGTAACAGACGTAATAAAGGATTATCTGAGAGACAGCTTCCCGGGAGGCAGCGTGTTCACATACAATTCTGCCAACGACGGTGTAGCACTTGATTCCGCAGGCATGAAGAAATTCAACGACGGTGCATACAAGAAGCTGTTTAACAGAATTGCAAACGGAAAGGTCAAACTGAAGAAGGATAAGGATGTTAAATCCGTTGAAGGGCTTGGTTCAGATAACGTAAAAGTCGATTACATTAAATAAAACATAAAAAAATAAACGGGCAAGGCCCGTTTATTTTATTTGAGATTTTCCGGATTCAGTCCTTCGAGTTCAGGAAGAACGAAGATTCCGTCCTTGCGGATCAGCACATCGTCGAACCATATCTCTCCGCCGCCGTACTCCTCGCGCTGGATCATTACGAGATCCCAGTGAATCGCTGACTTGTTGCCGTTCGGTGCATCCTCGTAGCACATTCCCGGGGTCAGATGGAAGGAGCCTGCAATCTTCTCATCGAAGAGAGTGTCCTTCATCGGATGCAGAATGTAAGGGTTTACGCCGATTGCGAACTCACCGAAGTATCTGGAACTGTCATCCGTATCGAGAAGCTGATTGATTCTGTCGGTGTCGTTAGCCTTTGCATCAATAATCTTGCCGTCCTTTACGGTGAATACGATGTTTTCGTATGTGAATCCCTGCTCCTCGGAAGGGGTGTTGTAGGATATTACACCGTTCATGGATTCTCTGACAGGGGCTGTATATACTTCGCCGTCAGGAATGTTTCTGAGACCGTCACATTTGATTGCCGGAATGCCCTTGATTGAGAATGTCAGGTCTGTTCCCGGACCTGTAATTCTAACCTTGTCAGTTCTGTTCATCAGCTCCACAAGCGGAGTCATTGCATCGCTCATCCTGCGGTAATCCAGAGTGCAGACGTCAAAGTAGAAGTCCTCAAACGCTTCGAGGCTGCTGTTGGCGAGCTGCGCCATTGAGTAGTTTGGATAACGCAAAACCACCCACTTGGTTTCATTTACTCTGTAGTCAAGGGTAGGGCGTGTAAGCTTGCTCCACATGTTCATCTTGTCCGACGGAACATCAGCAAGTTCAGCCGTGTTGTTTCCCGCACGGATGGCGATATATGCCTGCATGCCTTTCATCTGCGCCAGATCGATGCTGTCCTTGAACTTTATCTGATCTTCCGTGCAGTTTAACATGAGCTCTCTGGTAATCTGTGAATCACGAATCTCTGCGAATGGGATTCCGCCTTTTTCGTAAACGTCTTTTATAAGGCGGCGTGCCAGGTTTTTGCAGCATTCTCCCTCATAACTGATGAGAACCTTATCCCCCGGCTGTATGTCACATGAATAACCTGTGAGAAGCTCTGATAATTCAATAATTCTTGGATCCATGATAGCCTCCTCTAAATAAAAAAATTGGCGGAAGAGGTGGGATTCGAACCCACGTGCCCGTGAGGACAACCGCATTTCGAGTGCGGCTCGTTATGACCACTTCGATACTCTTCCGCGTAAAAGATATGTGTTTATGCTATAATTAACGCAATTAAGAGTATAACGTAATTTACGTATTATCGCAACATCGGAAAGGCGAACTTTATGAGCAGAAAAATAGAAATGGTTGTGGCAAACCCGGCGGGAAATACAACGCTGATGGTAACAAGTCCTGTGGAGATTGCAGACTATCAGGAAGTGGCAAACAAACTGCTGGAGATTGATTTTGGAAAAGAATACGGAGTGAGATTTACGAAACCCGATTCGGAATCCGTAATGGGTGAGCAGGTGGAATTCCTTCTGCCGGACGTTCCGGGAGAACTCCCGGCGATGAACATGTGCGGACTGGAATTCTGCGGCAATGCATCAAGGTCATTTGCCTATTACCGTGCGGCGGTATTAGGAGAGGGCATTCCCGGGGATGACGGCAGGAAGGCTTTGCAGGTCAGAGTAAGCGGCTGCAGCTATCCGCTTGCAGCAAGCATCGACGCTGAAGGACACTCGGCTCAAATCCAGATGCCAACACCTGTTAACGTGATTGAACTTACTGCTGATGAGCTGGGCTTAAAAGAAGAAAATCCGGAGCTCGATAAATGTCTGCTGCTTGATCTGGACGGCATTTCACATCTGGTTCTGACAGGCATTGAGGCAACAGCGGAAAAGTTTGAGAGAATAAGAAAATACTGCTACGAGAAGGCGGGAGACATGGAGGCATTTGGAGTCATGTTCCTTGAGAAGGACATGCTGACCATGACACCTGTAGTATACGTCAGAGACGTTGACACTACTTACTTCGAGGGCAGCTGCGCTTCAGGAACAAGTGCTGCATCATGTGCACTTGCACTTGCCGGAGATGACGGTGAAAGTGAGTATCACTTCATTGAACCTGCCGGTGATCTCAACACAATCGTAGTAAAAAAGGACGGAAGGATAGAGAGCATATATCTTGATGGTCTGATGGAACTGTCCGATGCAATCACTGTAGAATTATAAGCTGAGAAGTATATTTATTTCACACTTTACTTATTTATCTAATTGATATAACATTTAGTATATAAAAGCTGATTGGCATTTTTCAGCAAGAGTAATTGACATTTGAGAGGATGACATAATGAGTAAATTAACAAAACAGGCACTTGCATCTGCAGTAATGGAACTGCTTAATGAGAGACCACTGGAAAAGATTAATGTTTCAGACATAACAGACAAGTGCGGGCTGACAAGAAATACTTTCTATTATCATTTTCATGATGTGTATGAGCTCCTTGCTTACACCTTTACATCTGAAACTGAAACACTGTTAAGAAAATACCAGGCAAATCAGGACTGGCAGGGCGGATTCAGTCAAGGTCTGAACTTCCTGTATGAAAACAGGAACATGGTAAAGAATGTGTATCATTCTATCAATAAAGAAGAACTTTACGGATATCTTATCCAGGTTGCTCACAAGCATGCGCTGGTTATTGTATCAATAGAGTGCTCCAAGCGCGGAGCAATAAGCGGTGACGTGAAAAACCTGGTTGCCGACTTATACAAAAACGCAATTATCGGCTCACTGATTTCCTGGATTTCAACTGACATGCAGGAGACTCCGGAGTCACTTGCAAAGCTCTATCAGCAGATGTTTATCGGCACGATTGATTCAGCAATTGAGTCAGCTGAAAAATGTGTTTAATGCAAAAAAACAACACATAAAACCATGCATGCACAAAAAATGTGCATTTACATGCAAATTGTAGGTGGAAACAGGCTAAACCCCCTATTATAATAGGATTTGTGGATAGCCTGTTTTTTTGTGCAGACAGGCAAATTGCAGTGAATTAAGGTGCATATTACGGCACCTGTACAAATTCGGAGGCGAAATGTTAAAGTTCGGCAGAACAGTAACAAAACACAGAAAAATAATTCTGATAATAGCACTCATCATGGTTATTCCTGCAGCGATAGGATACATGCTGACTCCGGTTAATTACGATATCCTGAATTATCTGCCTGATAATATCGATTCAACCAAGGGCGAGGCAATTCTTTCCGATGAATTCGGCAAGAGTGCTTTTGCCATGGTCATGGTTGAAGACATGGATTACAGGGACGTTTCCAAACTGAAGACAAAGATTGAAGATGTTGATAACGTAACCGACGTAATCTGGTATGACACGGTTGCAGATCTGTCAATTCCTAAGGAAATGTTGCCGGATGGTCTTTATGAGGCTTTTAACAACGATGAAACCAACACTACTTTAATGGCGGTGTTTTTCTCGACGCACATTTCCGAAGAGGCAACTCTTAACAGCATCAGCCAGATGAGAAAAATCTGCGGCAAGCAGTGCTTCATCTCAGGAATGAGTGCATTTGTTCTTGACCTTAAGAATCTGGGCGATAATGAGGAGCCGAAGTATGTAGCCATTGCGACTGTTCTGGCCATACTGTTCCTTTCATTCCTGCTGGATTCATGGCTGCTGGGAATTGTATTTGTAATCGGAATAGGCATTACAATCATCTACAACATGGGAACCAATTTCATAATAGGTGATGTTTCGTACATTACCAAAGCCATAGCTGCCGTACTGCAGCTGGCGGTTACCATGGACTACTCAATATTCCTGTGGCACAGCTACAACGAACATCTGGAGGAAGGATATGAACGAGAGGATGCAATGTCAAATGCCATTGCCAAAACCCTTACTTCAATCACCGGAAGCTCGGTAACAACCATCGCCGGATTCCTGGCTCTGTGCTTCATGACATTTACCCTGGGACTTAACCTGGGAATCATCATGGCTAAGGGGGTTTTGCTTGGAGTAATCGGAAGCGTTACGATTCTGCCTGCAATACTGCTTGGCCTTGAAAAACCGATCAGAAAGACACGGCATAAGCCGCTGATGATAAAGTTTGACAAGATGTCAGGTGCAATTCTTAAGCGACCTGTAGTCTTCCTCATAGTATTTCTGGTTCTGCTGGGACCGGCACTGTACGGATATACCCACACCCAGTCATACTACAAGCTTGATGAGGGCGTTCCTCAGGATCTGCCGTTTGCGGTTGCAAACGAGAAGCTGTCGAATGACTTCGACATGAATTCAACAACGATGCTTCTTCTTGATTCTGCAGTTTCTCAGAAGGATGTTCACAACATGATGAAGGAGCTGGAAAAGGTCGAGGGAGTCAATAACGTTCTGGGAATTGGAAGTGTGCTGAGTCCTACGGTTCCCGAAGAAATTGTTCCAAGCGAACTTGACAACATGCTGCGAAGTGACAAGCATCAGTTTCTGATAATCAGTTCGGAATATTCCGTAGCGAGTGACGAGGTTAATGCTCAGCTCATTGAAATGAACAGAATAGTTAAGAAATACGACAAGACCGGCATGCTGATAGGCGAAGCGGCAGGAACGAAGGATCTGATAGAAATATCCGACCATGACTTCAGGGCTGTAACAGCCGTTTCAGTCGGTGTGATATTCCTGATTATTCTGCTTGTACTGCAGTCCATTTCACTGCCTTTCATACTAGTAGGCTGTATCGAACTGGCGATATTCATCAACCTCGGCATTCCGTTCTATTCGGGAACGCTGCTATCGTTCATAGATTCCATAACAATCAGTACAATCCAGTTGGGTGCAACGGTAGACTATGCTATACTAATGACTAACAGATATAAGCGTGAGAGACTGGACGGCAAAGACAGACATGATGCCGTTTATATCGCACATACCACAAGCATGCCATCGGTAGTGGTAAGTGCTCTGAGCTTCTTCGCAGCAACTGTTGGAGTGTCATTTTATTCAAATATTGATATTATCAGTTCAATGTGCGGATTAATGGCAAGGGGTGCAATCATCAGCATGTTCACAGTAATGTTCATGATTCCTGCATTCCTGTACCTTTTCGATAAATTTATTATAAAAACCACCAGAGGTTTAAGAGGTGTGATCAAATGGTAAAGACTAAAACCGGGAGCAAAAAAATACTGGCAATTACAACTGCCGCGTTCACGATGCTGACAATGACACTGGCACCGTGCCTTGCTTTTGCTGACAGTGGAGCATCGGTTACAAAAGAGGAGACCGTATACGTAATTACGGACGGCAGCGGTGATACTACTGACACAATTGTCAGTGACAGACTTAAAAACAACAGGGAGCTCAAGACCATAGAGGACTCATCCAATCTGACGGGAATAGAGAACGTCAAGGGCGATGAGAAGTTCACACAGCAGGGAACAAACCTTACCTGGAAGGCCATGGGCAAGGATATTTACTATCAGGGTAAAACCTCGGAACCTGTTCCTGTTACCATGGATATTTCATACAGGATGAATGACAAAAAGCTCACAGGTCCTGAAATGCAGGGCAAGAAGGGTGATTTTGAAATATCCATTGAATTCGGCAACAATGCCATATCAAACGGTACGACTGTTCCGTTTATCGTAATGACAGGACTTCTGCTTCACGACGATAACTACAGCAATCTGGAGATAGATAACGGTAAAATCGTGGATGACGGTGAGAAATCAATTGTTGTCGGACTGGCAATCCCGGGACTTACCGGAAGCCTGTCGCTTGACACCTCCGACATCACCATCGGCGATACGGTTACAATCAAGGGCAAGACCGATGAATTCGATGTAACCGACATCCTTACACTTGCAACAAATTCAGTATTTGATGACCTGGATCTGGATAAGTTCGGTGACCTGAACTACGACGATCAGATTGACGAACTGGATTCAGGAGCAAAGAAGCTTGTTGACGGTTCAGACACTCTCTACAAGGGCATTAATCAGCTGAACTCCAAGGCTCCTGTACTGAAGGACAGCGTTGAACAGCTGCACCAGGGTGCTGAGAACCTTACCGGCAGTGTTGATTCAACATTCACCAAGATGGAATCAGGAACAATCAAACTGATAGATGCACAGACAAAGGTTGCGGCAGGTCTCAAGAAGATTCAGGCCGGCATTGGCAATGAAGAGCAGACAGGTGAGCCTACAACAATTTACGGTGCTCTCGGACAGATCAGGGATGGTATCGGCGGAAGCTCATCATCCGTAGCAAAGGCAATAGGCAAAACATCCGATCCTGTATCGGACAAGACCAGCGAAGGTTTTCTTGGAGCAGCAGACAAGGCCATTGACAGTGCCAAGGCATCACTGGATGCTGCTGACATTCCAACAGGAACAAACCTGAGCGATGCCGTAAGCGATCTGGAATCAATTGTTGCAGCTCTTAAGGCTGCAGGAGACAATGACAATGCAGATGCGGTCAAGGATGTAATAGATTCAATTAAGGCTTCGGATGCATACGGAGACAAGGGCACAACTGCCAAAGGCAAGGTAAGCGAAGCTCTGACATCGGTTGCTGCAGCCAAGGAGTATGTTGGAGATTCCGTAACAGTTCAGAACGGAATCAAGGACGGCATGTCCGGAAGCTCATCATCAGCAGTAGAGGCAATGAACAAGGTAATGGAAAAGACAGCGCACCTCTACGATCAGTTTGAGTTTAAGGATATGGAACATCCGGGTGTAAACACTTCAATGGAACTGATTATCTACAATACTCAGACTCTGCTTGACGGCATACAGGCTGCAAACAGCAAGATGGGCACATCGATTTATACAGGTGCCGCAGCTCTTGCAAACTATCTGGGACAGCTCGAGACAAGCACAGATCAGCTGATTGACGGAACAAAGAAGCTCAATGATGGCTCAAAGCAGCTGAGCGACGGAATGGAAAAACTCTACAAGGAAGGAATAAAGAAGATTGTTGACCTGTACAACAATGATCTGAAGGGCGTTGTTGACGACCTGGACAGCATTGTATCAGCAGGTTCAAACTACAGAACATTCACCAAGCTTCCTGATTCAATGGACGGCAGCGTGAAGTTCATCTACAGAACATCGGTAGATAAATAATAAATATGAATCACGAGAATAAAATGGGGACCATGCCGGTAGGCAGGCTGATTATTACAATGGCCTGGCCTGCCATGCTCTCCATGATAATACAGGCAATGTACAACATTGTAGACAGTTTCTTCGTGTCCATGGTGGGCGAGGAGGCACTGGCTGCAGTTACATACGTGTTCCCGATTCAGATGGTGATGATATCCACCATTATCGGCACCGGAGTAGGAATCAATTCACTGATTTCAAGAAGACTGGGTGCCAGAAGATTTGAGGAAGCAAACCTTGCAGCAAGCCACGGATACAGGCTTGCTTTCTTTGGTTGGGCGTTCTTTGCACTGGTTGGTCTGTTCCTGTCTGAACCGCTCATGAAGGTCATGACGGACACACCGTACATTGTTCAGAACGGAGCAGTATACCTGTCGATTGTACTTACAGGTTCACTGTTTATATTTGTGCAGATAACAAGCGAGAAGATTCTGCAGGCCACAGGAAACATGATTTTCCCTATGCTATGCAGCATTACAGGCGGAGTAACAAACATCGTGTTTGACCCGCTGCTGATATTTGGAATAGGACCGTTCCCGGAAATGGGAGTAACGGGAGCTGCAGTTGCAACGGTAATAGGTCAGCTGTTCTCTATGATTCTCGGTCAGTTGCTGCTGTTCAAGGGCAATCATCCCGTTAAGGTTTCAATCAGAGGATGGAAGTGGAACTGGCAGATATGCAAGGATATCTATGCAGTTGGAGCACCTGCGATTCTCATGCAGTGCATCGCATCTGTTCTGCAGTTCTGCATGAACCTCATCCTCGGCGGTTTCACGGAAACAGCCGTTGCTGTAAACGGTGTTTATGGCAGACTTCAGTCCTTCATATTCATGCCTTGCTTCGGCCTTAATCAGGGGGTTTTGCCTATAATGGGCTACAACTATGGTGCAAGAAACAAGAAGAGGCTGATGGATACGTATAAAAAGGGCATATTCCTGGCTTTGGGCATAATGACATGCGGACTTATCGTGTTCCAGATTTTCCCGGCACAGCTGATTGGTATTTTTAACTCTACAGGCAGTGATGAAATGCTGGATATTGGCGTGCATGCATTCAGAGCCTTAAGCTGCTGCTTCATTCCGGCAGCCTTCGGCATACTTAGCGGTGCGCTGTTCCAGGCAACGGGACACGGATTCCTGAGCCTGTTCGGATCACTTATCAGACAGCTGTTCGGCGTACTTCCGCTGGCAATTCTGTTTGCTGAATTCTGCGGTCTGAACATGGTATGGTGGTCATTCCCGCTGGCCGAAATCATCGGCACACTTTATTTCGCAATTATAGCCAAGCGTCTCTACGACAGAGAACTTAAGCATCTATGAAATCGACAATAACGGAACGTAAATACAAGGCGATATACAGGCTTCTTGACAGGGTCAGCCCGGTGGATTATGACTGCGGCGAGCTCTGCGGTGCCGCATGCTGTACATGCACGTATTCGCCGGACGGATTTGACGACGGGGAGTACCTGGGTCTTTACCTGCTTCCGGGGGAGGAAAAGGTGCACAGAAACAGGGAAGAGAACGAATGGATCCGCTGGGATTACATGATAGCGGAGGACTACGAATTCCCTGAGAGCTGGCACGGCAAAGTGTACTTTATTCAGTGCAAAACCGCACCTGCTTGTCCACGCAGGCAAAGGCCGATTCAGTGCAGGACTTTTCCGCTATCTCCGCACATCGGCGAGGACGGGGTTTTCCACATGATAATGTACGCAGAGGAACTGCCGTATAAGTGTCCGCTTCTGGGCGATGAAAAACGCTCTGAAGGCCGTGAAATACAGCTTTCGGACAGATTTATCAGGGCGACATATACCGCCTGGAAACATCTGCTTAAGGACCCGCTTATACTTGACCTGGTGGAGATGGATTCCCAGGCCAGAATCGAAGAGGGGAAAAACCTGATAACAGTAATTTGAACATATCAGCTGAAAGATAAAAATTCATACTTTCGGCTGATGTTTTTTTGATTGAAATATGCATGTTCATAAGTTAAAATGACGTATACGTTTATTTTTGAATTATACATATATATACATTTAATATACGAAATCAAAAGGACAAAATCCGGAGACATTAAATGAGATTAGGAATTGACGTAGGTTCAACAACAGTAAAGCTTTTATTCCTGGATGACAACGATAACATCATCTACAGCAGATACGAGAGACACATGTCTAATGCCTTTCTTAAGGTGCAGGAGCTTATAAAAGAGGCTCACGAGGAGTTCGGTTCACAGGACATTCAGGCTGTAATTACAGGCTCCGGCGGACTCAGCATAGCCAAGCTTATCGGCGTGCCGTTTGAGCAGGAGGTAATCTCATGCAGCAAGGCTGTAGAGACACTTATACCTGAAACAGACACGGCAATTGAGCTGGGTGGCGAGGATGCCAAGATTACATTCTACGGTCAGACAATTGAACAGAGAATGAACGGAACGTGCGCAGGCGGTACCGGCGCATTCATCGACCAGATGGCAGTTCTCCTCAACACTGACGCTGACGGACTGAACGAAGCAGCCAAGAAGCACACGCTGATTTATCCGATTGCAGCACGTTGCGGCGTGTTCGCAAAGACTGACATTCAGCCGCTGATCAACGACGGTGCACTTATAGAAAACCTGGCCGCATCAATCTTCCAGGCAGTAGTGGATCAGACCATTTCAGGTCTGGCTTGCGGACATCCAATCAAGGGCAAGGTAGCATTCCTGGGTGGTCCTCTAAGCTTCCTTTCTGAGCTTAGAGCGCGTTTCATAGAGACTTTGAATCTGGCACCCGAAGACGTGATTTTCCCTGAAAACGGCAAGCTATTCGTCGCAATGGGCGCGGCTTTCCTTGCAGGTGAAAAGGAGACCATAAACCTTGAGGAAATCGTGCAAAGGCTTGAGTCCGCAGACCAGTCAGAACTCAGCGACACAGCCAGAATCGAGCCGCTGTTCAAGGATGAGGCTGAATATGATGAGTTTAAGGCCCGTCATGACATGGCAAAGGTTAAGAGAAAGCCTTTCGAAGAGGCTAAAGGCAGGCTTTTCCTGGGTATCGATGCAGGATCAACAACAACCAAGTCAGTTGTGATGGATGACGATAAAAATGTTCTGTATACCTTCTACAGAAGCAACCGCGGCAAGCCGATTGCACCGATTATCGAGATGCTGAAGGACGTTTACGACAAAATGCCGGAAGGCTGTTACATCGGAGGCACTGCAGTTACCGGATACGGCGAGAATCTGATTAAGGCCGCATTCAAATGTGACATGGGAGAAATCGAAACCATGGCTCACTACAAGGCTGCAGAGGAATTTCTGCCGGGCGTTGAGTTCATTCTCGACATTGGCGGACAGGACATGAAGTGCATGGTTATCAAGCACAACGCAATCTATGACATCATGCTCAACGAAGCATGTTCATCAGGCTGCGGATCATTCATTGAGACATATGCGAAATCCGTGCAGATGGATGTGCCGGATTTTGCAAATGAAGCTCTGTTTGCAGACGGTCCTGTCGACCTGGGAACCCGCTGCACGGTATTCATGAACTCAAAGGTTAAGCAGGCGCAGAAGGAAGGAGCCACAATCGGCGACATTTCCGCAGGCCTGTCATATTCGGTTATCAAGAACGCTCTCTACAAGGTTATCAAGCTGAGAAATCCTGAGGAAGCCGGCGAAAAAATAGTTGTTCAGGGCGGTACATTCCTGAACGAGGCAGTGCTTCGTTCAATAGAGAAAATACTGGGCAAGGATGTTGTCAGACCTGACATTTCAGGCCTCATGGGAGCATACGGTTCGGCTCTTATCGCCAAGGAAAACTACAAGGGCGGAGAGTCAACTCTTCTGAAGAGAGATGAACTTGAGGAATTTGACGTTGAGACATCAACCACAAGGTGCAAAGGCTGCGAAAACAACTGTCTGCTGACCATCAATAAATTTGCAGACGGTACGCGTCTTATCACAGGAAACAGATGTGAAAAGGGTGAAGGCAAGACTGAAACCGAGAACAGCCATCTGCCGAACCTGTATCAGTATAAATACGACAGACTGTTTGACTATGAACCTCTGACAGAGGAGCAGGCAACCAGGGGAACCGTTGGAATTCCAAGGGTTCTGAACATATACGAAAACTATCCGTTCTGGTTTACATTCTGGACTCAGCTGGGATACAGAGTTGTACTTTCACCTCAGTCACGCAAGTCTATTTACGAGATGGGAATGGACACTATCTCATCAGATACTGCGTGCTATCCGGCCAAGCTGGTTCACGGACATGTGAAGTGGCTCATGGAGGACGGTCAGAAGTTCATATTCTATCCGAGCATCAACTATGAGAGGGTTGAGGACAAGAATCAGCCAAACCATTACAACTGTCCGATAGTTGCCACATATCCGGAAGTAATCGCAAACAACATGGACGAGGCAATCGAGGAATACGGTGTGGAATTCCTGCATCCGTTCCTGCCTTACGATGATGATAAGCGTCTTGTGAAAGAGCTTGCTGAGCTCCTTGCAGACAAGGGCATTTCCAAGGCTGAAATAAAGAGGGCTGTTGGTTTTGCAAGAGCAGAGGACGGACGTTTCCATGACGACATGAGAAGAGCCGGAGATGAGGCTTTGAAATATGCCGAAGAGAACGGCATCAAATCCATCGTTCTGGCCGGCAGACCGTACCACGTTGACCCTGAAATCAACCACGGCATGGATAAGATGATTAACTCCTTCGGACTTATTGTTCTGACGGAGGATTCCATCGCTCACAGGGGCTTCTTCGAAAGACCGATTCGTGTTCTGGACCAGTGGATGTACCACTCCAGAATGTACAGGGCTGCAACCTTCGTTGGTACAAGAGATGACATTGAACTGATTCAGCTCAACTCCTTCGGATGCGGTCTGGATGCCGTAACCACAGACGAAGTTGCGGAGATCTGTCACAAGAACAACAAGCTCTACACGGTTCTAAAAATTGACGAAGGATCCAACCTTGGTGCGGCAAGAATCAGAATCAGATCACTGCGTGCAGCCATGATGGAACGCGACAAGAATAATGTTAAGGCAAAGCCTGATAATTCACCGTATGAACGTCCATTCTTCACGAAGGAAATGAGGAAAGAGGGATATACAATCATGATGCCTCAGATGTCACCGATTCACTGGAATCTGGTGGAGGCGATGATGAAGTCATGCGGATACAACGCTAAGCAGCTTCCGCCTGTTTCTGTACACGCAGTTGACGAAGGTCTGAAATACGTAAATAACGACGCATGCTATCCGACAATCGTTGCTCTTGGACAGACAATTGCAGCGATAAAGTCCGGAAAATATGACCTGAATAAAACAGCGATATTCTTCTCACAGACAGGCGGTCAGTGCAGAGCATCAAACTACGTTTCACTGCTGAGAAAGGCCCTGAAGGACCTTGACCTGCCGCACATTCCGATTATTTCGATAAACATGGCAGGACTGGAATCAAATCCGGGCTTTAAGCTCCTTGACTACAACCTAATTAAGAAGGGCATGATGGCAATAGTATACGGCGATCTGTTCATGAGAGTTCTGTATGCTACCAGACCATACGAGGTTGAGCCCGGCAGTGCCAACGCACTTTACGAGAAGTGGAACAAAATCGCAATGGAGAACTGCTGCAACGGCAAGTGGAGCGATTACAGGAAAATCTGCAAGGGAATCTGCGATGATTTTGATGCACTTCCTCTTAGAGACATAAAGAAACCTAAGGTTGGCGTAGTAGGAGAAATCCTGGTTAAGTATCATCCGACTGCAAACAATGACATTGTAGGTGTTATTGAGGACGAAGGCGGAGAGGCTGTTGTTCTTGATCTGCTGGACTTCCTGCTTTATGGAATGCATAACAAGGAATTCAATTACAACCATCTGTCAGGCTCATGGAAGGACATGATGGGCAACAAGGCTGCAATAAAGGTTCTGGAGTACATCAGAAAGCCTGCACGTGAGGCTCTCAGAGCTTCAAAGAGATTTGAAGAGCCTGCTCACATTGAGGATACAGCCAGATCGGCAACACAGGTTATCTCTCTGGGTAACCAGTGCGGAGAGGGCTGGCTTCTCACAGGTGAAATGGTAGAACTCATTGAGAACGGCGTAGAAAACATCGCATGTCTGCAGCCGTTTGCATGCCTGCCTAACCACGTAACAGGCAAGGGTATGATGAAGGCCATGAGGAAGTTCAGTCCGGATGCAAACATAGTTGCAATCGACTTTGACCCGGGTGCTTCACATGTAAATCAGCTTAACAGAATCAAGCTGATGATGACCACGGCTCACAGGAATCTGGCGAAGAAGCTGGAAGAGCCGGACAAGGTGGACTGACACTAAAGGTTTAGGTTGTTAGAAACGGCCATATGTGGTAAATTTATAAGAGAAGTTTTTGAAGGACTTTAGTTTATGCAATACAATGCGGAGGTGAAAAAATGAAACTGGATTTAATCATTTCAGCAATCATACTCGTTGTTGTGTTTATTGTTCAGCTTCTTATTAATAACTGGCTGCACAATATGCCTATAGTTACATTCCTTGTTGTTGCAATTATTGTTGCTATCATAGTTTTCATAATACTTGCTATCAGAACAATAAAGAATAATTCTGAAGTCAAAAAAGCTTTAGATAAATAAAAATTAAGTTAGGAGGTGTCTCAATGGGAAGACACGGAACAATTGCAGGCAGAAAAGCCGCACAGGACTCAAGACGTTCAGCGTTGTTCACTAAGTACGGCAGACAGATTATCGTAGCAGCAAAAGCAGGCGGAGACCCTGAATACAATGCTACTTTAAGAGTTGCCATTGAAAAGGCTAAGGGAATCGGCATGCCGAATGATAACATCAAGCGTGCCATCAAAAAGGGAACAGGCGAACTGGAAGGCGAAACCTATACCGAACTGAATTTCGAAGGATACGGTGTTGGCGGAGTTGCTGTAATCGTTGAAGCGCTTACAGATAACACTAACAGAACAACTTCAGCCGTTAGATCAACATTCGACAAGCACGGCGGAAACCTGGGTACTCCGGGATGCGTAGGATACATGTTCTCACGCAAGGGCGTGCTGGTTGTTGAGAAGACCGATGAAATCGATGAGGATACACTCATGGAAGCTGCACTGGAAGCAGGCGCAGACGACATGGAAGTTAACGAAGACAGCTTCGTAATCTATACGGAACCGTCAGCATATACCGACGTTCATGGTGCTCTTACTGACGCCGGATACACTTTTGTTGAATCCGAAGTTGAGTATGTTCCTTCAATGGAAGCTGCTCCAAAGGATGTCAACGATCTTAAGAAGCTCAAGAAGATGATTGACATTCTTGAGGATAACGATGACGTTCAGAGTGTTCACCACAACTGCAGTGTAGACCTCGACGATATCGAATAAGGATTTTTACGGGCCTTTTCCGGGAGGAGAAGGCCCATTTTTCATAAACGGTTTCATATCAGGAGCTAATTCATGAACGCATTAACACCATCTGAAATAATGGAAAAACAGTCAGATGCTTCCGTTGCAAAGGCTAACGGCGGCGTCCTTAAGCTGTTCATACTGGGCATACTGGCAGGTGCTTTTATTGCCTTTGGTGCTCAGGCATCACTAATGGCATCATTTAACCTGACTTCGGACGCAGCAACATTTGGAGTTGGGAAGGTTGTAATGGGTGCGGTATTCCCGGTGGGACTCATGATGGTTGTCATGTGCGGAGCTGAACTGTTTACCGGCAACTGCCTGATGGTAATCGGTGTCCTGGACAGAAAGATTAAATGGGGAGCCATGTTCAGAAACTGGGCCATCGTTTATGTTGGCAATTTCGTAGGCTCCATGCTTATAGTTCTCTGCATTTACTACTCGGGACTCTGGGACAGCGGAGCAGGGCTACTGGGTGCTGTTACGGTGAAAACCGCCGTAGGAAAATGCAATCTGACCTTTGGCAGAGCCGTAATCCTTGGCATACTCTGTAATGTTCTGGTATGCCTGGCTGTATGGATGGCCACAGGCTCGCAGCAGACGGTAGGCAAAATCTTTGCAATATGGTTTTGCATAGGACTTTTCATCGTCTCAGGCTTCGAGCACAGCATTGCAAATATGTACTTCATTCCGGCGGGAATTCTGGCATCAGGAAATGATGCATATGTACAGCTTCTGGACCTTGACATTTCAGGGCTCAGCGTGTACAGTTTCATCGTCAGGAATCTGATACCTGTAACGATCGGTAACATACTTGGGGGCTCACTCTTTGTAGGGGCTACCTACTGGTTGACTTACCGGAAGTTAAAATAATTCAAACACATAATTTAATAGGAGAATCAAATGAAAGATCAGCTAACTGTTAGAGGTATGGTGATCGGCGGAATAGGAGCAATTGTCATTACTACAAGCTCCATGTTCATAGCGCTGAAACTAAGCTCACTGCCGTGGCCAATTATGTTTGTGTCATTGATTTCAATGTTCTGTTTAAAGGCATTGGGCAATACCAACCTCAAAGAAATCAATGTAACTCAGACGGCCATGTCAGCCGGTGCGATGGTAGCAGGAGGTCTGGCGTTCACACTTCCGGGAATCTGGATGCTTAATTCGGATGCCGAGGTGAACTGGATAGAACTTCTTGTGCTTACTCTGGGCGGTGTCGTGCTTGGTCTTATTTTTACGTCTTTATCACGTAAACACTTCATGGAAAGAACCGAGCAGCCGTTCCCTATGGGCGAGGCATGTTCAGAGACTCTGAAGGCCGGAGACAATGGAAGTCGCAAAGCCGCCATACTGTTTATTTCCATGGGTGTTTCTGCAATCTTTACATTCTTTAGAGACTGGCTTGGAAAAATTCCTGCAGTACTTCTCAACCAAAAGATGACTGCATACGGATCATATGCAGGCATGTACCTGTCACCTATGCTTGTGGGAATAGGGTATATCATTGGACCTGTTGCTATTTTCGTATGGTTCGGCGGTACAATTCTCGCCGACTTCGGTATTCTGATGGGTGGAACAGAGCTTGGCCTCTGGGATACCGCTACAGCCGCCAACATCAAGTCGTCCCTGGGAATTGGGCTGATGGTTGGTACAGGCATAGGAATCATATGCAAGAGCATTCTTCCTAAGGCAAAAAAGATATTCGGCAGCATGTTCAGTAAAAGTGCGGTCAGCGACTCCATAGTAAACATGCGCTGGGCACCGTTCATGCTTGTTCTGCTTGCATTCGTATTCACATTTGTACTTCACATGGGAGTAATTCCTTCAATCATCGTAATAATCGGTGTATGGGTAACAACAGCCATGTCTGCAGAGTGCGTTGGCCTTTCCGGTATCAACCCTATGGAGATATTCGGAATAATCGTTCTCATTGCTGCAAAGGCATGCTCGGCAATCGGTGGAACAGAGGCTTTCTTTGTTGCGGCTATCGTTGCAGTAGCCTGCGGACTTTGCGGTGACGTAATGAACGACTTCAAAGCCGGTCAGCTGCTTGAAACTGATCCAAAAGCACAGTGGATTGCCGAGGTTATCGGTGGCCTGATTGGTGCCTTTGTATCCGTTGGCGTTCTGATGATAATAATCACAGCATACGGCGGAGACTGCTTCGGAAGTGAAATGTTCCCTGCAGCACAGGCAGGTGCTGTTGCTGCAATGGTTGGTGGTATCAGCCACATGCCGGCATTCCTGATTGGACTTGCAGCAGCAATTATTCTTTATTTCATCGGGGCTCCTGCAATGACGCTTGGACTTGGTGTTTATCTGCCGTTCTATCTGTCAGCTACAGCATTTGTCGGTGGAGCACTGAGATTTATCATTGACAGATTATTCCCTAACTTTGAGAAGAATGAGAATGGAACAATTATAGCTTCCGGATTCCTGGGTGGAGAAGGAATTACCGGAGTTGTCATAGCATTAATTATTGCAATTCAGGCTATTGTATAGGTGAAATCATGAAACAGATCAGAATAAACGAAATTGACGGCTTTCGCTTTGGAAATGCACAGAATATCGAAGGTGGAAGTGGATGTACTGTAATAATAGCTGACAAGGGTGCCTGTGCCGGTGTTTCTGTTCAGGGCGGAGGTCCTGCAACAAGAGAGACGGATTTGCTTAATCCGGAGAAGATGGTTCAGCAGATTTTTGGCGTGTGCCTTTCCGGCGGAAGTGCATATGGGCTTGACGCTGCAAGCGGAGTCATGAAGTACCTGGAGGAAAAGGGCATAGGTTTTGATGTGGGAATGGGAATCGTTCCAATAGTGCCTGCAGCATGCCTTTTTGATCTGATTGCAGGAGATTTCAAGTGCAGACCTGATGCCGAAATGGGATATCAGGCATGCGTGGATTCCGAAAAGAACCTGACAGGCGACATGTACGAAGACGGAGACGACATCAAGCTCGGAAACGTAGGTGCGGGAACCGGCTGTACAGTAGGTAAATTCATCGGTCTGGACCGCTGCATGAAGAGCGGACTGGGATCATATGCCGTTCAGAGCGGCGATCTTAAGATAGGCGCTGTCGTTGCAGTAAACAGCCTCGGCGACATCTACGACGTTGACGGCGGCGAAATTCTCGCCGGAATGCTTACTGAAGACGGCAAAAGCCTTTCCAGTACCCGTGAGGCCATGTGGAAATCCGTTCAGACTGAAAAAAATGTGTTCTCAATTGAAGATGAAACATTCAAGGGCAACACTACGATCAGCTGCATAATCACAAATGCGAAGCTTACAAAGGACCAGTGCAACAAGCTGGCACAGATGGCCCACGACGGCTATGCCAACGCCATCAAGCCGGTTCATACGTCAGCTGACGGAGACACGATTTTCTTCCTCGCCGGCGGCGAGGTTGAAGTAAACCAGGACGCCCTTGGCGACCTGGGCTCATACGTTATTTCCAAGGCAATCAACGACGCTGTCCTCCAGGCAGAAACAGCCTACGGCTTCAAAGCCGCCCGCGACCTGTAAAATGAAAAGAATAGCAATAATAGACGGAAACAGTTTAATAAACAGGGCGTACTACGCAATGAGAAACCCGATGATAACCAAAGAGGGCATATATACTCATGCTATCTTCGGGTTTATTAACATGCTCGATAAGATCCGCAAAGATTACGAGCCGGAATACATGGCGATAGCCTTTGACATGAAGGCACCGACCTTCAGACACAAGGAATACGACGAATACAAGGCCGGCAGAAAGAAGATGCCGCCTGAACTCGCCATGCAGATTCCATTGCTCAAGGACATCCTGGATGCGATGAACATCACGCGCATAGAAACCGAAGGATATGAGGCCGACGACATTATCGGCACAATCGCCAGATCATCTGAAGATCAGGGCCTTGAGCCTATTATCATCACAGGCGACAAGGACCAGCTTCAGCTCGCAACGGATGTCATAAAGGTTGTATTCACCAAGCGTGGTGTAAGCGACTTCGACCTGTTCGATGAGAAGGCTTTCCTTGAGAAATACGGCTTCATGCCGCTTCAGTTCATCGACTTCAAAGGCCTGGCAGGCGACTCCTCCGACAACATTCCTGGAGTCCCGGGCATCGGCGAAAAGACCGCCACCAAGCTCATTCAGGAGTACGGCAGCGTAGAGAACATTATTTCCAACGTGGAAAACCTTACGCCGAAGGGTGTCAAAGCCAAGATTGAAGAGAACGCCCAGCTCGCCATGATGAGCAAAAGGCTGGCGACTATATTCACTCAGGTGCCGATTGAGACAGATATTTCAGAATATGAAATTAAGGAGCCGGACTACGACCGGCTGATTGAGATATTCAGAAAGCTGGAATTCAACAGATTTCTCAACAAGATGCGTGTTAACAGGGAACCGGAGGAGGAAACTCCGACAGTTTCCGCTTTGGTTGACACATCATCATACAAGCGTTTCATGGTGAAAACTCCTGAGGAGCTTAGGGACATCAGGCTTGAAGGGCAGGCTGTGCTTAAGGTGTTCGGGGACTATTCGCATGTGAGGAAGCCGCTGGTTGAAGGCGCGGCCATCATGTGCGGTGAGAAGTACTATTACTTTGACTGCGCAGCAATAGGAAGCAAAACCTTCGCAGAATGGCTTGCAGGCCGGGATGCGGGATTCCTGGGACATGAGATAAAGAGAGATTACTACATGCTCATGTGCGGGATGGAAGGCGACATGCCTTATCGCGCTGAGGGAAACGTGTTCAACACTGAATTTGATACTGCAGTAGCCCAGTATGTGCTGGATTCCGGCAGATCAAACTACAGTCTAAGCGCGTTAAGCAACGAATATCTGCATGAATCCGTTGAGGATGAGAAGGAATTTCTGGCGTCAAACGGACAGGTTGACATGTTTACGGACATGTCGGCAAACTATTCTGATTACGGCTTCAGAATCTGTACTGCAATCATGAACCTTAGCCTGGTTCAGAAGGCTGAAATCGAAGGTCAGGGCCTGTCCGACGTGCTGTATAACATTGAACTGCCGCTGATTGAGGTCATGGCTTCCATGGAGTATGAAGGCTTCAGATGTGACAGGGCTTTCCTCGGCGATTTCGGCACCGTTCTTGATGGTGAAATCAGCAAACTGACGACTTCAATTTACGAATATGCCGAGGAGGAATTCAACATTAATTCTCCGGCACAGCTGGGAACTGTTCTCTTTGAGAAGATGGGCCTGCCGCACGGCAAAAAAACCAAGAAGGGATATTCAACAAGCGCAGACGTGCTTGAAAAGATAACGGGCGAGCACCCAATAGTGCCTGCCATTCTGGAATACAGGACACTTGCAAAGCTCAAGAGCACATATGTGGACGGACTGATTCCTCTGATTAACGAAGAGGACGGCAAAATCCACGCTCACTTCCAGCAGACTGTTGCTGCGACAGGCAGAATCAGCTGCACTGAGCCGAATCTGCAGAACATTCCTATCAGACAGGAACTGGGCCGCAAGCTCAGGCAGGCTTTTGTTCCGGAGAACGAAAACTGCATGCTTGTTGCTGCTGACTACTCGCAGATTGAACTCAGGGTGCTGGCGCACATGTCAGGCGATGAGGTCCTGATAAGTGCGTTCAACAACGGCGAAGACATTCATCGTGCCACAGCGTCGAATGTTCTTGGCATTCCGGAGGATAAAATTACAATCGAGGAGAGAAGCCGTGCAAAGGCCGTAAACTTCGGCGTGATTTACGGAATGAGCGGTTTTGGACTTTCCTCGGAGCTTCACATTTCCCGTAAGGAGGCCGATGAATACATCAAGGCGTACTTCGAGAAGCATACTGCTGTCAGAAGCTTCATGGACCGGCAGATTGAGATGTGCAAGGACCTGGGATACGTCAAAACCATGTTCGGCCGCAGGCGCCACATCAAGGAAATCCGCGCCACTCAGTTCATGGTTCGCCAGATAGGCGAGAGGCTTGCCATGAATACACCTATTCAGGGCACCGCTGCAGACATAATCAAGCTGGCGATGATAAGCGTTTACAGAGCAATCAACGCAGCAGGACTTAAATCCAGCCTCATCCTGCAGATTCACGATGAACTTGTGATAAACGCATACCCTGAGGAGAAGGAGCAGGTGGAAAAGCTCCTTGTTGAGCATATGGAAAAGGCCTGCGAAATGGCCGTTGAACTCAAGGCGGAACTCAACGAAGGCGACAATTGGTATCAGCTGAAATAATGAGACAAAGGGGACTGTCCCCTTTGTCTCAAAATGGGAGAAGAACATGAAGGTAATCGGACTTACAGGCGGAATCGGAACAGGCAAGTCAACTGCGGCAGAATATCTTCTGGCGCATGGAATGGTGCATGTTGATGCTGATCAGATTGCGAGAGAAATAACATATAAGGGCAGTCCGCTCATCAGCACGCTTAACGGGGCCTTTGGCCATGAAGGCGAGTTCGGACGTCCGGACAACTGCATCATCACGGCTGACGGGGAACTTGATCGCAAAGCCCTGGCCGGAGTTGCCTTTGCATCCGAAGAGGCGCATAAGCGCCTGAATGACATCATGTACGGGGCGATTATCAGCGAGATAAAGATGCAGATAGAATGTCACAGAAGCAGCACGCTTGACGTTCTTCTTGACGTGCCTCAGCTCTTTGAGTCAGGAACGGATTCACTGTGCAATAAAATCATAGTTCTGTACGCTGACATGGACGTGAGAATCAGCAGAGTATGCGCCAGAGACGGGGTAAAACCTGAGGACGTTGAGGCCAGAATCAGCAATCAGATGAGCCCTGAGGAGATGAAAAAGAGAGCGGATTTCGTCGTGGATAATTCCGGAACGGTTGAGGAATTGCATGCTCAGCTAGACAGGATAATTCCTGAACTTTAATGCCATTTATTCCTGAACTTTAATGCCATTTATTCATTGACAAAGCACCGCTTAGCGACTACAATAGTGGAGTGCCTACTCAAAGGCAAAACCATGCGGCCTTGGCGGAATAGGCAGACGCGCACGTTTGAGGGGCGTGTGGGAGACCGTGCCGGTTCAAGTCCGGCAGGCCGCACCATCATTCTGACCGGTTAACCGGTCAGTTTTTCTTTTAAAATCCTGCAGCCTGACCCTGCGGTTTACAGGTCGCAAGGGACTTTGGTATAATCACACCATGGCAAAATCCGAAAGAAACAAGACAATTGAAACAACTGTTGCAGAGGGCGGCAGATACCTGGACAGGTGCATCAGCAAGGAGCAGTTTAAGGCTTCTGTTTCATGTGGAATTCAGGGCGTGTCAGACAAAACCGTGCTGGGAGATTCCCTTGAGATAATGAAGCTCATGCCGGCAGAATCCGTTGATCTGATCATTGCAGATCCGCCGTACAATCTGGACAAGGGTTTCGCCGAGAGCAACAGGTTCAGCCGAATGGATGACTCCGAATATGAAGAGTACACCAGAAACTGGCTGTCTCTGGCAAAACCCCTTCTCAAAAAAACAGGCACAATCTACGTCTGCTGCGACTGGCAGTCCAGCCTGATTATCGGCAGGGTTCTGGACGAACTCTTCACTGTACGCAACAGAATCACCTGGCAGAGAGAAAAGGGCAGAGGAGCCTCCGCCAACTGGAAAAACGGCATGGAGGACATCTGGTTTGCAACCGTTTCGCAGGATTACACATTTAATCTTGATGATGTCAAAATCAGAAGGCGCGTAGTTGCACCTTACAGGGTTGACGGCAGCCCTAAGGACTGGGACGAAACATCCGACGGCAACTTCAGGGACACATGTCCTTCAAACTTCTGGGATGATGTAACCATTCCGTTCTGGTCAATGAAGGAAAACACAGCTCATCCGACACAGAAATCAGAGAAGCTCGTTGCCAAGATGATACTGGCAAGCTCAAATGAGGGGGATCTTGTTTTTGATCCGTTCCTGGGCTCGGGAACCACAAGTGTTACCGCTGCCAAGCTTGGAAGGAAATACCTTGGCGTTGAGCAGGATGAAAGGTTTTGCATATGGGCAGAGCAACGGCTTGAGATGGCCCAAAATGACAGAAGAATACAGGGGTATGACAACGGGGTCTTCTGGGAGAGGAACGTGAAGCCTTGACCACGAGAAAGAGAACATCCAAAAGACGTCGTTCGGGCGTGGACACCCGACTTCTGATAAAGATAGGGGTTGCTGCAGTTATTTTGATAGTTGCATTTCTCGTTGCACGTCATTTCGTTCTGTTTGCAATCGAATCCCGCGTGGATCCCGACAATCCGTATCCTGTAAAGGGTGTTGACGTTTCCTGCTTCCAGAAGGAAATCGACTGGGAAGGTCTGGAGGATGAAGGATACAGGTTTGCTTTTGTAAAGGCTACCGAAGGCTCGTCTCTGGTTGATCCCAATTTCGAGTACAACTGGAAGTATGCCAACAAAACCGGCATGAGAATCGGGGCATATCACTTCCTGAGCTTCACCACATCCGGTGATGATCAGGCTGATCTGTTCATTGATACGGTTCACAGGAAGTGGGGAATGCTTCCGCCTGTTGTGGATTTCGAGATGTACGGTGAGTTCTCATCAAATCCGCCGTCAAAAAAGACGGTTGATGATGTGCTTGGTACATTCCTGACGAGGATTGAATCCAAATATCACGACGTTCCGATTATTTACACAAACAGATACCTGTACTTCAAGTATCTTGAAGGGGATTATGACGATTACACCATCTGGATAAGCGATCCGGAGATGATAACAGGACTGGGAGATAAAAGAGACTGGACATTCTGTCAGTATTCATTTGAAGGAACCTCGGAATCTGTGGGAGAAAGCAATACCAGGGTTGACCTGGATGTGTTCAACGGCACCAGATGGGACTTCAGAAAACTCTGATTATGAACAAAATAATTCCGTCTACATGCCAAAGGCGTTCTTGAAAAGACTAGTGCTAAATGCTATAATCTTAAAGTCACGCCGGCTTGATGGAACTGGCAGACGTGCGGGATTCAAAATCCCGTGGTGGCAACACCGTGTGGGTTCGATCCCCACAGCCGGCACCAGAATAGTAAAAAAGTTTGAATATAATATTTTTCTAGGAGGATTATTAAATTATGAGTGGCTCAACATTATGGACAATTGTACCTCTTCTTCTGTTACTGGTTGTAATGTATTTCCTTATGATCAGACCTCAGAAAAAGAGAGAAAAAGAAACTAATGCTATGAGAAACAGCCTGCAGGTAGGAGATGAAATCGTAACAATCGGCGGCATCTGCGGCAGAGTAGTTAAGACTAAGGATGAAACCATCATTCTTCAGGTTTTCCCTGAAAAGACAAAGATGGAATTCATGAGATGGGCAGTTTCAAAGGTTGTCAGTGAAGCCGGTCCTCGTACTCAGAGAAGCACAGATGACTATGATGAAATCAACGACGCTGAGGAAAAGGGCGAAAGAAAGGGCAAGCCAAAGAGAATGAA
>R21__coassemble_510_pt1 | contig 31705 bp, 25 predicted proteins | sample R21__metabat2_low_PE_034 | metagenome-assembled genome bin R21 | reverse complement strand
CTTCCTGTGCGATGACAAGCAAAACCGCTTGACACCTTGCCTAGTTTATAGGAAAGTTCGTCTGGTGTCAAGTGTTTTTACTTGAAATATGGTTAGATTTTTTACTTGAAATATGGTTAGATTATATGTGAAATATAGTTGGATTTCATGGGCGGATATTATGTGTGGAGCGCCCGGGTTCTCGATCTTGAATTTATATGGCCTCGGGTGCTTGCCCTCGGCCCTGAATACGACGATGGTGTCGATTGGTTTTGCCGGGCGTCTCCCTGGCGAGTGATCCCCCTGCCACCAAAACACGCCTTTTTCGTCATTTTGGTGGCAATTCTCAGTAACATTTCAATCGGCTGCCACCAAAATCGCGTTTTTCCCCTATTCTGGTGGCAAACGCCCATAAAAAAACAGCCTTTTGCCACCAAAAATCGGATTTTCCTTTGTTTTGGTGGCATCGGCTGCGCCCAGACCATGAATATTGCCACCAAAACATCCATTTTTCTGTAATTTGGTGGCATGGGTTAGGGTTGGGCGGAAGTGTCAATTTTAATTGACTCGTATGCTTATTGGTGCTATATTTTACGTAGAAAAGGGATTGCCGTTTTCCACGCGGCTTGACCCTAAGGGTTTGCCGTCAACGGAAACGTTGGCGGTTTTTACTTGCGGTTAATCCCTGCGAGGATTAATCCCGTTACCCCAATGATCACTAACAATAATGAGCAAAGCTCATCTAGTGTAATGAACATAGGCGTGCAGTTCCATTTTTATATGTGGGATTCCATCAAGCAGGAATTCTTCCGAAACCGGCACAAATCCCAGTTTCTCATACATCGACATGGCGTAAACCTGTGCCTCCAGGTATATTGTGTCGGCGCCAAGCTCGTTGCGCGCCACTTCTATGCCCTTCTTCACAATTTCGGTTCCCAGCCCCTGTCTGCGTCTGACGGCAATTACGCGGCCGATTGAAACGTGCTCGGATTCGAGCCCCGCCGGTAATATGCGCAGGTATGCAGCCAGATTAACATCGCCGTCGCCAGGCTCGCCACATTTGCCGTCGCCAGGCTCGCCGTTGGCATCGCCGTCGCCTGCCCCATCATCCACGAACATCACATGCACTGCCTGATCATCCACCCCATCAATATCCGGGTATGGACATTCCTGTTCCACAATAAAAACCTCGCAGCGCAATTTCAGAATTGCATACAGCTCGTCTGTTGTCAGTTCATTAAACCTTTTAACTCTAAACTCCATCTGTTCTCCTTTTGACTAATTGCCAAATAATTTGCGATTTTTCAATATTTTTTGGCAACCCGCCAATACAACGTTTCAACCACGTACAAATGTTGCTTTAGCGACCTACGCAGATTTCGTTATGTTCGTTTATGCCGATGACCTTGTGGCCGCGGTTGCGGAGGCGCTTGATGTATTCGATGTCGTCGTAGTCGAGCTTCTCGCCCGGGCATACGAGTGGGATTCCAGGTGGGTATGGGATGATTGATGATGCGCAGATGCGGCCCTCGCAGAAGTCGATGTCGGTCCAGACCTTATCCTGCGGCACGGCGGTCAGCTTGCGCTTCTTTGACCAGATTGATGCGCCAGTCGCCTCACCTACATCCGCCTCCGGATGATCCTTGCCCCATGCGCCTTCGTTTGCGGCATCCTTGCCCCATGCGCCTTCATCTTCCGGCACCTCTCCGGCTTCCAGCTGCATAGGTTCCTCAGGTGCAGGCAGCTCGTCCGGACGCGACAGCTTGATCAGGTTTTCTCTGTTGCTGTAGGCGATGTATGCCAGCGCGTCGTATAGCTTCTTGAAATCTCTCTTGCGGTTTCCGATTCCGCTCATGCACATGAGGATGTTCCCGGTGCTCAGCTCCGGATAAATGCCGTACTCAATCAGCATCTCCTCCAGCCGCGCGCCGTTAATTGAGAACGCACCCATGTCCAGATTTATCTTTGTCGGGTCCAGTTCGCCCGGCTTGTAGTCGCTTTCCTCGGTTTTCTTCAGGAATTTGCTGATTCTTGACTGCTTTTTGTCGCCGTCCAGCGTCATTACCTTGAGCATCGGAATGCCGGCGGCTTTCTTGTAAAACCACCTCACATTTCTGTTCCAAAGCTTAAACAGCACAGGCCCTCGGTCCTTTATTATATCTGCGTTGATGTCCAGTGACGCCATGAGCAGATAGGACGGGCTGGTGCTTTCGATTGCCTGCAGTTTGTCCTCCAGCACGGCCAGATCGACACGGTCGGAGTTCACGTTCAGCACGGCGCTCTGAGTCAGTGAAGCGAGGGTTTTGTGAACGCTGTTAATGATGAGATCCGCGCCGCTTTCTTCGGCAGATTTCGGCATGTTTTTCACGCCGTATTTGCTGAAGAATTTCAGGTGCGCGCCATGCGCCTGGTCCACAATCAGAACGGCGTCATGACGGTGGCAAACCTTCGCAATTCCCTTTATGTCACTGCAGATTCCGTAGTAGTTCGGGCTCGGCAGAATGACCGCTTTTGCTTCGGGGTTTTCCTCGAGCAGACGCTCAACCTCCTCCGGCTGAACTGCACCGGAAATGCCGTATTCCTTAACCTCCGTCGGGAACGCGTACACCGGCTGGATGTCGCCGAGAGTCAGCGCGTTGAAAACCGACTTATGACAGTTTCTCGCCATAATCAGCTTGCCGCCCTTCGGCACGGTCGCCAGGATTGACGCGATAATTCCGCCGCTTGTGCCGTTAACCAGCAGGTAGGATTTTTCAACCTCGTAGAGGTCGGCGTACTTCTCAGCGGTGGTTTTGATTATCCCCTCCGTCTGGAACAGGTTGTCCGCTCCGGCGATTTCCGTGATGTCGTAGTTGGCGACGTTCCGCATGAATTTGCCGTAGCCGTGGTGCTTGTAAAACCTGGCGCCCTTATGTCCCGGCATGTGGAACGAAACCGGCTTTATGCTTGCGTGCTCGAACAGAAAATGTGTAACTCCGTTGTTCATTTCTTAAACCTCTTGTATATAACACAGCCTCCGAATATGAGGCCAACATAACCTAGTATTGTGTAAACCACTCCAACCAGCTGTGCGAACGGCAGCAGCCCGATCAGGAATGCGGCGATAGTGACGCAGCCTGCGAAAATGCGGCTTTTGCGTGTGCCCTGCACCACGAAGGTTTCGCTGATCGTCCAGAGCATTGCGCTGCAGGACGAGAAAATTCCCATGATCAGTATGATGCTGAAGACGGCACCGAGGCCGTAGGAGATTTTGCGCGTCAGGTACAGCGTCGGAACGTCCAGCACTGCGGTGTTGCCGATGTCCGTGAGCATTGCGCTGTTCATCAGCAGAATGGAAATCATCAGCGCGACGGTGCCCAGCATTGCGCCCCAGTACGCCTCGCGGCGGGTCACGCCGGTCATGCCAAGCGCGGTGTAGTACTTGGAGCCGCCGTTCAGGTTGTACGAGATGTAAAGCAGCCCGGATAACCACCACCACGGCACCGGCTGCTTGGCTGACATTTCGGTCGTGAAGTTGTTCACCTGCGACAGTCCGTCAAAATCTCTCACCAGCGTTACCACCCCCACAAACAGGGTGAAAAAGATAATCGTCGGGCCGATGAATGACACGACCTTGACGAATCTCTGGAAGCCCACAACGTACGCGATGTAGGCCAGTGCCGCCATAATCAGTGCGCCCACGTAGTGGTTGATGCCGTAGTACTCGCTGAGCGTGGCGCCGGATCCGCTGATTAGGATTATCATGCCGGCGAAAAGTGCCACCGGCAGGAACCAGGTGTAGCATGCTCCGATTTTTCTTCCGCAGAAGTAATTGAAGTGATTGAATCCGTCAACACCCTTCGGGTCGTAGTCCGGGTTCGGCTCCCCAGTGTCCGGAAGCGTCGGCTCAATGCCCTTGTGGTCGCGACCGGCCCGCAGAATGATTGGACCGATGAGCAGGAACCCGATCAGGTTAATCGCGAGAAGTATAAAACTCTTATACCCGTAGCTCGTGAAAAACTGCAGTATCTCCTGCCCCGTCGCAAAACCCGAGCCCATGACCCAGGCGACGTACGCGCCGGCAATCTTTACCGTATTCAGTTTATCTATCTTGTCATATGTCAAAGTTATCCACAGTATGCCCCATGGGGCCTGGCCCCGTGGGGCATTTATTTCATTAGTTCTTCAGAATTGTGCCTAAGATGCCGCGGCCGTCCTTCGTCGCCTGATTTGGCGAAGTATATCTTATTGTCTTTTTCATGGTTTTTCTCCTTTTCGGGTTGTCTCATACACTCATTTTAACACCCCCGTCCCACAATTGACACCCTTTCTCGTGCTAGGGTATAATTTAATAAAGTAATATAGCAACGAACGGAGGTTAACAATATGTTGAAATTTGCATGGTTCATAAACACGCCGGGCCAGACGCCTGACACATTCTCAAAGTCATACGAAAACGCAGAAAGCTACAACCTGGTCCTGGGCACAGACAACATGGACATGGCTAAGGAATATGTGGCTAAGCTGGTTGCCGAGGGATATACCCTGTTCAACCTCTGCGGCGATTTTGATGATGAAATCACAGCAGAAATGCAGGCTGACGCAGGTCCGGATGTGAAGATAAAGCACGCCGACTATCTCCCTGCCGAAGGCGAAAAGGTTGAGGCTCTCGAGGAGTTCAGCAAGTACGGAATCGTAGTTGTAATGAGAGGCGTTGAAGAATCAGTTGATGTTAAACTGGCAGCAGACGACGGCTTCGAAGCTTACGCAATCTTCGTCAAGGATCAGGAAGCTGCAAATGCAGCCGCACAGAAGCTGGCCGCATGGGGTGCTCACGACATCGAGCTCTGCAGCTGGTTTGATCAGCCAAAGACTGAGGAAGTAATCGCCGCAATCGACGGCAAGGTTCCGGTAGGAAGCTGCGGACTGTAAGCACACGCGAACCGCAACATAACAAAAAAAAGAAATTTCCAAAGAAAAAACGACGCATTGTATCAATGCGTCGTCCTATTGGTACGCTGCCACCAAATCTCCCATTTTTTCGATATTTGGTGGCAGTTTTGATAAAGGATTTGCTCGCTTGCCAACAAAATCTCAATATTCCCCACTTTTGGTGGCAAAACCACATAAAAAACAAGCCAATTGCCACCAGAATTCGTGATTTCCCTTGATTTGGTGGCACGGGCCCTGTAAAAGCCTGCAATATTGCCAACAAAATCCTGGTTTTTTGAGGTTTTGGTGGCATGGGGGCCAAAGGACTGTTGACAATTCCATGTCGATGTTCACGCTCGGGCCCTTTCGGGCCCGGCTCCCTACTTCTCTATGACATGACAAAACCCGCCCAATGGGCGGGTTATCATGTTATGGTGGAGATGATGGGAGTCGAACCCATGTCCGAAAGCATTTCCACTGGATTTTCTCCGAGCGCAGCTTATGCTTTATTGATTCGCGTCACCACCCGCCCGTAAGCAGGCTGACAGATCAGCTATCCCGTAAGTCCTTCGAGCTACCGGGAGCTCACCCGAAGGTTTCCTGCATGTTTGACGTTCCGGTCCGAGCCTGCAGGTGAACCCGGGAGAACGCGCGGGGCAGAACTATGCTGCCAGTGCGAAATTATTGTTAGTTTTAGCGTTTATCTTTAACGTGCCCTTTTTACGAAGACTGGCAACTTCGGCTCGCTTATCCGGATTCCACACCCCCGTCGAAACCAGGACATCCCCACGAACTTTTATTTCCTCTGCGCCTGCTGCATGCGGCGGTCCGCATCGCGCTTGGCGATATCGTGACGCTTGTCGTACTGCTTCTTGCCGCGTGCCACGGCGATTTCCACCTTGGCCCGGCCCTCGTCATTGATGTACATCCTCAGTGGCACCAGCGTCAGGCCCTCCAGCGTGGTGTAGCCGATGAGCTTGCGGATTTCCCGCTTGTGCAAAAGCAGCTTCCGCTCCCTCAGCGGGTCCACGTTAAAGCGGTTGCCCTGCTCGTACGGGCTGATGTTCATGCCGTAGAGGATTACTTCCTCGTTTACTATTTTCGCATAACTCTCCTTGATGCTGACTTTGCCGGCCCGCACGGACTTGATTTCCGTGCCCGTCAGGCTGATGCCGGCTTCGTACGTCTCTTCGATGAAGTAGTCATGCCTCGCTTTTTTGTTGTTTGCTACCAGTTTCATAGTCTACATATCTCGTTGAATGGGAAAAGCCGTACGAAGGCTTTGCCCACTACTCTGTCTTCGCTGACTGTGCCAATCTGAGGCGAGCGGCTGTCCAGGCTGACGGAGCGGTGATCGCCCATGCAGAAAACCTCGTCCTGCCCCACCTCAAACGTTTCGCCGTTCGGGTAGCTGCGCAAGGATGGATCCTCATTGCAGATGTAATCCTCTGTGAGGAGCTTGCCGTTTCTGTATACCTGGTTGTCCTTGAAGGAAATCGTGTCCCCTTCCACGCCGATGACACGCTTGATCAGCAGCTTGTTGCCTCTGCCGTTGTCCTTAGGCATGTCGGATTTGAAAATCACGATGTCCCCGCGTGTCGGATGATCCTTGTTGATGTATGCCATTTTGTTTACAAGCAGATAGTTGTTCTCGTAGAGGGTGTCCTCCATTGAACTTTCCTTGACTATCGTCGGCTTGATTACAATTGTGATGGCCACAACAATCGCCAGTGCTATTATTAAATCTTTGATGAAATCTTTTAAAAATGCGTTCATTTACAGTCCCAATTCTTTCTGCGCCCTGCGGAATTCCGCCGGCGCTTCTGCTGTTATCGTCTTGCCGCTGAGGGCCGCAAGGCTCTCCGGCATCTGCTTAAATTCTAGCTTATATGCGTGAAGAATCTGTGTAGTTATTCCTTTATTTTTGAGAGTTTCGTTGACTCTGCGGTCGCCGTATTTGGCGTCGCCTGCAAGTGGGTAGCCTTTGCTTGCCAGGTGCACCCTGATCTGGTGCGTCCTTCCCGTCACCAGCAAAACCTCCACCAGACTGAATCCCCTCCCTGTCTTAAGCGGGCGGGCGATGGTGTGCGCGGACTTGACGGCGGTACCGGTCGTGTCGGAGTGCACGGGTTTTGCAAGATGGACACGGTTGGCGTCCTCGTCCTTGATGAGGCTGTCTGTGATGTCCAGCTCGCCGGACATGGAGCCGCAGACGATTGTCATGTAGTATTTGTCGACGCTTTCGCGCTCCCGGAGCACCCTTGTCAGGGTTCGGAGCGCCTCGGCGTTCTTGCCGAAGATTACCAGACCGGTGGTGTTTCTGTCAAGCCGGTTGACCGGTGACGGCACGAATGTGCGCTCCCGCGCCGGGTCGAATTCGCCCTTCTCCTGCAGGTAGCCGGCCACCTGGTTCGCCAGTGTGTTCTTCTTTTCGTGGCTGTCGCCGTGGGTCAAAAGGCCGAAGGGTTTGCTTACAATCAGGACGTTGTCGTCCTCGTACACTACCTTGAACTGCTTCCTGGCGGTGTGCTTTTTCGCCGGTTTTGTCAGGCGCGCAAACGTCTCCTCATCCATGTAAAACCACAGCTCGTCACCCTCTTCGAGGACTGTGTCCTCCTTGGCTCGCCTGCCGTTCACCTTAAGGTCCTTGCGGATTATCTTATAGATGCCGCTTAGCCCCGCCTGCTTCATGAATTTCTTCAGAAATCTGTCCAGGCGCTGCCCCGCATCATTTGCCTCAATCGTCAGCTTAATCATACCCGCACATTATACCACAAAAATGCAACGTTCGTACCAGGTTGCAAAGCATTGCATTTGGCTTTGGTTGTTATTTTTGGCGCAGGGGGTTATAATTAGGCTACATTATTTTTGAGGGCTGCCCGATCTGGGCGCCGGCCCAAACAAGGAGATCAAGACATGATAGAAAAACTGAACCTCACAATGCTGACGGACTTTTATGAAATCACCATGGCTAACGGCTACTTCGAAGCCGACATGACAGATGACATAGCGTACTTCGACATGTTCTTCAGGAAGATTCCTGACGACGGTGGATACGCAATAATGGCAGGACTCGAGCAGGTTATCGAGTATCTGGACAAGCTGGAATTCACCGACAGAGACATCGAGTACCTGAGAGGCAAAGGCATCTTCAGCGAGAAGTTCCTGGAGTACCTGAAGAACTTCAAATTCACCTGCGACGTATGGGCAATTCCTGAAGGAACACCAATCTTCCCTTACGAGCCGCTGATCACAGTCAGAGGTCCTGTAATGCAGGCGCAGTTCGTGGAAACCATGATTTTGCTTCTGGTTAACCACCAGAGCCTCATCGCCACCAAGGCAAGCCGTATCGTTCGTGCCGCTCAGGGCAGACCGATCATGGAATTCGGCACCAGACGTTCACACAGCACAACCGCCGCAATCTACGGCGCGCGCGCTTCATACATCGGAGGCTGCGCAGGAACAGCCTGCACAATCGCCGACGAGGAATTCGGAACTCCGGCCCTCGGCACAATGGCCCACAGCTGGGTTCAGATGTTCCCGAACGAATACGAGGCTTTCAAAACCTACACACAGATTTACCCGACCAACGCCACCCTGCTGGTCGACACATACAACGTGCTGAAGTCCGGCGTGCCGGCGGCTATCAAGGTTTTCAAAGAACTTGACCCGCCGAACAAGGGCATCAGAATCGACTCCGGCGACATCGCCTACCTGACAAAGAAGGCGCGCAAGATGCTGGACGAAGCAGGCCTGGAGGACTGCAAAATCGTCATCTCCAACTCCCTGGACGAGTACATCATCCGTGACGTACTGCTGGAAGGCGCGTGCATCAACTCATTCGGCGTTGGCGAGCGTCTGATTACCGCCAAGTCCGAGCCGGTATTCGGCGGCGTTTACAAGCTGTCCGCGCTGGAGGTAAATGGCGAGCTGATTCCGAAGATTAAAATCAGCGAAAACGTTGAGAAGATCACGAACCCGGGATTCAAAACCGTGTTCCGCCTCTTCGACAAGGAAACCGACAGAATGCTCTGCGACATCATCGCTCTGGACGGCGAGGAAATTCCTGAGCAGGACGAATACGAAATCTTCGATCCGAACGCTGTATGGAAGCGCAAGAAGATTTCCAACTACTATGTGAAAAACCTCCGTACCCAGATTTTCAAGGGCGGCGTGAAGTGCTACGAAAGTCCTTCCATCGACGAAATCAAGGAATACTGCCAGAAGCAGCTGGATGCAATGTGGGACGAAATGAAGCGTTTTGAAAACCCACAGACATACTATGTTGACCTGTCGCAGAATCTTTGGGATCTGAAGAACAAGATGATTGAAGAAGCTAAGTAGGTTTTACAGAAGGCAGAATAACGAAGACAATAAAAAGGCTCGAGGCGAAAGCCCCGAGCTTTTTGCATGCAATCTATCTCTTGTTGGAAGAACCGAGAACGTCCTTGATCTTGTGGGCAACCATGTCGCGAATTGCGTCGCGGGCAGGTCCCAGATACTTACGAGGGTCAAAGTCTGCCGGATGCTCAACCAGATACTTGCGGATTTCTGCCGTCATGGCCAGACGCAGGTCGGTGTCGATGTTGACTTTGCAGACGCCGTGCTTTGCGGCCTCGCGGATCATCTCCTCAGGAACGCCCTGTGCGCCCGGGATGTCGCCGCCGTACTCGTTGCAGAGAGCAACGAACTCAGGCAGAACGGTTGATGCGCCGTGGAGAACCAGCGGAGTTTCCGGAATCAGATCTCTGATGGCCTTGAGTCTCTCGAAATCCAGATACGGCTCGCCCTTGAACTTGTAGGCGCCGTGGCTTGTTCCGATGGCAACGGCCAGTGAGTCAACGCCGGTTTTCTGAACGAATTCAGCGGCCTCTTCAGGCACCGTGAAAGTGGCGTCGCGAGCAGCTACGTTGACAGCGTCCTCGATGCCGGCCAGCTTGCCCAGCTCGGCCTCAACAACTACGCCGTGAGCGTGAGCGTACTCAACAACTTCCTTTGTAATCTTGATATTTTCTTCGAAAGGATGCTTGGAACCGTCGATCATTACTGATGTAAAACCATCGTCCACGCACTTCTTGCATATTTCAAAATCTTCGCCGTGGTCCAGATGCAGGCAGATGTCTACGCCCGTATCGAGGATGGCGGCCTCAACAAGCTTGGTCAGGTATGCCGGCTTCGCGTACTTACGAGCTCCCGCTGAAACCTGGAGGATGAGCGGAGCGTTTTCCTGCTCTGCAGCCTCAACGATTCCCTGAATTATTTCCATGTTGTTTACATTAAATGCACCTACTGCGTAATCGCTGTTCAGCGCCTTTGCAAACATTTCTTTACTTGTAACTAAAGCCATTTCCGTGCCTCCTTTGGTTTGTTTCGTTTACATATCAAATATACCACTTTTGTGCTGCATTTACAGTATCTTTTTTAGGAACTGTCCGGTATATGACGACTTGACCTTCGCCACCTGCTCCGGCGTACCTTCGGCTACGATTGTGCCGCCTCGGAATCCGCCGTCCGGGCCAAGGTCGATAATGTGGTCGGCGCGCTTGATTACGTCCAGGTTGTGCTCGATAACCACGACGGTATTGCCGGCGTCAACCAGCTTGTCGAGCATATCCAGGAGCTTTTCCACGTCGGCGAAATGCAGGCCGGTGGTAGGCTCGTCAAGGATGTAAAGCGTGCGTCCCGTGCTCCTCTTGCTGAGCTCCGACGCCAGTTTGATTCGCTGCGCCTCGCCGCCTGAAAGCTGCGGTGATGGCTGTCCCAGCTTGATGTAGCCAAGGCCCACGTCCTCCAGCGTCTGAAGCTGACGCCTGATCGTCGGATGGTTGGCGAAGAACTCCAGCGCCTCGCTCACGTTCATGTCCAGCACGTCAAAAATACTCTTTCCCTTATACTTAACCTCCAGCGTCTCGCGGTTGTAGCGCTTGCCTTTGCAGACCTCGCACGGCACGTAAACGTCCGGCAGGAACAGCATCTCAATTTTCTTGATGCCGTCGCCGTTGCAGGCCTCGCAGCGGCCGCCCTTCACGTTGAAGCTGAAGCGACCCTTGCCGTATCCGCGGATTTTGGCCTCCGGCAGCTGCGCGAACAGATCACGAATATGGGTGAAAACCCCCGTATACGTCGCCGGATTCGACCGCGGGGTTTTGCCTATCGGCTGCTGGTCAATGTCTATGATTTTGTCGATGTTCTGCAGGCCCGTGATGCTCTTGTGCTTGCCCGGTTTATCCTTGGCCTTGTACATTTTGGCGGCTACCGCCTTGTACAAAATCTCGTTAACCAGACTGCTCTTGCCCGAGCCGGAAACCCCGGTCACACACACGAATTTGCCCAGCGGAACCTTGACGTCGATTTTCTTCAGGTTGTTCTCCTCGGCGCCCTTCACGGTAATGAATTTGCCGTTGCCCTTGCGGCGCGATTCCGGAACAGGAATGCTGCGCTTGCCGGAGAGATATTGGCCGGTGATGGACTCAGGGCAGGCTTTGATGTCCTCGACCGTGCCCTGCGCAACCAGCTCGCCGCCGTGAACTCCGGCGCCCGGGCCGATGTCGATTATGTGGTCCGCCGCGTACATCGTCTCCTCGTCGTGCTCGACGATGATCAGAGTGTTACCAAGGTCGGTCAGGCCGCGGAGAGATTTCAGCAGTTTTTCGTTGTCCTTCTGGTGCAGGCCGATGCTCGGCTCGTCCAGAATATATGATACGCCAACCAGCCCGGACCCGATCTGGGTTGCCAGTCTGATTCGCTGCGATTCGCCGCCGCTAAGTGTCGCCGCCGCACGGCTCAGCGTCAGGTAGTCCAGGCCCACGTTGGCCAGGAACTGCAGGCGGCCGCGGATTTCCTTTATGACTTCTTCGGAGATGCGCTCGTGGGTTTCGTTGAGCACTCCGCCACGCTCACCGAACGGCGCATCAGCTGTGCCGTCGGCCTCGTAGTCCCCCCTGCCCTGCAGATAATCCAGGAACTGCAAAGCCTCCGTCACGCTCATGTCGCAGAACTCCATGATGTTTTTGCCGCCGATTGTGACAGCGAGGAGCTCAGGGCGGAGCCTTTGCCCGTGGCAGGACGGACATTCGGTGAAGTTCATGAATGTCTCGATTTTCTGCTTGATCCAGTCGGAGTTTGTCTCGATATATCTGCGCTCCAGATTCGGAACGATTCCCTCAAATGTGTGGCGTCTGTGCTGCACCATGCCGGCGCGATTTGTATAGTCGTAAACCAGCTCTTCGTCGCCGCTGCCGTAGAGCAGAACGTCCTTGAATTTCTTCGGCAGCTTCTTGTAAGGCAGCGTCACGTCGGCGCCGTACTTGTCGGCCAGCGCCTTGATTACCTGCCAGTAGTAGCTGGTGAATTCCATTGTCGCAAAGGCGTTGCCCAGCGCCTTGTCCAGTATGCTCAAATCCTGATCCGGGATAAGCAAATCCGGGTCCACGCTCTGTATGAATCCCAGGCCCTTGCAGTCCGGGCATGCGCCCAGCGGATTGTTAAATGAGAACATTCTCGGCTCCAGCTCGTCTATGCTGACTCCGTGCTCCGGGCAGGCCAGACTGGTGGAGAAGGTGCGCTCGGCCCCGCCGCCGGCTTCAGCCGTATCCGGCTTCCCGACAATAACCTGCACAAGCCCGTCGCCATGGGCGATTGCAAGCTCGCAGGCCTCAGCAAGGCGGCTTTGCACGCCGTCGCGAACCTTGACTCTGTCGATTACTATTTCAATGGTGTGCTTGTAGGTTTTGGAAAGCTTGATTTCCTCCCCTTCAAGCTGGCGGATTTCGCCGTCGATTCTCGCGCGTGTAAAACCTTCGCGCAGTATTCTGTCCAGAATTTTTTCGTGCTGACCCTTGCGCTGGCGGATGACCGGCGCCAGGATGGTCAGGCGTGTGCCCTCCTCTTCCAGCATGAGGGTTTCAACAATCTGGTCCACGCTCTGGCTGGTGATTTCGCGCCCGCAGATTGGACAGTGCGGCACGCCGATTCGCGCGTACATCAGACGCAGATAATCGTAAATTTCCGTGACGGTGCCGACTGTGGAGCGTGGGTTTTGGTTGGTCGTCTTCTGGTCGATCGAAATCGCCGGGCTCAGGCCCTCGATGTACTCGACGTTCGGCTTTTCCATCTGGCCCAGGAACTGGCGCGCGTAGGACGACAGGCTCTCCATGTACTTGCGCTGCCCCTCCGCATAAATCGTATCAAAAGCCAGCGACGATTTGCCGCTGCCGGACAGCCCGGTCAGCACCACCATCTTATCGCGTGGGATGGTGACGTCCATGCTCTTCAGATTATTCTCTTTTGCACCTTTAATTATTATGTCTTTTGCCATTGTTCTCCTTTGTCACGTTGGTGGCAACTCGCCAATGTTACAGGCGGGATTTATATTCGAACACCAGGTCGCGCAGCTCTGCAGCACGTTCGAACTGCAAATCCTTCGCAGCCTGCTTCATTTCCTTCTCCAGTTTGTTGACGTAGTCGTGGAGTTCCTTCTTGGTCAGCTCCAGCGGCGAGCGGCCCTCGTACTTGAACTCGTCCTCCGCCACCCTGGTTGCCTCGATGACCTCGCGGATGTTCTTGCGGACGCTTGTCGGCGTAATGCCGTGTTCCTCGTTGTACGCCTGCTGAACGCTGCGGCGTCGCTCGGTCTCGTCGATTGCGGCGCGCATGGCTTTGCTTATGCCGTCGCAGTACATGATGACCTTGCTGTCCACGTTACGGGCGGCACGTCCGATTGTCTGAATCAGTGACGTCTCGGTACGCAGAAAGCCCTCCTTGTCGGCATCCAGAATCGCCACAAGCGAAACCTCCGGAATGTCCAGGCCCTCACGCAGCAGGTTTATGCCAACCAGCACGTCGAAAACCCCCATTCTCAGATCCCGAATTATCTCCATTCGCTCCAGCGTGTCGATTTCCGAATGCAGGTAACGCACGCGGATGCCCACGCCCTTCAGGTAGTCGGTGAGGCTTTCCGCCATCTTCTTGGTCAGCGTTGTGATGAGAACGCGGTCGCCGCGGTCCACGGTTTTGTTTATTTCGCCAATCAGATGGTCCATCTGGCCCTCTGTCGGGTGGGTTTCAATTACAGGGTCAAGCAATCCCGTCGGTCTTATTATCTGCTCCGCGGAGATGCCTCCGCTCTGCTCGCGCTCGTACTCGGCCGGTGTGGCGCTGACGTACAAAATCTGGTTCACCATGCTGTCGAACTCTTCGAATTTCAGCGGTCTGTTATCCAAAGCCGACGGCAGACGGAACCCGTAATCCACCAATGACTGCTTGCGGGATCGGTCGCCGGCGTACATTGCACGCAGTTGCGGCAGCATGACGTGGGACTCGTCGATTATTATCAGAAAATCGTCCGGAATATAGTCAATCAAAGTGTACGGTCTGCTTCCCGGCGGCAGGCCGGTGATGTGGCGGGAGTAGTTTTCGATGCCTTTGCATGTGCCGATTTCCTTCAACATTTCCACGTCGTAACGGGTGCGCTGCTCGATGCGCTGGGCCTCGATCAGCTTGCCGCGGTCCTTGAACCACTGGATTCTCTCCTCCAGTTCCTCATTGATGGTGTCGCATGCCCGATCGATGTTTTCCTGGCTTGTAATGTAGTGCGACGCCGGATAAATGGCCACGTGGTTACGCAGTCCGAGGATTTCGCCCGTCACAGGGTTGATCTCCTTTATAGACTCCACTTCATCGCCAAATAATTCGATTCTGACGGCGTTTTCTGCGCCTGCCGGGTGAATGTCTATAATGTCGCCTCGCACCCTGAAATCGCCTCTCTCAAAGGCCATGTCGTTACGGGTGTACTGAATGTCAACGAGCTTTCGCAAAAGCTCCTGTCTGTCCTTCTCCATTCCCGGACGGAGTGAGATGACCTGGTTTTCGTAGTCGATAGGACTGCCCAGGCCGTATATGCATGAAACGCTGGCCACGATGATTACATCCTTCCGCTCGCTGAGTGCGGCGGTGGCTGAGTGGCGCAGCTTCTCTATTTCGTCGTTGATGTCGGAATCCTTCTCAATATAAGTATCCGTTGATGCAACGTATGCCTCCGGCTGATAGTAGTCGTAGTAGCTTACGAAGTATTCAACGGCATTTTCCGGGAAGAATTCCTTAAACTCCCCATGTAGCTGAGCTGCCAGCGTCTTGTTGTGGGAAATTACCAGAGTTGGCTTTTGCACCTTCTCGATGATCTTCGCCATCGTAAAAGTCTTGCCGCTGCCTGTTACACCCATCAGTGTCTGTGAGCGCTTGCCGTCCTTTATGCCGGCTGCAATCTGCTCAATCGCCTGTGGCTGGTCGCCCATTGGCTCGTATTCACTTATTACTTTGAATTCAGGCATTCGCCTGTGCCTCCTGTGATTCCGTTATGGAGTAATTATACCATAGTATTGCCAGGTTTATCGGTGCACTTTCGAATCAGACTCTAATTCGAGCAAATTGTACATATATTGTTTTTTTGAATAAAGTATGCTAAAATTAGGCATACTTTATTTAGTTAATTCGACAGAGCAATTTGAGAAAGAAGGATGCACATGCTGCTCAAAACATTAAAAGAAAAGCCTGCGGCCAAAGCAAAAGCCAGAGGCAAGGCAGTTTCGAAGGTTTTGGACATAGAGGATTCAAAGGAATTCTATGACAACAGTGCTAAAATACTCTACCGTTCGAACGAAATCGACCCGGAATTATACATAAAGAATAACGTAAAAAGAGGACTGAGAAATGCCAACGGAACCGGCGTTGTTGTGGGACTGACCCATATCGGCGAGGTTTGTGGTTATACCAAGGATGAAAAAGGAAACAAGGTTCCTCAGGAAGGTAAGCTTTACTACAGAGGCTACGATATTGAGGACCTGGTTTCAGGTTGCAAGAATGAGAAGCGCTTTGGCTTTGAGGAGATTACTTTTCTGCTGATTTACGGCGTTCTCCCAAGCAAGTCAGAACTTGAGGCATTTAGGGCCCTTCTCGGCGAGAATCGCGAACTTCCGCTTGGTTTTGCCCGCGACATGATTCTAACTGCCCCATCGAACAACATAATGAACAAACTGGCCAGATCGGTACTGGCGCTTTACTCATACGATGAAAATCCAGACGACGTCTCCATTCAGAACGTGCTACGGCAGTCAATCAGCCTCATAGGCTACTTCCCTGCCCTCATCGCCTATGCTTATCAGGCAAAGAGCTCGTTCTACGACAAGGAAAGTCTGCACCTGCACACGCCTGTTGCCAGTTACTCAACATCGGAGAACATTCTCCGCATGCTTCGTCCAACAGGTGAGTTTACTGATCTTGAGGCACGCTGCCTGGACATTTCCATGATGCTCCATGCAGAGCACGGCGGTGGTAACAATTCATCATTTACAACACACCTGGTTTCATCTACAGGAACAGATACATACTCTGCAATCTCAGCGGCCATTGGCTCCCTGAAGGGGCCACGCCACGGCGGTGCAAACATTGCCGTTATCCGCATGATTAACGACCTGAAGCGCAATGTAAAGGATTACACCAAGCGCGGCGCTGTTGATGATTATCTTGTGAAGGTTCTCAAGGGTGAAGCAAATGACAAAACCGGCCTGGTATACGGCATGGGACATGCCATTTACACCCTGTCGGATCCACGCGAAAAGATTTTGAAAGAGATGGCCAAGAGACTGGCTGAGGACAAGGACCTTATTGATGAATTCATGCTGTATGACTACATCGAAAAGACTACGCCGAAGCTTTATGCCGAGGTTCACGGCAAGGAAATCCTGATGCCACCGAATGTAGACCTTTACTCAGGCTTTGTATATGATTCGCTGAACATCCCGACGGACGTTTCAACTCCTCTGTTCGCAACTGCACGGCTTTCCGGCTGGTGCGCTCACCGCATCGAGGAACTCACCTCCGGCAGCAAGCTGATGCGCCCTGCGTACAATTCGGTGCAGGAACCGCTGGAATACATTCCGATTGATGAACGTGAAGGTATAACGGTATAGTCGTGGTTGAATATTCCGCACAAAAAATGCCAGACTGCTAGCAGTTTGGCATTTTCTTTTACAAAGAATTCTTAATACAGCTCCGGTCTGCGATGCTTCAGAAGCGGCAGCTGATCGCGTATATCCTGAACATAGTCGAGGTCGATGTCGGCATAGATGACGGTTTCGTCGAACTCCGCGGATGCGAGGGTTTTGCCCCATGGGTCCACGATCATCGAATGGCCGTATGCCTTGAAGATTCCGTTCGGATCCTGCGCCGGCGCGTTGGCCGCGAAGTAAACCTGGTTGTCAAAGGCCCTGGTTTTCATCAGCAGTTCCCAGTGGGCCGGGCCTGTTGTGGTGTTAAATGCTGCCGGCAGGAAAATCACCTTCGCTCCTGCAAGCGTCATCTTGCGGAACCATTCAGGGAAGCGCACATCGTAGCAGATTGCAACGCCCACCTGGCAGAATTCTGTGTCGATGACTGTCATTTCGTCCCCGGCAGTAAGTGTGTCAGACTCCATGAATCGGATCTTGCCCTTAACGTCAATATCAAACAGGTGCACCTTCCTGTGGCGTCCGATTATTTCGCCATCAGGACCGAAGCAAAAGCTCGTGTTGTAGACTTTGCCCGGTGCATCGGCACTCGGCTGGGCACTTGCATCTGCCGGCTCTAGCTCGGCGATTGTGCCGCCTATCAGGTATATGCCCAGCTCTTTCGCAAGGCCGCTCATCAGCTGTACCGCCGGCCCGTCCACCGTCTCGGCATACTTCCTGAAATAGTCGTTGGAGTACGGGCAGTTCCACATCTCCGGCAGGCAGATAATCTTCGCACCGTTTGATGCCGCCTCTCTTACATACTTCTCAACTTTCGCTCTGTTCTGTTCCCTGTCGGCGGAACCGACAATCTGACATAAAGCTATCTTAAACATTTCTCTCTCCTGTCCTTGTCTCACGGCATTGCCGTTATTCACATATTACCTGCAGAAATTCCTTTGTAATTCTTCCCGTCAGCCCCCAGATAATTCGTCCGTTTACATCGTATACGGGCACGGGGCTTTTGCCACTGCGCCACGGATACATTTCGCCGCCGGTCACCCTGTCGTAAGGAAAACCCGGGTCCGGCTCCTGCACCAGCCGGCTGTAGTACATCTCCGGCTCGCATGCGGCCAGGTCTTCTATCGGAACTGTGAAAATTTCTGCGACCTCATCCCGGCTGTAGTTCAGCGAGTCAACGAAATCGTCTGCCGACATGCCCGCCGCTTCGGCTCCGCCTGATGTGTTTACTACTCCCACGAACGCATGAATGCAAGAACCGCTTGTGGAGTTTATCCTGTCAAGCTTGCCAAGTATCTCCACATCCTCCGGACGAATGCCCGTCTCCTCGAACGTCTCCCGGAGTGCGCACTCCAGCGGGGTCTCGCCTTCCTCAATCAGCCCGCCCGGAAAGCATATCTCTCCCGGCTGCCTGTCAAGCTTGGCCGCCCTCACCTCGTACAGCAATGCCACATTCGTGCCAGGTTGAAACGTTGCATTTTGTGTCACATTATAACCTGGTACAAACGTTGCATTTGTGGTAACAATTGGGACGAGCACTGCGAAGTGTCTGAACTCCGACTCGCCGACAGGTGTGCGGTCGGCGAAGGTGGAGCGTAGGTTTTGCAGGGTATATTTGTCTTTCATATTGATTCTCCAAAAGTGAGACAAAGGGGACAGTCCCCTTTGTCTCATTATCTGCGTTTCTCCCGCATGCTGATTGCGGCCATGCGCCGTGCGTGCATGATGTTAAGCAGCGACGCGGCGAGCACGAAGCAGATGCCAAGGACGGTGTTCCAGAGTATGGTTTCGTGCAGCACGATAACTGCAATTACCGGGGCGATGGCCGGCTTCAGGAAAAAGGCGAACGCGCCGGTTGAGGCGCCGCCGAGTTCGATGGCTTTGAAGTAGCAGAAATAGCCCAGGCCCGTGACAATAAGTCCGGTGTAAAGGATGATCGGCAGATTGCCGGAAACCCCTTCCAAAACCGGGCGTCCCATGATCAGAATTACCACCAGAAGTTCCGCCGAACCGGCCAGAAAACTGATGCTGGTCTGAGCCATGAGGCCGAGCTTTTGCTGGCTGACTTTGGCCGCTACGGTGTACGCGCCGAACACCAGCGCCGCCAGAAGCATGAGCAGCATGCCCCACATCGAGTTGCCCGCCTGGACGTCCCACGGACGCACCATAAACAAAATCCCCACCAGCGCAATGCACAGAATCAGGACTTTGTAACGGGTCAGTTTCTCGTCGGTCAGGAAGTGCGCGAATAGCATCGTGAAGAACGGGTTCACGCAGAACAGCACGCTCACCGTCGAGGCGTTTGAGCTGTTGACCGCAATCTGGAACATTACCATGCTGACCGTGACGCCGAGGAAACCGACGCCTGCAAGCACGAGCAGATCACGGCCTGTCGGGCGCACGCCTTTTCGGCGAAGGTCCACCACCGCAAACGGCAGCAAAACCGCCCCGCCGATCAGGAATCGCAGGAACGTCAGCTGGTAAGGGTCCAGGGAGCTGCCGCCGACTTTGCAGGCCACCTCCATGGTGCCGAATAATAATGCAGTTATGATTACAAAAATATACGCTTTTCTCATAAAAAAAGCGGTGGCGACCACCGCTTGTAATTCAACTTAGTTCAGGATTTCTATTCCGTCGAATTCAACGCCTATCATCTCTTCCTTGTCGGCGCTGATGCTTGCGATGAAGTCAAGTCCGTAAATCTCGGAAATTGCCTTCAGTCTGCCGATGAACTCCGGCAGGTCACCCAGGGAAACGTCCGCATGCTTCATGATACTGTCGACGAAAATCATCTCGATATCATGATCTGAACTGATAATTCCGTAGATAAAACCGATGTACTCATCGATGTTGGTAATATGCTCGAAATCCTCCATGCATATTACTCTGATTCTATGGTTAAGCTCGTACATGAGTCGATGGTTTTTGTTGATGAATACGATGCTTCCATCAACCTTTTCGATGCTCTCGTTTGCGAGCTGTATCATCTGATTTGTCTTGCCACTTCCCTTGTGACCAATAAGAAGCTTCACCATGGCTTATGTCCTCCTCGAAGTCGAATATCAAACAACTTTATTTAAATAATATTATATACCATGCGAATATCGTGGGCAACATGCAAATCCTCACATCATCAAGTATTTTTCTGCTCGGCACGAAGCCTCAGCTGCCCACATGCGCCGTCTATCTCGCTTCCCAGCTCACGGCGGACAGTAGCCGGAATGCCTGATTTTTCAAGCTGTGCGGCGATTTCCTGCGCCCTGCTTCTGGCCGTTCCCTCGTAGCCGGTCTCCTCCACCCTGTTCAGCGGAATCAGATTGACGTGACAGAGCATCCCCCGTAGCTTCCGCGTCAGTGTTTCGATGTCTGCCGGCCGGTCGTTCTCACCGCGAATCAGGGCATACTCAAAGGTGATGCGGCGGCCGGTTTTGCTGCTTATTTCCCTCGCTGTCTGCAAAACCTCATCCACCGGATACTTCCTATTTACCGGCATGATTTCGCTTCGGGTTTCGTCCGCACGGTGCAGCGAAATCGCCAGGTTTACCTGAGGAAATTCTTCGGCAAACTGCTTCATTTTTGGGATCAGTCCGCAGGTCGAAACCGTCATGTTTCGGTAGCTCATGTTGCGGCCTTCCGGCTCGTGCAGAAGGCGCAAAAACTTCGCCAGATTTTCGTAGTTGTCGAACGGCTCGCCCATGCCCATCACAACGATGTGGCTGATGTGCTCGCCTGTGTATTCCTCGGCGGCCATGATCTGCCCCAGCATCTCTCCGGCCGTCAGATTTCTCACGAATCCGCCCAGCGCCGACGCGCAGAATCTGCACCCCATTCGGCACCCAACCTGGCTCGAAATGCACAGCGTGTTGCCGTACTTGTACTTCATGAATACGCCTTCGACTGCATTTTGAGACAAAGGGGACAGTCCCCTTTGTCCCACTTTTTGAGACAAAGGGGACTGTCCCCTTTGTCTCACTTTTTCGTCAAGGCCGTACAGGAACTTGCAGGTGCCGTCCTGAGAGTCCTTCTGGACGTCCAAAATCGCCGTTTTCCCCACGAAAGCGCACGAATTCAGGCGAGTCCTCAGTTCCTTGGAAAAATCCGTCATGTCGTCGAATTCCGTCACCCCGCGGCTCACCCACTTATATAGCTGTTTGCCTCTGAACGGCTTCTCGCCGATGTCAGAGGCAAACTGTTTCATCTCTTCAATTGTAAGTTCTCGCAGATCAATCATTAGTACAGTTTGAATTTGTTACGAACTTTAGATTCTTTTTTCTCCGGCTTCACGTCAACCTGGGTCATCCAGCCCGGGTGCTTCAGGTTGAGGTATTCCTCGATGCAGATCCAGTCGTTTTCCGGTTTCTCGCTTGCGATTCCCGGATAGAATTGTCCAACATATTCCTCAATAAGAACCCTGTGGAGATGTCTCAGCCTGCCCTTTCCCGAATAGTCCAGAGCCATGCCGAATTCCTCCATGGTTTTGGCGATTTCATCGTTCTCCAAAATCCTCGCCGCCAGCTTCGGATCGGCCTCTACGTCCGCTGCGGTAATCTGCAGCTTCTCGCCGTACCCCTCCAGCAGGTTAATCACATCGTCCGGGCTCATGCCAAACTTGAGGGACAGATAATCAACGTCCCTGCCCACCGTCACGTACAGATCGAATATCGCTGTGTGGTCCTTTATGTCGCGCTCAGCAAGGCGCTTGAGGTTTTCTATTGAAGTACTCATGTGCTTCTCCTTATCCACAGGTTGCCCCACGGGGTCAGACCCCGTGGGAACATTGTTCCCATCAGAACCGTCCCCGTGGGGACATCCTAGATGCGTTCAATGTCCAGGCCGGTCTTGTGGCCGTTGATGTTGACTTCGTCGAGGCCGTCACGGGCTTCGATGGCCTGGGCCAGCGTCTCGGTCATGATGTAGTCCTTGTGGGCTTCGACTGCGGCGGCAACCGCTTCATCGGCACCCAGGTAGATGTTGATGTTGTCCATCATCTCGTAGTCGTTGGCCTTACGCATCTGCTGGATTTTGGAAATCAGCTCACGAGCCAGGCCCTCGGCCTCCAGCTCAGGCGTAATCGTAGTGTCCAGAATAGTGAACACGTTGTTCTCCATCGCTACAGCAAAACCTTCCTTCGCATCAATCTTCACATCAACCATGTCCGGAGTGATGTCGACGCTCTGGCCGTTCAGATCCAGAGTCAGCTTGCCGTCAGCCTCGAGAGCCGCAAAGACTTCCTTCGGATCAGCCTTACCCATCGCAGCACCGAAGGCTTTGATGTTCTGGCCGAGAACCGGGCCTGCAACTCTGAAGTTTGGCTTCAGGGAGTAGTTCATATATTCGTCCAGGTTTTTCTCGAAAATAACCTGCTTGATATTCAGTTCTTCCATGATCAGCGGAGTCAGGTCGCTGATAATCTCTTCGTACGAACCGTCAACCAGAATGCTGTTCAGAGGCTGACGAACCTTGATCTTTTCCGCTTCACGCGTACCGCGGCCGAGAGCAACCAGGTCGCGAACCAGGTCCATTCTCTTCTCAACAGCTTCGTCGATCAAAGCCTCATCCGCTTCAGGCATGTAAGCCAGATGTACGGATTCCTCCCCTGTCAGGTTCACGAACATTTCGTCTGAAATGAACGGTGCAAACGGAGCCATCAGCTTAGCAACGCCAACCAAAACCTCGTATGTCGTTGCGTATACTGACTTCTTGTCGTCTGTCAGTTCCTCCGCCCAGAATCTACGACGCGCACGTCTGATGTACCAGTTGGAAAGATCTTCGTTTACAAAGTCCTGAATAGCTCTTACTGACTTCATGTGATCGTACTCGTCCATTGAACCGCGTACTGAATTGATCAGCTTGTTGTACTTGCTGATAATCCATCTGTCCAGCTCAGGTCTGTCTGCATAAGGCACCTGAAGTGATGCCGGATCCAGCTCGTCCTGGTTGGAGTAAAGCACGAAGAAGTTATATACGTTTCTGATGGTTCCGAAGAATTTGCTTACCACTTCCTTCAGGCCGTCTTCGTCGAACTTGGTCGGTGACCATGCCGGTGAAGTGTGCAGCAGGTACCATCTGGTGGCGTCTGCGCCGTACTTGTCCAGCATCTCGAACGGATTTACGGTGTTGCCCACGTGCTTGGACATCTTCTTGCCGTTCTTGTCGAGGATCAGGTCGTTAACCAGTACGTTCTTGTATGGGGCGGTTCCCTTTACGAATGTGGAAATCGCCATCAGCGAGTAGAACCATCCTCTTGTCTGGTCGATACCCTCGCAGATATAGCTTGCAGGGAAGAGTTCTTCGTCGAATCTTTCCTTGTTTTCAAACGGGTAGTGCCACTGTGCGAACGGCATTGCACCTGAGTCGAACCAGCAGTCCATAACCTCAGGAATTCTGTGCATTGTCTTGCCGCACTCAGGGCATGTGAATGTTACGTCGTCAACATACGGACGGTGCAGTTCGATTGACTCGTCGATGTCCTGATCGGCCTTTGCAACCAGGTCAGCCTTTGAGCCTACGCACTCCAGATGTCCGCACTCGCAGCGCCAGATCGGAATCGGAGTTCCCCAGTATCTGTTACGTGAAATAGCCCAGTCCTTAACCTCTTCGAGCCAGTTGCCGAATCGCTTCTCGCCTACAAAATCAGGGAACCAGTTAACCTCATTATTGTTAGCAACCAGCTGGTCGCGCAGAGCTGTCATCTTGATGTACCAGCTAGGTTTTGCATAATAAACCAGCGGCGTGTCGCATCTCCAGCAGTGCGGATAGTTATGCTCGAGCTTCTGCTTGGCGTAGATTTTGTCCTCGTTTGCCAGCCACTTGATGATCTCGACATCCAGGCCGTCAGCCATTACGAACTGGCCCTTCCACGGAGTCTCGGTGTAGCATCCGCGCTCGTCCACAGGCTGCAGGAACGGCAGGTCGTACTTCAGACCGCACTGATAGTCGTCTTCACCGAACGCCGGTGCAGTATGAACGATTCCGGTACCGTCTTCTGTGGAAACGTAGTCCATGCAGGTTACGAAAAAGCCCTTTCTATCAGGCTCACAGAACGGCATGAGCTGCTCGTACTCAACGTACTCCAGATCCTTGCCCTTCATCTCTTCAAGTACTTCGTAGTTGTCGGCGCCGAGGGTTTTGTCTGCCAAGGCCTTTGCAACATAAAATACGTTACCTTCCTCTTCGCCTGCCGTCATCTTTACCTTCAGGTAGTCCACGTCAGGGCCTACTGTCAGTGAAACGTTTGACGCCAGTGTCCATGGGGTTGTGGTCCATGCCAGGAAGTATTCGTCTGCGTCCTTGCGCTTGAATTTGGCTGTGATTGTGTTAACCTTTACGTCCTTGTAGCCCTGAGCTACTTCGTGTGACGCCAGTCCTGTTCCGCAACGCGGGCAGTATGGCAGGATTTTGTATCCTTCGTAAACCAGGCCGGCCTTGAAAAATTCATTGATGATCCACCAGCCGGTTTCGATGTAATTATCGTCGAGTGTGATGTATGGGTTTTCCAGGTCGCACATGAATCCCATGCGCTGTGACATCTGTTCCCACATGTCTTTATATGTGAATACGGAGGCCTTGCACTTCTCGTTGAATTCGGCGATGCCGTACTCCTCGATCTGCTGCTTGCCTTCGATGCCCAGCTGCTTCTCAACTTCGATTTCTACAGGCAGTCCGTGGGTGTCCCATCCGGCCTTTCTGTTTACCTTGAATCCCTTCATGGTCCAGTATCTGTTGATTGAATCCTTCAGCGTTCTGGCCATCATGTGATGGATTCCCGGCTTGCCGTTTGCCGTCGGTGGGCCCTCATAGAATATGAAATTCGGCTTTCCTTCTCTCGTGCTCACGCACTTGCCCAGAAGGTCCTCTTCTTCCCATTTCTTCGCCTGCTCTGTCTGCAGCTGGTCAATTGGTTTTTCTGATAAATTTTTGATCATTGTTGCTCCTTTTACTTCTCTCGGCGCCGGCCCTCCGGCCTGCCGTCTCTTCTTTCGGCGCCGGCCCTCCGGCCTGCCGTCTCTTCTCTCGGCGCCGGCCCTCCGGCCTGCCGTACTACGGGGCGTCGGCTATAAATAGAAACGCCCCCAACTTCTGTTAGGGACGATTAAAAACCGCGGTACCACCCTAGTTACGGGACCATCATCCCGTCTCTCTTAGAATGTTCGACTCAGAAGTGATCTTCACTTGTCCGCCTCACCAGCGCTCTCTCAGCCTCGGAATGTAACATTTGTGTAACAATTGTACCAGGTTAAAACGTTGCATTCTCCGGAGCGCCTCTCTGTAAGGGTTTTACGCGGGGCTACTGTCTTCGTCACAGTCGGTATTAAATTCGATCGGTTTGCGCACCATTCCGTCGCAGACCGTACTTTAGCATTATATGTAGGAAACCTTGAAAAGTCAAGGGGTTTGGCGGGTTTCTGGGCGTTTCCAATTTGGCGGGTTTCTGGGCGTTTCCAATTTGGCGGGTTTCTGGGCGTTTCCAAGCGCGCAGCCGCCTTTTACTATTCACATATTCCGGCCGTCTCCGGTGGGTGGACCCGAATGTCGACTATTTGGGGTCCTGGAAAGGCCAATTAGCGGGGTTTCAGCTTCCGGACCCAAATGTAAGCTAAACCGGCATCTGGAAATGCCATTTAGCGGGGTTTTAGCCGGATTTGGGGCAAAAAATGAGAGCGGGGGCTTTGCAGTAAGCTAAATGCAAAACCCAGCATGCCGTTTAGCGGGGCAGCAGCCGCGGAAATGCGAAATATGGGCAAAAACCCCGCTAAATGACCATTCCAGCATGGCAATTAGCTTACATTGGGGTCGGCGCCTGTCAGTGGGTTTGGCTCCCCTTCGCTTGGGTCGGCGCCTGTCATTGGGTTTGTATCCCCTTCGCTTGGGTCGGCGCCTGTCCTTGACTAAAAAGCGGGTTTGCCGATTGCCAATATCCATATATTGACATTTAACGTCATTTATGCCATAATTTCCCAATATGAGCAATGTGATTACATCTAAAAACTTCACAAAATCGCTGGAGATTGCACTGGATGGGGATTTTGATTGTGACGCAGCGATCAAGCGCCTTCAAGGGATAATTGATAACATGCCGGCTTCCGTAATTAATATGAAAATCAAGAAGAATGTGCCCGAATTCTATGAGCATGAATCTGGCAGCAAGAAGCAGAAATATCTTTGCAAAAGCGACAGTCGTATTTATCTTCTCGCGAGGAAAAGGTACTGTGAATCTCTTCTGAATGTGTTAAAGGAGAAGAACGCCCTAAATGATATGGAATCTCATTCGCAAATATTCACACTCAATAAGCATTTCAAGTTGAGTTTGAAGCGGCTTACCAAGCTTGTTGAAAATTTTGATCGCGGCAACCTGGACCTTGCCAGGATTGTGATGACATCTGAGCAATACAAGTGGTACACCCGTGCGCAGAGCGGGAAATCTGTTGAGGGGTATGATGGGGTTTTGCATGAGACTTCGCGGGGGATTACTGTTCGTTCCAAATCGGAGCGCGATATTGGGAATGCGTGCGAGAAGTTGTGCGCGTTTTATCGGTATGAGGATCGGTTGACGGTCAATGTTTCAAAGCTCGTTAGCGCGCTTGGTGAGAAGTTGCGTGATTATATTGGCGAAAAGCATCTCTTCTACCCCACCGCCCACGGTTGCGACTGGACTGTTCCGCCTGAGCTTGCGTGGATGAATGCGAAGGGTTCGGTGTGGAGGTCTTTCAAGCAAAACCCGGGGACTATTCTGGTGCATCCTGATTTTACTTTTATGCTTGCGGATGGATCGAAGGTTTTGTGGGAGCACGAGGGTTTGTTTGACGACTTCACTTACAGATGCAACTCGACTGAGCGCGCTGCGATATACCTTTATACCGAGACGGTTGCGCGGGATAATTTGATTGAAACGTTTGAATCTGAAGTTGATGACGAGGAGAAGATTCAGGCAATTATCGCGTCCAGGATATTGCCGAGGTTGTGGTTTTAGGTGGGGTGGCTGGGTTTTTGTTTGGTTGACTAGCCGAACCGGTCTTGGTTGGATTGGCTGAACTGGTTTCAGGTGGGCGGACCCGAATGTCGACTATTTGGGGTCTTGGAAAAGCCATTTAGCGGGGTTTTGGCCATCTGACCCAAATGTAAGCTAAACTGGTATCTGAAAATGCTATTTAGTGGGGTTTTGGCAGGATTTGGGGCGGAAAACGAGAGCGGAGGTTTTGCAGTAAGCTAAATGCAAAATCCAGCATGCCCTTTAGCGGGGCAGCAGCCGCGGAAATGCGAAATATGAGCAAAAACCCCGCTAAATGGCTATTCCAGCATGACAATTAGCTTACATTTGGGTCGGCGCCTGTCAGTGGGGTTGGCTTCCTGTCATTTGGGTCGGCGCCTGTCAGTGGGGTCGAGCGCTTTTCATTTGGGTTCGGCTACCGAATCCCCTCACCTTATGCTATAATGAAGCAAAGAAGGGAGAGGGATTCCACAATGAAAACAATGAACAAGACGAATAAACCTGTAAGAATAGCGACCATCCTGGCCGCACTCATAATGCTCCTGGCCCTCGCCGGCTGCGGCAGCCCGGTGCCTGACAGGCTTGTGGGCGAATGGAGCGGCGCGGAGACGGCGTCCGACGGCAGCACGTACACCGCGTACCTGAAGCTGACGATCAATAGCGACGGCACTTTCAGCATGGTGGATGTCGAGGCCGGAAATCCGGTGATTTCGGGCTCGATGAAGGGCGACGACACGGGCAAAATCGGCATTCTCGAACTCAAGTGCGACACCGAGGAGTTCAACCCGCCGGCCTGCTGGGCCAAGCTGAATCCGAACTCGCGGATCCGCTACAAATTCACCGACAGCAACACGGTTCGCCTCAGATATGTCGGCTACTGGATTACATTCACGAAATAAAAAATCGCCTTCGTGGCGATTTTTTTATGTCTTTATTTGGGCCGCCGCGTGGCACGTTGCCGTTGCAACGCCGCGCTATTTCTTCCTCGTAATTACCAAAACCTCCGCCGGACCCATCGCGGCCAGCGCCAGGGTGTCGTTGCCATTGCCGCAGGTCGCGTCGATTACGACGCTATCCGGCTTCACATATGCGCACACCAGGTACATGGCCAGGTCGGTTGTTTTTTGGATTATATTCATCGGCATTCCCTTTCAGTTAGCGGTCCGAGTTGGTTTTACCCGACCGTCAGCAGTTAGCGGTCCGAGTTGGCGGGGTTTTGCTCCCTCTCATAAATCAGGTGCATGAGCACCATGCTCGCGAGGCCGCTGACGGCTTTTGCGAGAAGGAAAACCCCCACCGTAAATCCGTCCGACACCGCGGACACGAAGGCCATCGAGCCGCCGATGATGTACGCGCCGCTGATGCTGAACGCGGAGTTCATCAACTTGCCTTTGTCGTCCATGCGGTCGAACATCGGCAGAATCGCCAGCGACGTGGCGCAGTTCATCAGCATGCAAACGACGCTGACTTCGTTGACGCCGATGCGCGTCGCGAAGCGTTGAAGCTGCGGTCTGAACAGCTTGAGAATCAGCTGCGACATGACCAGCGAGCCGGAAATAATAACGGCGGATTTGAACACAATAATCAGTGCGTCGTGGACGATTTCGGCGTCCGCGTACGCAAGGCGCGGCACGAAAAGCCCCACCACCGCAATGGCAAACATCAGGTTCGTTGCCAGCTGAATCAGTTTGCCTATAATGCCGAAGCCGCGAATCATGCCGTCGGGGATTTTGTAAAGCCCGAGCGCCAGCAGCATGCACAGCACAAGAATCGGAATAAATTCAGCAAGGAAAACCCCCGCCGGCGCCTGCAGCACTGCCTGCCCTGCCAGCATTCCAAGCGGAATCATCGTGAATCCAACGAGGAATCCGCGGAGGACGAAGCGGCGGTTTTGCCGGCCCACGCTGGCCAGAAAAACCGGCAGCTGGAAGCAGATTGCCTGCCCCAAAACCGTCCCGAGAATTACGCCGTTCAGGATGAGAATTTCCGGGGTCGGGGCGATGGCTTTGACCAGGTAATAGCCGCCCAGATCCGGTGCGATCAGCACGCCAAAAATCATGGTCGGATCAAACGGCAGCCCGGCGGTTCCGCTGACGATCGCCTCCTGATGGCGAGCGACAAATTCGAACCCGACGCTGCACACGCCCATGATTGGAATCACCATTGTCCCCATGACGTACAGGCCTTTGTCGAAGTACTCCGAAAGGCCCCATCGCAGGGAAAACATTTTGTCAATAAAACCCGCTGCCGCGAACAGCAGCATGATTGCAGTCAGTATGTTCATAATGTCACATTCGTGCCAGGTTGAAACGTTGCATTTTATGTCACGTTTGTACGTGGTTGAAACGTTGCATTTCTTAAGCTATAACGTCGTCCATGGTGTAAACTTTGCCGGTTCCGCCGGCGCCCTGCGCCAGTTTGTCGGCCAGGAAAACCACCCCATCGCACGCCCCGATCGCGTAGCAGCGCCAGTCGTAGGCATCGTGGGTAATCTGCATCATCTCGCCGCGGCATCCAAACAGCACGTGATGGCTGCTCGGCGTGTTGCCTGCGCGGACAGAGTGGAACGTGATGTCGGCGGAGGTTTTGCTGCTGGATGCCACCATCGCATTGGCCATTTCGATCGCGGTGCCGCTCGGCGCGTCAAGCTTCGTGTCGCTGTGAGCCTCGATGATTTCGATGCCGGCTTTGTCGCCCAGCAGTTCGGCCGCCTCAGTCAGCAGCTTGCGCATGACCGTCACGACGTAGGAGGTGTTGGCGGTCTGCATGACCGGGATTTGCTTTGCCGCTTCTGCAAAACCCGCCAGCTGCTCTTCGCTGAACCCTGTAGTTCCGCAGAGCAAAGCCTTTCCATGCTTCACGCACGCTTCCAGCACTTCCATGCTCAGCTCGATTCGCGAGTAGTCAACGACCACGTCGCAAAGGTCGATCAGCGTTGCCGGATTGCCGTTTTCGTCGGTGACCTCGGCCTCAATGCTGTCGTAAATCAGTGCGCCGATTTCGCCGCCGCACCCTGCGACCGAGCCGGCGTCCTTGCCGATGTATTCTGCGCCCGGCGTGCCGACGCACGCCACAACATTGATCTCCGGGTGCTTCGCGCACTCCTGCACAATCAGGCTATCCATCGCTCCCCGCGGAGCTGTTATTATCACATTAATCATTTGGTCCTCCTATTTAATGCTTAATTCGTTCTGCTTAATTCGTTCCAGGTTGAAATTAAGCACTTTTGCATGATTTTAACCTGGAACAAATTAAGCACTTTTGCACGATTTTAACCTGGAACGAATTAAGCGTTTGCTGTTTCCAGGAATGTTGTCAGTTCGTCCAGGATGCGGCGCTGGTCCGTCAGGCTATTAACGGCGCCGGTGCCGACCGGTGTGCCGATTGTGACGCGGATTGACGGGGTTTTGCCGCCGGTGAATTTGATGCGCTGGCCGTATTTCTCGAGCAGATTCGGCACGACGTTTTCGCCGAACCGAACGTTCTCCCAGAGGGCGAATTTCACAAGGCCACCGCCCTTTGCGGAGCCTACGCCAACCGCTCCGGATGCGCCGCCGCCTGACGCGGCACCCGCGGCCCCTGCGCCGGAAGCCCCGGCCAAGCCTCTCTCAAGCGCGCTGATTTCACGCACGCCGAGCCTGCCGGCCATGCTGCGAATTCGCGAAATCCGAATCAGGTTCAAAGTCTCCTGCGGCACATCGCCGAATCTGTCAATCAGTTCGTCTATTACATCCGCCTCGTCCTCGGCGGTTTCAACCACTGCAATCTTCTTGTACATCTGCAGACGAAGCATTTCGTCCGCAATATATCTCTCCGAAATTATCGCCGGAATTCCGATGCTGAACACGGTCTCGTCCGGACTCGGCATCACCTCGCCGTCAGTGCCGATGTTTATGCCAATCTCGTCAAGCTCAGATTGTCCACAGGCGTCCCCAGGGAGCCTGGCCCCATGGGGCATGCTGCTGCCGCCGTGATAGCGGAGCCTTTGCACGGCCTCGTCCAAAAGCTTGCAATACAGTTCATACCCGATGCTCAGCATGTGGCCCGACTGCTCGGTTCCCAGCAGGTTGCCGGCGCCGCGCAGTTCCAGGTCCTTCATGGCAATGCGGAAGCCCGAGCCGAACTCGGTAAAGTCGCGAATGGCGCGGAGGCGCTTTTCCGCAATCTCCGACAGATTCCTGTCGCGACGGTACATCAGGTACGCGTACGCGACGCGGTCCGTCCTGCCGACGCGGCCCCGCAGCTGGTACAGTTGCGCCAGGCCGAACCGGTCCGCATCCATGATTATCATGGTGTTAACGTTCGGTATGTCCATGCCGGACTCGATGATCGTGGTCGACACGAGCACGTCGAATTCCCCGGCATTAAAATCCAGAATAATATCCTCAAGCTCCGCCTCGCGCATCTGGCCGTGGCCGATTTTCACCGCCGCCGACGGCACGAGCTGACGGATCCGCGCAGCCATACGGCCGATTGACTCGACTTTGTTGTACAAAACGTACACCTGCCCGCCGCGCGCGAGCTCTTTCTCGATCGCCTCGCGGATGACGAAATCGTCCTCCTCCATCACGTAAGTCTGCACCGGATAACGGTCCTCCGGCGGCTCCTCGATGGTGCTCATGTCCTTGATTCCCGACAGGGACATGTGCAAAGTCCTCGGTATCGGCGTCGCCGACAGCGTCAGCACGTCGACCCCTGCGCGGAGCTGTTTGATTCGCTCTTTATGCTTGACCCCGAAGCGCTGCTCCTCGTCCACGACAAGCAGGCCCAGGTCCTTGAATTTAACGTCAGACGAAAGCAACCGATGCGTCCCGATCACCAGGTC
>R21__coassemble_474_pt1 | contig 32967 bp, 27 predicted proteins | sample R21__metabat2_low_PE_034 | metagenome-assembled genome bin R21 | reverse complement strand
TTCTCCATTTTGAGACAAAGGGGACTGTCCCCTTTGTCTCATTCTTTGTATCCGAAGTTTGACAGGGCGATGTCGCTGTCACGCCAGTTCTCCTTGACCTTGACCCAGGTCTGAAGGAAAACCTTCGTGCCCAGCAGTCCCTGTATTTCCTCTCTTGCGGCCTTGCCGATGCCCTTGAGCTTGCGGCCGCCCTTGCCGATGATCATGCCCTTGTGGGACTTGCGTTCGCAGTAGATTACCGCGCCGATTCTCGTCACGCCACGGCCGGCGGCCATCTCTTCGTCCGTCGGCTCCTCAAATGATTCTATTTCCACTGCCACGCCGTGCGGAACCTCGTCCTGCAGGTAGAGCAGTATCTTCTCACGAATAATCTCGCTTACGATGAAGCGCACCGGGTTTTCCGTAACGATATCGTCAGGGAAGTACATCGGTCCGTCCTCCATGTACTGAGCCACGCTTCCGATTACGTCATCCACATGGGTGCCGTCGATTGCCGACGTTCCGAATATGGCATCGAACATGCCCAGCTCGTCGTACTCGCTGTAGATGGCTGCGTACTCGTCGGGCTCCATCCGGTCTATCTTGTTTATCACCAGAATCTTCGGCGTTTCAATGTCCTTCAGCAGGTCCACGATGTACCTGTCCCCCGGGCCCCCGGAAAGCCTGTCATCCACGATAAAAATGATTGCATCCACTTCGTTAAACGTGCCGATTGCCGCATCGGTCATGAACTCGCCCAGCTTATTGCGAGGCTTGTGGATTCCCGGTGTGTCAATGAAAACCATCTGGATTCCGTCGTCACCGTAATCGTAGTCTGTATAGATGCCTCTGATTGCGTTTCTTGTTGTCTGAGGCTTGGCCGTGGTGATTGCGATCTTCTCGCCGAGAATGGCGTTGAGAAGCGTCGATTTACCTACGTTCGGTCTGCCTACTATTCCTACAAATCCTGTCTTCATCTCGTTATACCCAGTTCATTCATTACGGCCTCTTCCGCTCCTCGCATTTCGGCCTTTTCCTCGTCGTTCATGTGGTCGTAGCCCAGAAGGTGCAGTGTGCTGTGCACGAACAGGTAAACCAGCTCTCTTGTCACCGAGTGACCGTATTCCGATGCCTGCTCGCATGCACGTGCGGGACAGATGATAACGTCCCCCAGCATCTCCTCGTAAAACTCTTCCTCGTCAGCCCAGTCGTTCAGCGGGAACGAAAGAACGTCCGTCACGCTATCCACTTCGCGGTACCGGCGGTTCATCTCCTGAATTTCCTCCGGAGCCACAAAGCTCAGGCTTATCTCTGCGCCCTCCGTGTCGAGTTCCTCGTTTCTGAGGCATGCGCAGGCGCCGCTGTTCATGAGCGCCAGAAGCTCCTCCAGGTTTTGCTCGATTGAGCACGCCTCGAAGGCTTCCTTCATCTCTTCAATGCTAGTCAGTATTTTCATTGGTCTCCTCGTCCCTGAACGGGTGCTTTCTGTAATAATCGTCGTATGCTGTAATGACCTTCTTTACCAGGCGGTGACGTACTACGTCAACCTCCTTCAGATAGCAGAAGCTTATCTCTTCTATGTCGCGCAGGACTCTTCTGGCTTCCACCAGTCCTGACTTCTTGCCTCTCGGCAGGTCAACCTGGGTGATGTCGCCGGTTACTACGACCTTTGAACCAAAACCCATTCTCGTCAGGAACATCTTCATCTGCTCCGGCGTGGTGTTCTGCGCCTCGTCCAGAATGATAAATGCGTTGTCCAGCGTCCTTCCTCTCATGTATGCCAGAGGAACGACTTCGATTGTCTCCTTTTCCTTAAGCCTTGTGGCGTTCTCTCTTCCCAGCACGTCAAACAGTGCGTCGTACAGTGGTCTCAGGTACGGATCAACCTTCTCCTGCAGATCCCCCGGCAGGAAGCCCAGTCTCTCCCCTGCTTCAACTGCAGGTCTGGCCAGAATGATCTTCTGAACATCCTTGTTCTTAAGAGCGTTTACAGCCAGGGCAACCGCAAGGTAGGTTTTGCCTGTTCCGGCAGGACCGATTCCGAATACGATGTCCTGATTTCTGATGGCCTTGACGTACCTGGCCTGGCCGGCTGTCTTAGGTCTCAGCGGCTTGCCCTCGTGGGTGAAGCACACCAGCTCGCCGGACAGGTTGACGGCGTCGCTTTCCACCTTGTAGGACCTGCCCTGCTCGCTTAAATCCGTGATGTAATTAACCTTCTGTTCGTCCAATTTCTCTCCTCTTTCCAGAGCGTGCATCATCTCGCTGATTACGCGCTCAACATCCGGGGCCTTGTCGCCCTTCAGAATCAGCTCGTCGTCACGCTGGATGATGTCCACTCCAAGTTTATCCTCAATGGCCCTGAGGTTTTTGTCCAGAGTGCCAAAAAGCTCCCCTCTGTCAATGCCCTCTGCGACCTTCATGTGTATCATTTTTGTTTCGTTGCTGTTCAAGTTTTTCTCCATGTCTCTATTATACTTTTTTATGGGATTATTTCCACATCAAACCTGCTGTTTCAGGCGGTTTCTGATGACCTGTTCGGCCGCCTTTATTCCGTCCACGGCTGCCGACATTATGCCACCTGCATATCCGGGTCCTTCGCCTGCCGGAATAACTCCCGGCATTGCCGGTGCGTTCATGTTCTCGTCCCTAAGTATTCTCACAGGCGACGAGCTTCTTGTTTCAACTGCAACCATTTCGGCGTCGTCGCTGTCAAAGCCTTTTAGCTTTCGTCCCAGGTGCGGCATGGCCTCGATTATCGCATCTCCCGCAAAACCCGGGAGGCTCCTTCTCACATGATCGTCCTTATCCTGCCTGAAGTTCCCGTATGTGGTGCCGGTGGGAATGCCGTACCGGTCCGGCTTGCCCTCACGCTGCGCCTGCCTGCTGTTTTCCCATGCCAGGCGCTCGTATTTATGCTGGAATTCCATTCCCAGAAGCGGATAACTGCAATCAGCTCCGGCCTCGCAGGCTTCTGCGAAGTCCGATGTCCTGACGTCCACAAGCAGCCCGCTGTTGGCGAATTCACCGTCACGTGCGGCGTTGCTCATTCCGTTGGTTACGAGCGTTCCGTCCTCTGACGAGGAGTTGACCACGTGCCCGCCGGGACACATGCAGAAGGTATACACGCCTCTGCCGTTTTCACATCTGTGATTCAGCTTGTAGTCCGCCGGCCCCAGGATTTCCGCAAGCTTCGGATCTCCGTACTGGCTCTCGTTTATCTGCTCCTGCGGATGCCGGATTCTGACTCCAATTGAGAACGGCTTCTGTTCCATTTCAAGCCCCTTCTCAAGCAGCATCTCAAAGGTATCCCTGGCGCTGTGCCCAATGGCCAGAATGAGGTCTGTGCCTTCAAACTGATCGAGATCCTCAAGCTTCGTGTTGAAGTGCACTGTTCCGCCCAGGGATTCAATGCGATGGCGAATTGCCGGGATTATCTCACGCAGTCGATCGGTGCCGATGTGAGGCTTGCTCCTGTACAGAATCGACGGGTCAGCACCTGCGGCTACGAATTCTTCAAGGACTTTGCGGATGCGGATGTCCTTTATTCCCGTAGTCAGTTTGCCGTCGGAAAATGTGCCGGCTCCGCCCTCGCCGAACTGTACGTTAGATTCAGGATTCAGCTCTCCACCGTTCCAGAATTTTAGCACGTCAGCATATCTCTCATCTGCCGGTTTGCCCCGCTCCAGAACCACAGGTCTTAAGCCTGCTTCCGCCAGAATGAGGGCGGCAAAAATACCACAAGGACCGAACCCCGCAATTACAGGTCTCGGTCCTGATTTATCCATGTTCTCAAGGTCAGATTCGTTGCATCCCAGCGCATCGCAAAGGCTGTACCTTGCAACCTTAGCCTCGTCCAGCGGGAGGTTTTCATCACAGCTGAAATCCACGGTGTAGACCAGCTTGACGTCCGGCTTTTTGCGCGCGTCAACTGACTCTTTTACTATCTCGATATCCAATACAGAAACGCCCTTCTTTCCGCCTGCGGCACGGCGCACTGAAGCCATAACCGCACGCTCAAGTGCCGCGTTACGCTCTTCACTGCTCCTGCAGTCTGACGGATTAAGTTTTATCTGGCTGATTCTGTATCTCAATAATTTCTCCTATTTCATGTGCTCCGCTGCCCGGATTCCCGTTTCCCAGGCGTTCTGCAGATTGTATCCTCCGCATGGCCCCTGGATGTCCAGGATTTCTCCTGCCATGTAAAGCCCCGGCACGATTCTTGACTCCATTGTCTCAAGGTTGATCTCGCTGAGGTCCACACCTCCTGCCGTGCACTGTGCTTCCTTCCAGCCTCTGATGCCTGTCACCTGAAGCCTGAAATCCTTCAGTATTTCCGGTCCGCATCCGGCCTCTTCAGCTACGGCATCAACAGCATCTGCAAGATCCTTCGTAATGATTCCGAATGTGCTGTTACGGCCCTTAAGCTGTTCCGCCGTAAAGTCCGGTGCCAGATCAAGCGAAATGCTGTACCTGGCGATGCCTTCCTTCACGTCCTCGCCGTCCTCGGTTTTCATGTACGGTGTCAGGTTGAATATGCAGATTCCGGAAAGCCCATGCTCCGTAAACTGCACCTCGCCCGCTTCTCTCAAAGGCTTGCCGGCATCATCGCACACAGGCTCGCCGTCCTTCAGCAGACTTGCCACAGCTGCAGTTCTTATGCCCTTCAGCTTCTCGAAATCCAAGTTATCCACAGGATGCCCCATGGGGCCTGGCCCCGTGGGGCACTCAACGCCTGTCAGGATTGGGTATACTCGTGTTACGCTGTGGCCCAGTGCAGTTGCCATTCTAAAGCCGTCGCCGATTGTGCCGTACTGCGGGCCTGCCTTGCCTCCGCATGCCAGAAGCACCTTGCGCGCATGAATCGTCGTGGCTTCAGCGTCTTCTTCACCGGTCCAGAGGCCGATTATTTCAAAGCCATCATCCGTCACGTGGATTGTGCCTACGTTGAACCCTGTAAGGAGTTCCGGCGCCTGATCACCTGCAGGTTTTGCAAAAGCAGCTTCCTCAAGAACGGCAACAACGTCCGACGCCCTGCCGGTGCACGGGAAAAACCTGCCTTCCTCATCCTCCCTGCACTCAAGTCCCAGGGCAGAGAAAAATCCGAGTGTATCTGCGGCTCCCGGGCATGCGGAATTGGTGATGTTACAGCGTCCGCCGCCGGTTGCAAGCACCTTTCTGCCCGGCATGTCGTTCTTCTCAAGAATGCAAAAAGAGCCGGACTCATCTGTCGGGCTCGTGTTAAGCCGGGCAGCTGCGGCTAATCCGGCTGCTCCGGCCCCTATTATGCAAATGTCGTATTTACTTCTTCTCATTGGCAACAGCCTCACCCTTGGAGGCAACTTCATGGCTGCCTGTCTTGGCAGACTTCTCCGGCTCTGCCGCAGGCTTAGGTTCTTCTGCAGGCTTTTCAGGCTTTGCAGGTTCAGCTGCAGGCTTCGGCTCCTCAGCAGGCTTTTCCGGAACTACAGCTCCGATAACCTCCATGTGGCTCTCCAGTTTCTTTGCTTCAATTGCTTCCTCCTCCTGCTTGGCCAGTCTCTCTGCAACCGCCTCAGGAGTTTCGTGGATTTCGTCGTCGATAATAACAACGCCTCTTGATCTCTTGAACTTCTTGACACCCTTCTGCTTGGTGTGCGGCATGTTAACGCCGAGCTCAATGATGTTAACACCCTGCATAACGAAGAACAGTCCCAGAAGAGTAACTGTCGTAACCCATGCAACAAGCGGATTTACAAAACCGAGCACTCCAACAATCAGTGTAATAATGCCGGTCCAGAGCGTCCACTTGAAGTTCTTCGGCTTTCTCTTCTTGTCGATTCTTGATGCAGCTTCGATTCTGAGGAGTCCTGAAACCAGAACCCAGATACCGAATACCATCGGGATTGATGTGTCTGCAACCAGCTGATTGCACAGCACCAGTATTCCCAGAAGCAGAGTAAGCAGTGCATCTATAAGAATCCATCCGTTGTTGTCACCCTTGTTGTGAAGTCCTCTGCCATAGAGATATGCCAGGGCGTGTATAACGCCGTTCAGGACCATGACAACTCCGATGACAAATGCAATTGAAAGGAACGTCTGTCCCGGATTAATGAGACAGAATGCTCCTGTCAGAAGCATCAGAAAACCGCTTAGTATTGTAAGTACTCTCATACTGAATTACTCCTTTTTGACAGCCTTCTGCTGTCTACCATATATCGTCAAATTCCTCAGCAGAATAATCATGCTCAGGCTTTTTCTCTTTTGTTGTCTTGACTTTATTCTTATCGTCTCCGAGCTCCGAAATTACTGCAATCGCAATAACGGCAATGGCAAACTTTCTGAGTTTGGAATTGAGTTCTGATAACATGATAATCCTTTCGACTTTCTATAAAAATCACTTGTCCATTCTAACATAAAATGCACGGCAATTAAACGCACTTTATGTGTAGGTTTTATGAAATTATCTGCGACAGTTCGTACATGTCCTTTCTGAACGGACGCTTCTGCTTAAGTGCCTCTGCCAGCGGCGGTGCAACTACTTCAGGGCCGATGATTCCCACAGCTCTGCTGTCCTCGTCGTTAAACAGAAGTTCAGCAGCCTTGGCGCCCATGAGGCTTGCCATCATTCTGTCATATGATGACGGGCTTCCGCCTCTCTGAATGTATCCCGGGATAACCGTTCTCGTCTCTCTGCCGGTCATTTCCTCAACAGCAGATCTGAGCTTTTCCAGCGGCAGTTCAAAACCCTCAGCCTTTACGATAATGCTGTGGCCTTTGCCTGAATTCTGGCCTCTTAATACCTTGACGCAGATGTCGTTCAGTTCCATCTTAACCTCAGGCACCAGAATAACGTCTGCTCCGCCTGTCAGCCCTGCAAACAGCGCGATATCGCCGCAGTGTCTGCCCATTACCTCGATTATTGTTGCCCTTTCGTGAGAGGATGATGTGTCTCGGATTTTGCCGATGAGATCCAGCACGTTGTTTACCGCCGTGTCAAATCCGATGGTGAAATCCGTGTATCCCAGGTCGTTGTCTATTGTCGCCGGAACGCCCATGACAAGAATTCCGCGCTTTGCCAGCTCGACACCGCCTCTGAATGAGCCGTCGCCACCGATTACAACCAGACCCTCGATTCCAAAGGTTCTGAGAACATCGGCCGCATGGTCAATCCACTTGTCCTCCATGAATCTGCTGCTTCTGGCAGTTCTCAATATTGTGCCTCCGCGCTGCAGAATATCTCCGCCGTTCTTCCACTCCAGCTGCCTGATATCTCCGTCCAGCAGGCCCTCATATCCTCTGTCTATTCCGTATACTTCCATGCCAAGGCTCATGCCTCTGCGAAGTACCGCTCTGATTGCGGCATTCATGCCCGGCGCGTCTCCGCCGCTTGTAAGCATTGCTATCTTTTTCATTCTAATCTCCTTTACTGCTTGTAATTTTCAGGTCCCACAATCCCTGTAATCTCCTGTGCAAAACCTTCGGAAGCCTCAACCCACAGGTCCTCCGTTGTCCTGAAGGATCCGCCCTGCGGCAGATATACTATGGCCTGGAAGTCACCCGGATGGCGCTTCATCACGGCCTTTATCTTCTCGAGAATCCGTCTGTTCTGCTCTTCAATGTTGTGCATGCCGTCTCCCGGCGGCAGCTTGATCTTCACAAGACCTGCAGGTTCTCTCGCAGGAGCCGCCGGCGCCGGCGGTCTGCTAACCGCAGGTTTTGCAGGCTCGAGGCCCTCTGCACCTGCCTTCAGGTCAACTATGTTGTCCGCCAGAAGCTTCGGCATCTCGCCTTCCTTGAAGTTGAGCTTGCCCTTTACGGCGATGATTGAATCCTCCTCGATGAAGCTGCCGCAGCGTTCAAACACATTAGGGAAAACCACCACTTCAACCGTGCCGAACAGGTCCTCCATGTCGATGAAGGCCATCATCTTGCCGTTCTTGGTGATGAGGTTTTTCTTGCCGGTAATGATTCCCGCCATGGATGCCTCCATGCCGTCTCTTACAGCAGGTGAGCTGCTCTGCTCGCCGAACACTGCACCTTCCTCGCTGCTCTCCTCGGAGCTCAGCACCTCGGCAAGTTCTGCACTTGTAATGCTTGTAATCCTCTTAATCGTCTCCGTGAAATCGTCAAGCGGATGCGATGTGATGTATACGCCCAGGAATTCCTTTTCCTGTGCAGTGAGAATGTCACTGTCGAAATTCTTTACGTCAGGCAGCTTGCCTGTCTGTCCCTTTTCCATTGTGTCGGCTGCAATTTCGAAAAGCGAAACCTGCCCTGCAATGTTGTGACGTGCACTTGACTGTGCGGAATCCATAAGGGTTTCGTACACAGCCATGTGAGCTGCTCTGTTTGGATTGAGGCAGTCCATTGCCCCTGATTTGATAAGGGCTTCAACGGCCTTTTTGTTAACCTTGTGGATGTCCAGGTTTTCGATGAACTGGAAGATATCCTTCGGTCTGCCCTTCTCTGTCCTTGCATGGATAATCTCCCTGCATGGAGCCTCACCCAGGTTTTTGATGCCCATGAGTCCGTATCTGATTATGCCGTGTTTGTGGTCTTTATCGTCATCGGCATAGACAACGCTGAACTTCATTTCGCTTTCGTTGATGTCCGGTGGGAGTACCTGGATTCCCATGTCTCGGCAGTTTCTGATGTATGCCGCAGTCGCCTTGGCATCACCCATTACGCTGGTCATGAGAGCCGCCATGAATTCCACCGGATAGTGAGCCTTGAGGTAGCCCGTTTCGTAGGCTAGAACCGCATATGCAGCCGCATGGGACTTGTTGAACGCGTACTCGGCGAAACTGATCATCTGATTAAAAATCTCCTCAGCAGCTTCCTTCGGCACACCGTTTCTGATGCAGCCTGCTATCTCGATATTTTCCCCGTTCGGACCTCCGTCCGTTGCGCCGTCCTTCAGCTTGCCGTTGATGAAGTATTCCTTCTCCTCCAGCATTACGTCCATCTTTTTCTTGGACATGGCACGGCGAACCAGGTCTGATCTGCCGTATGAGTATCCGCCCAGATCTCTTACAATCTGCATTACCTGCTCCTGGTAAACCATGCAGCCGTATGTTACGCCCAGTATCGGGCGAAGTGCCTCGTGAACATACTTCACGTGGTCAGGGTTTTTCTTGTTGTCGATGTACGTCGGAATGGACGCCATCGGTCCCGGTCTGTAGAGTGCGATACCCGCCACGATATCTTCGAAGCAGTCAGGGCGGAGGTTTTGCATGAAGCTGGTCATGCCTCCGGATTCAAGCTGGAATATGCCCTGTGTGTTGCCTTTCGCGATTTCCTCGTAAACCGCCGGATCGTCGTACTCCATTCCGGAGAAATCTATCTTCACGCCGTGGTTGGCCTCGATCATCTCAAGGGCGTCACGGATGATTGTCAGATTTCGAAGGCCCAGGAAGTCCATTTTGAGAAGTCCCAGCTCTTCGATTGTAGTCATGTTGAACTGCGTGGAAAGTCCCTTGTCCGCCAGGTACAGCGGCACGTATTCGTCCAGTGGCAGCTTGGAAATTACCACACCTGCAGCGTGTGTTGATGCGTGACGAGGCATGCCCTCAACCGCACGGGACATGTCGATTACCCGGTGTGCCGTTTCGTCGCTGTCGTACATGGCCTTCAGGTCAGGACTTGTCTCCAGCGCCCGATCAAGTGTCATCTTGAGGGCGCCCGGAATTGCCTTGGCGATTCTGTCGGTGTCGCTGTAGCTGACGTTCAGAACGCGACCGACGTCGCGGACCGCAGCCTTTGCCTTAAGAGTTCCGAACGTGATAATCTGCGACACGTTGTCCGCACCGTATTTCTCGGTTACGTAGTCGATAACCTCCCCACGTCTCTCGTAGCAGAAGTCTATGTCGATATCCGGCATGCTGACTCTCTCAGGATTCAGGAATCTCTCGAAGATCAGTCCGTACCTGATAGGGTCGATGTCGGTAATTCTCAGTGTATATGCAACGATGGAACCGGCGGCGCTTCCCCTGCCCGGTCCTACCATGATGCTGCGGCTTTTCGCGTAGTTGATGAAGTCCCATACAATCAGGAAGTACTCCACATAGCCCATGTTCTCGATGGTGGTCAGCTCGTAGTCCAGACGCTCTCTCAGCTCGTCCATGGACACGTCAAGCTCAGACGTATGCACGCCGTCAGACGCCGCATAGCGTTCCTCCAGACCCTGACTGCAGAGCTTTCTCAGATAGTCCCTGTTGGTCATTCCGTCAGGTGCCGTAAACTCCGGCAGATGCAACTCGCCGAATGTAAACGTCACATCGCAGCGCCGGGCGATCTTTGCCGTGTTATCCAAAGCCTCCGGAATATTGGCGAATATGCGTCTCATCTCATCCTCGCTCTTCAGGTAGAACTGGTCGTTTGTGAAACGCATTCTGTTCGGTTCATCTATGGTGGTTGCAGTCTGGATGCACATCAGCACATCCTGTGCCTCTGCATCCTCCTGCAGTACGTAATGCACGTCGTTTGTGGCAACAAAAGGCAGGCCCGTCTCCTCATGAAGTCTCTTCATGTCAGGCAGAATACGTGCTTCCTCCTCAAGTCCCTGATCCTGCAGTTCCAGGAAGAAATTGCCCTCTCCGAATATCTCGGACATCTCCAAAGCCTCGCGCTTCGCTCCGTCGTAATCACCGTTCAGGAGTCTGCGCTGAACCTCTCCCGCCAGACACGCCGACAGCGCGATAATGCCGCCGCTGTACTGACGGAGAACGTCCTTATCGATTCTCGGCTTGTAGTAGAAACCGTGTCTGTAGCCTTCAGAGACTATCTTCATCAGGTTTTTGTAGCCTTCGTTATTCTCCGCAAGCAAAACCAGGTGACCCATGTGCTTGTCCTTCTCAACATCCTTGTCAAACCGTGTGCGCGCTGCAGTGTAAACCTCGCAGCCGATAATTGGTTTGATACCCTGTTTGTTGCATTCGCGGTAAAAATCTATTACCCCGAACATGACGCCATGGTCAGTGATTGCAAGGGAATCCATGCCCAGTTCCTTTGCCCTGGACACGAGATTCTTTATTCTGGATGCTCCGTCCAGAAGGCTGTATTCAGTATGTACATGTAAGTGTGTAAAAGCCATGCTCTTCTCCTGAATATACTTGCTTACATTTTAACATAAATCTGCGTGGAAATAAGGATATGGGAGCAGAAAAAGAAGGTTTTGCACTTTAAAAGTTCGGGCGTTTGAAATATACTAGGATAGATATGAGAAAGACCATTTTAATTCTGGCCGCTGTGGCTCTTGCCATCATCGCTGCCATAGGAATAATGACAATTGTACATAACTCGTCTGACGATCTGAATGAGGGGGTTTTCCCTAAGAATGTTACGATCAACGGCGTTGACTGCTCCGGGCTGAACTACACCGATGCGTCCAAGGCGCTGACGGATGCCTGGAATTCCAACACCATGATAGTAGTGGGAAGCCTGGATGACCAGCTCACTTCATACTCGGACTTCGGCTGCACATACAATCTGGCCGACCAGATGGCTAACATCGGCAAGGACCATCCTGTTGCTGCGGCTTTGAATCACTATCTGCACACTCCGCTCCATGCGAATGTGGCGATGATGATTGTCGACTATGACGAGGACTTCAAGGATACCGTTACGGATTCGAAGTTCCTTAAGACCGACGCTGTGGAAACCCGTAATGCGTACGTTGACATGGAGTCCGGCGACTTTAACATCGTTAAGGAGGTCTACGGCACGACGCCTGATCCGGACAAGTACTTCAACGCTGTTCTGGAATCCATCGAGCTGGGAAACTTCATGTTCAAATACAATGAGTCCGATTACATCACCGCTCCGACCGTAAAGAGCACAGATGAGGATCTTATTAAGTACCAGAAGTTCTGCAAGAAGTATCTGAAGCAGAAGATTACATATGAACTGGGTGATGAAACCTTCACTATTTCTGTTGATGACCTTCAGGGAATGCTGAGCGACGACATGGACGGCTCTGTTGACGAAGAGGCCGTAGCTCACTATGTGGCAGGGCTTTGCAAGAAGTACGACACCGCCGGCGTTGAGCGCACGTTCACGTCCCTGACCGGTAAGAAGATTACAGTCAGCGGCGGAACATACGGCTGGACCATCAATAAGGACGCCGAAACCGCCCAGCTGATTGCGGACATCCAGTCACATAAGAATGTAAGCAGAGAGCCTGAATTCTACCAGCGCGGCTGGGGTGAATACTCAAGCTCCCTGGGCAAAACCTACGTTGACGTGGATATTGCGAAACAGCATCTGAGTTACTTCAAGAACGGCAAACTTGCCTTCGAGACAGACGTTGTAACCGGCTGTCCTGCCGCAGGGCACAGCACCGTACTGGGAACATTCTATATCAACAGCAAACAGAGAAACGTCACTCTCAAGGGCCGTGAGAACAACGGTGAAAAGTATGAGAGTTTCGTTAGCTACTGGATGGCCTTCTACGGCGCATCCTATGGCCTCCACGATGCTTCCTGGAGAAGCACCTTCGGCGGCGACATCTACAAATACAACGGCAGCCACGGCTGTGTAAACATGCCGCCTGCCAAGACCGGCACCCTCTACAACATACTTGAAATCGGAACGCCGGTTGTTGTCCACTACTAAAAAATGAGACAAAGGGGACAGTCCCCTTTGTCTCATTTTTTCTTATTCTTTGCCTGCATCTGTGCCTGCCACTCCTGCTCGGCGCGTTTCTTCTTGCCCAGGTATCTGAACAGATTCCACACGATGTAGATTACTGCGCAGAGCACGCAGATCAGGATGGTCTGCTTGCCTGTCTGCATTACTCCCATGAGTTTGCCGACGATCAGCACACCGCCTATGAACAGCCAGAAATACAGTATTGGCCCAACATTTATATTACCCATTCTTCTTCTCCTTCACTGGGGTCATCCTCGGTGCACGCATCCTCAGCGCACCCCTTCCCGGCGCTCGCCGCCCCGGTCTTACTTTAACTTGGCGATCAGTTCTCCGGCCTTTACCTGCTGGCCTTCGCTGATATAAAGCTTGTCAACGGTTCCTGCAGCTGTGGCCAGGATGTTAGTTTCCATCTTCATGGCTTCGATGACTGCGATAGGCTGGTTGTCCTTAACCTTGTCACCCTCGGCGACGAGAACCTTGATGATGTTGCCCGGGATGTTGGCGCCAATTTCCATCGGATCATCAGCATCCGCATATGTAATCTGTGAAGCAGTTGAGCCGATTGTTGCGTTCTTGTCCTTAACCTTAACTGCTGCACGGTTGCCGTTAACCTCAAACAGAACATCTCTGAAGCCCTGGTCGTCGGTAGTACGAGGAGTTGAGGAAAGCCTTATCACGAGCTCTCTGCCCTCTCTTACCTTGACCTCGCATGTTTCTCCCTCGGACAGGCCGTGGAAGAAGATGTCACTGCCCATGTATCTGAAGTATCCGTCCTTCTTCAGGCTCTCGCGGAAGTCCTCAAATACCTTCGGGTACAGTGCATATGACAGGCACTGCTGCTCAGTGGCGTCAATATCATACTTCTCATCCAGGTACTTCTTGATTCCATCGAAATCCTCGTCAGGAAGCAGCTCGCCCGGACGGCACGTAATCGGCTTCTTGCCGTGGAGCACGAGCTTTTGCAGTTTCTCAGGGAAACCGCCTGCAGGCTGGCCCATCATGCCCTCGAAGAATGAAACGATTGAGTCAGGGAAGTCCATGTTGGCAGCCTTCTCGTAGATGTTGTCAGGTGTCAGATCGTTCTGAACCATGAAGATTGCCATGTCTCCGACAGCCTTTGATGACGGCGTTACCTTAACGATATCGCCAAGCATCTCGTTAACCGTCTTGTACATTTCCTTAACTTCCTTGAATTTATGTCCGAGGCCGAAGGACTCAACCTGTGACTTCAGGTTGGAGTACTGTCCTCCCGGCATTTCGTACTTGTATATCTCCGCGGAGCCGGTCATCATGTCTGACTCGAATTCCTTGTAAACAGGACGTACACCTGCCCAGTAATCCGAAATCTCCTGTATGCCGTCGATGTCCAGTCCGGTGTCTCTCTCAGCGCCTTCAAGAGCTGCTGCGATTGAATTCAGAGCCGGCTGCGACGTAAGTCCGGACATGCTGTTGAATGCAGCGTCCACAATGTCCACGCCTGCATTTGTAGCCATCATCAGCGTAGCCACTCCGTTGCCGGAAGTGTCATGAGTATGCAGGTGAATAGGAATGCTGATTTCGTTCTTCAGAGCCTCAATCAAAACCTTCGCTGCCATCGGCTTAATCAGTCCTGACATGTCCTTGATTCCCAGGATGTGAGTTCCTCTTCTCTCAAGCTCCTTGGCCATGTTCACATAGTAGTTCAGGTCATACTTGGTTCTGGACTTGTCCAGAATGTCGCCTGTGTAGCAGATGCATGCTTCGGCGATTTTGCCCTGATTCAGAGTTTCATCCAGAGCAACCTCCATGCCCTCAATCCAGTTCAGTGAGTCGAAGATTCTGAATACGTCGATTCCGCTCTTTGCAGACTCCTTAACGAAGCGTCTGATAACGTTATCCGGATAGTTCTTGTATCCTACAGCGTTGGCGCCTCTGATCAGCATCTGGAACATGACGTTCGGAATTTCCTCACGCAAAGTCTCCAGTCTTTCCCACGGTGATTCCTTCAGGAATCTGTAGGCTGTATCGAATGTAGCTCCGCCCCACATTTCAAGTGAGAACAGGTCCTTGCCGTACTTGGCAACGGCCGGAGCGATCTTTTCCATGTCAACGGTACGTACGCGCGTAGCCATCAGCGACTGCTGTGCGTCACGCATTGAAGTGTCTGTAATGAGCAGCTTCTTCTGCTTCTTAACCCAGTCAACAACACCTTCCGGACCCTTGGCATCCAGCAGCTGCTTGGTGCCCTTGAGTCTGGCGATTTCCGAATGCTTCACCTCAGGGATAATCGGCTTGTCGAAGTTCGGCTTGATTCCCCTGTTGCCGTTAACGTACTTGTCAGCCAGGAATCTGAGCACCTTGGTCTCAGACTCTGCACGCGGTTTAGCGTGGAGCAGTTCAGGGTTGTCGGCGATGAATCCGGTGTCGCACTTGCCCTCTCTGAATGTCGGGTGATTCAGCACGTTCATCAGGAATGTTCTGTTTGTCTTTACGCCCTGTACCTTCAGCTCTCTCAGTGCACGGCGAGCCTTGTCGGCAGCGTCCTCCCAGGTTCTCGACCAGGTGGTTACCTTAACCAGCAGGCTGTCGTAGTAAGGCGAAATCTCTGCGCCTGTCTGCGCATTTCCGGCGTCCAGTCTGATGCCGTATCCGCCGGGTGAAATGTATCTGGTGATTACACCGGTATCCGGTGCAAAACCGTTCATCGGATCCTCCGTAGTTACTCTGCACTGGATGGAGTATCCTCTCGGTTTAATGTCCTTCTGCTTGATGTTAAGCTCCGGTGAGCTAAGTCTGTATCCCTCGGCAATCATGATCTGAGCCTGAACCAGGTCAATGCCCGTAGTCATTTCTGTTACAGTATGCTCAACCTGAATTCTAGGGTTCATTTCTATGAAGTAGTGGTTGCCTTCGTTATCGATGAGGAACTCAACCGTACCTGCACTTCTGTAGTTTACAGCCTTTGCAATCTTGATTGCGTCTGCACACAGAGTGTCTCTCAGCTCCTTGCTTATTGACAGAGCAGGCGTGAATTCGATTACCTTCTGGTGACGTCTCTGAATTGAGCAGTCACGTTCACCCAGGTGAACCACGTTGCCGTACTTGTCTCCTAGCACCTGAACTTCAATGTGCTTAGGACGTTCAATGTATTTCTCGATGAAGATATCATCGATTCCAAAAGCCTTCGCTGCTTCGCTCTTTGCACTTTCATACTGCGCCGGCAGTTCCTTCTTGCTGCGCACGATTCTCATGCCTCTGCCACCACCGCCTGCTGCTGCCTTGAGCATTACAGGATAGCCGCATTCGTCTGCGAACTTCAGTGCGGTTTTTACATCCGGAATTGTCTCTGCGATGCCCGGAATTGTAGGCACGCCAACCGACTTGGCAACCAGCTTGGACTGAACCTTGTCGCCCAGCTGATCCATCATGTCGCCTGTTGGTCCTATGAACTCGATACCGCTGGCTTCACATGCTCTTGCAAAACTTGAGTTCTCAGCCAGGAATCCGTAGCCCGGATGGATGGCATCGATGCCCTTTGTCTTTGCCAGTTCGATGATTTCATCGATTGCCAGGTAAGCATCAACAGGAGCCTTGCCCTGTCCGATCTGATACGATCTGTCAGACTTCGTTCTGAACAGAGTATTCTTGTCCTCTTCGGAATAGATGCCGATGCTTCTAATACCCAGCTCCTTGCAGGCTCTGTATATTCTTATGGCTATTTCGCCTCTGTTGGCGACAAGCACTCTCTTGAATTTCTTCTGTTTCATTTCTGACTCCTTCTTCTCAATTTATCGATTAACAACTTGCCTCTAGTTGGTCAGTCCGCTGTACAGTGTGAATGTCAGGGTTATGGTTGCACCGTTAAGAGCTTCGCCCTCTCCGGATCCGTCAACTGTCCAGATTGAGTACGATGTAGGGTTTTCCCCATCGCTTCCGAACGGTGAGCAGTCACCCATCTTGGCCTTTGCAGCCGCAATTACACTGTTCTTCCATGCGTTGTACTGTTCTGTGTTTTCAACTGCCGGATCATCAGGATACTTCTCGATGTATACGCTCTTCATCAGATCCTCAATGCTGCCCCAGTTGTTCTCCAGCTCCTTGCTGTATGTTTCTGCAAGTGTGCCTGTAACAGACACCAGACTTCCGTCTGTGAATTTTACCTTGCTGCTTCCGATTGTATCTTCAATCAGGTTCTGAACCGTACTATCATCATATACGGTGACGGAATTGTACTTCTTGCTGAAGCCAAGAGACGAACTGTCTGCTTCAACCAGGATTGTGGCTGTGCCTACCTTCTTCCTTTCAGCGTTCACTTCGTACTTGACGGTGGTTGTTCGCTTCTTGGAATCCGTCGCAGTTATTTCAACCTTGTTTGTTCCCTTGTCCAATGTAATGGTGTAGAAAGGCTTTTCATCAGAACCGCCTGTACTCTGAACCTCCTTGCCGTTCAGTGTAACCTTGAAGTTCTTCTCAACAAGCACATTCTTCGTACCATACGGATACTCTCTGGCTGTAACGTAGAACTTGAGAGAATCACCCTTCTCCCATGTTTTCTTCTCGTCCTTGCTGTCCTTGAAGTTCGTTGTAACCAGCGGTTTCTTCATTGAAGTTGAGCCGATTCCCGGATAGTGCAAAGCCCCCGGAATGTTCGGGGTTACCGGCTTGGTTGTAGGATCCTTCTTGGCGTTCTTCTCATTCTCCTTTTTCTGGAGAATATAGTCGTTCTCCTGCTGCTTGTTCAAGGTGTAGTCATTACCTGTCTTGAGCACCTGCAGCTTCATCGGATCATAACCGTTGATCGGATTGATTCCGTGATCTGCCTGCTGTGAATTAAGTGTGGCATATGATACACCACCGCTTATGATAATCAATGCGATAGCGATGCACGCAGCCAGATGCTTTTTGATTTTGTCAGTTAATTTGTTTTTCATTTGCTGCGTCTCCCTATCTTAGGCTTCTTGATCTTTGGCTTGTTAACCTTAGCCCCTTTAACCTTACCCTTTATCATTGCCAGACTGCCGGCTGCTCTTTGCTTTCTCGTCTTCTTCTTGATCTGCTTGAGTCTTGCCAGCATTGTCTGTCTGTCGCCCTCGGAAATAGGATATACACTGTATGTGGCCTTATTTCCAAGGTCTCTCGTTATGTCATCGGAAGGGATCTCCTTCTCTTCCATGTGCTTGTAAATTGCTCTTACGGCATCCTTCGGAACGCCCTTGCGGAATTCTCTGCGTCTCTTCAGGCTTCTTCCGATACCCTTCACTATGAGCACTGTTGCCAGCACCAGAAGTGCCAGAATCATCAGGCCCATGATGATGGCCAGAATCCACATTACGATGGACGGAACCTTCTCGTTGCTGTAGTCGTTATCCTTACCCTCGTCGACAGGATCCTCTGCCCAGTCCTGAGTGTTGTCAGGATGTTCCTTCAGGGTTTTGTTCGTAATACCTACGGAGTAATCCGCTTCAGGCATTCTTCCCGAATATGTAGGGCAAACCTCAACAGGCACGAAACCTATTCCGTCAACGTAAATCTCAGGCCATGCGTGAGCCGCATTCTGCGATACAGAAACGGCGCCGCCTGTGTTCTCTGCCATTACGGCATCCTGCTCGGTAACCAGATATCCTTCAACGTATCTGGCCGGAATGCCGTAGTATCTGAAGAGCATTACAGCGACGGTAGCATACTGTGAATCGTAGCCTTTGCCCTTGTTGAGAATATTCTCAAGGGCCGTCTGCTTCTTGTCTGTCTTGCCGTAGTTCTCGTCATATGTGATGTGCATCATCAGGAAATCCTTGACGTTCTGGATTGCCTGCGTGTAGTCAACATGACCCTGTGTCTGGTCTCCGTTGTCGCCCACGAACCGGTTCAGAGTCTCTCTGTCCTTCTCGGACACGGTTCTGAAGTGGTCATAGACGTATGTGTTATAGAAGGACTCGTTCTGCAGGTACAGCGTAGCGTCCATGCTGTGCTGCTCCGTAAAGAATCTTCCTGCGATGTCGGTCCACTTTGAAACAGCATTGGCCTTTGAACTGTATGAGTACTTGGTCAGCTTCTTCAGCTTGCCGCCGGTAATGAAGCTGTCACCCCAGTTCTGCGCCTTGTCCTCGGATATGCCGGCACTGGTGATTTCATACGGGATATAAGCATATCTGCTGCTTGTGTTCTTTGTCTTTATTGTTATCTCATTCTCTACTGCGCTGTTATAGTCCAGCTTGTAGTTCTTCTTTTCGGCCTTCTGCTTCTTGTACTTCTTGGTATCTACTGTTGTGCCGTCTGCTGCGGCCTTCTTTTCAGCCTGCTTCTGTGCTTTTTTAGCCTCTTCGTTTGCCGCTCTTATTGCATCCGCCTCAGCCTTTGTCTGAGTGCCTGTGTCATCCATTACGGCAAGCTCTGCCACCTGTCCTATCTGACCCATTCCGTTGAATCCGCTGTCGCTGAGCCAGAACATCAGGTCTCTGCTGTTGTAGTATGCGGAGTTGGGCAAGGTTTTCCACTGATTGCCGTCCAGAACGTCTCCGACAAAACCTCTCAGGTACATCGGCTGAGCATCGCTCATGGTTACCTCAAGAGCTGTTCCCTGTGCAGCCGGACGTGCCGTCATGGTAAGGTCACCGTCGCCCAGAGGGCTTTCCCCGTAATATGATTCGATTGCGCTCTGTCCGATTGCATCGTCGGCATTCTTAACTGCTGACGGCTTGTCTGCCAGATCCGACACGAACGGAATACTGATGAGGATGAATGCGATGCACATTGCGATAAGTGCGTAGAGCAGTCCTCTCCACTCCATGCTTACCATGTTCGGATTGCGTCTGAACTCTGCGTCAATCAGGAACAGAATAAGTCCGAACGCCATTACAGCCATCCAGATTACGGATGCGTGCAGTCCGAAGAACAGTGTCGGGATAAGGAAAACCAGCGGATAAATAAGTGCCAGCCATCTGTTGCCGCTTCTTACGATGAAGAAGGAAACCAGAATTTCAATTATGAGAATAATCCAAAGGAACTTCTGGCTCTCCCCGCCAACCTCAACCAACTTGGTCAGGAATGTGCCGTCCGTCTTTCCGATGGCGTCAACCATCTGATTCCACGTGTTTACCAGGCCTCCGGTGAACGAACCACCGAATCCTCCTCTTGGATTAAAGGAGATTCCGTATGATGTCAGTCCCACCATAAAAGTGCCCACACCGATGATAATAGCAATCAGGGCATCCTTGATGTATTCGATTGTGATTGTCTTCTTAGTTGAAGTCTTCCGGTCTGTAGAAATCAACCTCTCCATATGCTGTAAGCCTTTCCATATCATCGCCTGTATCGGACAGGTAAATGTAATTCGTAAAGTTCTTGTCAACGTTCGAAGCTCCGAAATGCTCTACTGAAGAAAGCGTGTCGTGCCTGAACGGACAGCTGATGAGTCCCTGAACAGCCAGCCAGAAGTTGTCCTCGCTGTCCACCTTGCATACCTTGAACTCATCGTTTATGTAGTCATACCATCCAACGGTATGATAGATCTCCTGTTTGAAAAGTGTATATGAAACCGATGTGGCCAGTTCCGTCATCAGGTCCATTCTGTTGAGATTAAAACCTATGTCCTCATCCGGAATTCTCTTGTCCACGATGAGCATTACACGGTTTTCGATTGGGAGGCCGTGCTCCCTGATTACGATATCTCCCACCTTGCTGGAAAGCTTCCAGTGAATAGCCTTGATGTTGTCACCGTATTCGTAGGTTTTGAGGTCGAATGTTTCCAGCGGGTCATTGCCCTTCTTAACCTGTGAATACTTGTAGCTCTCCATGTCGTATGTGCTCAGGTCCTCAGGCTTAAGCGCCATCTCGTAGGCGTTAGGCAGGAAACTGATTGTACCCAGGCCTTTGTTGCCCTCAAGCTTAAGGCTTCTCGGAACCTTGGAGAAAATGCCCAGCGGGTCTGAGATGCGAACGTTGTCTGCCCTAAATGACACACAGCCGTAGTGCTTTTCGTTAAGCAGGAAATCCGCTTCAACGGACTTGCCTCTGCCTGCCGCAAATGACGGCTTGAAGTGGTCGCTCTCCTCCGTCAGCAGGTTCTTTATCGATACGTCCACAGATGTTCTGAAGATCGGAAGTCTGCTGCCGTTCTTCATGCTGATGCCGATCTTTGCCGGCTCGCCCTTCTTGCCCTGTGCCGGACTCTTGAAGCCCATCGTAATCTTATCTCCTGCAAAACCTGCGATCAGCGCCGCTCCGACTATAAGAACCACAAGCACAACAACAAGCAGCGCTGCGTATCTGGCGTCAGTCAGCAGATACAGAAGGCCGCTTGCCACTAGGGCTGCTATTGCTATCCATGTTCTTATTCCGGGTTTAATCATTATTTAGCCGCCTTAATTGTTTCGAGAATTTCACTGAGAATGTCGTCTTTTGTCAGTCCTGCGAGCTGAGCCTTCGGCTCGAGAACCAGTCTGTGGCTGCATACGTCCTTGAATACGTCCTGAACGTTCTCCGGAGTTACGAAGTCCTGTCCCTTAACGTATGCATCAGCCTTTGCCATGTTGCTAAGTGCCAGCGCTCCACGAGGGCTGACTCCCAGCTTAACGTACTGGTGGCTTCTTGTCGCCTCAACCAGTGCAGTTATGTATTCGTAAATCTTGTCATCAACGTACATCAGGTTAACCTGATTCTTCATCTGGATGATGTCATCCTTGTCAACAACCGGCTGTACCTGAAGAAGCGGGTCAGCGCTGTTTCTGTCTCTCAGGATTTTGATCTGTGAAACTGTATCAGGATATCCCAGGGAGATCTGAATCATGAATCTGTCAAGCTGTGATTCAGGAAGCATCTGTGTGCCTGCTGTTCCCAGAGGGTTCTGAGTTGCCATTACGATGAAAGGATCCGGCAGCTTGTAGGTTTTGCCGTCCACAGTAACCTTGCCTTCCTGCATTACCTCGAGCAGTGACGACTGGGTTTTGCTGGAGGTTCTGTTGATTTCGTCTGCCAGCATGAAGTTGCACATCGTTGCGCCCGGGTTGTACTTGAATTCGCCGCTGTTCTTGTCGTACATGGTGAATCCTGTAATATCTGACGGTACTACGTCAGGTGTGAACTGAACTCTTCTGAAGTAAAGTCCCATCGCCCTGCTGAATGCCAGTGACATTGTTGTTTTACCTACGCCCGGAATGTCCTCCATGAGAACGTGTCCGCCGGCCAGTATTGCTGTCAGCACCTTTGTGATTGCTTCGTCCTTACCTGCAATCGCCTTTTTTACTTCGCCTATAATCGCAAGAGCTCTGTTATCCATGAATGTACCTCCAAAAGTTATTTTTATTCTTAACGATTTGTTTTTGCATATAGATGTATGTATCTTAACAAAAAGACGCCATTCTTTCAACGGGAATGGCGTCTTTTTCACATTTTCTTCACTTACGCAGATATTACTCGTTGCGGATTTTACGGGCGTTTCTGCGGCGGTCCAGTTCGCTCAGAATCTTCTTGCGAAGTCTGATATCGTCAGGAACGATTTCCACCAGCTCATCATCATCGATGAATTCCAGTGCTTCCTCGAGAGTGAACTTCCTTGCAGGTGACAGCTTGATGTTGTCCTCACTGCCTGCCGCACGCATGTTGGTCTGCTTCTTTTCCTTGCACGGATTAACAACCATGTCATCGCTTCTGGCGTTCATTCCGACTATCATGCCCTCGTAAACCTTAACCTGCGGTTCTACGAACATCTGGACTCTTTCCTGGATGTTAAAAATGGCGTAAGGCGTTGTAACTCCGGGCTCCTGAGCGATTGCCACACCGTTTGTACGCTGCGGAATCTCCCCTGTGAACTCGTCGAATCTGTCGAATCTTCTAACCATGGTTCCTTCGCCGTGAGTGTCGTTGATGAACTCTGTTCTGTAGCCCAGAAGTCCTCTTGTCGGCACCTCGTAGCTCAGTCTGGTGTAACCGTTCTCGGCCTTCATTTCAGTCATCATGCCCTTTCTGAGATTAAGCTTGCTGATAACTGAGCCCGTGTATTCGTCAGGCACATCCAGAACAACCTCTTCTATAGGCTCCAGGAGGTGGTTTTGCTCGTTCTTGTGCATGATTACCTCCGGCTTGGATACTGCCAGTTCGTAGCCTTCGCGGCGCATGTTTTCGATGAGGATGGAAAGGTGCAGCTCGCCTCTGCCTGAAACCTTGAATGAATCGGTGGAGTCGGTGTCCTCTACCCTCAGACCCACGTTAACCTCAAGCTCCTTGTTGAGGCGCTCCCTGAGGTGGCGTGACGTTACGAACTTGCCCACCTTGCCTGCGAACGGGGATTTGTTGACCATGAAGTACATGGACAGTGTCGGCTCTTCTATCTGAATCATCGGAAGTGCTTCAGGTGCTGCAGGATCGCAGATGGTTTCGCCGATGCTGATCTCGCTGATTCCGGATACCACAACGATGTCGCCTGCTTCAGCCTGTTCAACTGACACGCGCTTGAGTCCTCTGTATACGAATACCTGATTGATCTTCTTCTGCTCAACGATGCCGCCATCCTTGCATACTGCAACGGTTGAGGCTTCTTTAATGACACCGCGTGTGATTCTGCCGATTCCCAGTCTGCCGATGTAGTCATCATATGCCAGCGCGGAAATCTGAAGCTGCAGCGGTTCTTCGTTTCTGTCCGGATACGGATTGCAGTGCTCTACAATCGTCTCGAAAAGCGGCTTGATATCCAGTCCGTTCATGCCCTTTGCGGACTTCTTGAGCTTCATCGGATGACCTTCGTTATCTGTGTAGCCACTCGGCGTTTCAACGCTGAGTCCTTTGACATCCTCAGGATCTCTGACTACGATTCCCTGGCGTGCAATGCCGTAGAGAATAGGGAAATCCAGCTGATCGTCGTTGGCGTTCAGGTCCATGAAGAGTTCGTAAACTTCGTCGACTACTTCGTCTATTCTTGCATCCTTCTTGTCTATCTTGTTGATGAGAAGAATCGGGTTGATGCCCTGCTCCAGGGATTTCTTCAGTACGAATCTGGTCTGCGGCATCGGACCTTCACTGGAGTCAACCAGGAGGATTACGGTGTCCACGGTTTTCATGATTCGTTCAACCTCGGAACTGAAATCCGCATGGCCCGGCGTGTCCACGATGTTGATCTTCGTATCGCCGTACATTACGGAACAGTTCTTCGAGTAAATCGTGATTCCTCTTTCTCTTTCTATGTCATCGCTGTCCATGACGCAGTCTACAACCTGCTGGTTTTCCCTGAACACTCCGCTCTGGTTCAGGAACGCGTCCACCAGTGTGGACTTGCCTGCATCTACGTGTGCGATTACTGCGATGTTGATTATCTTCTGTTTCTCTGCCAATTAAATACCTTCTTTCCTATCGGGCAAAAGCCCGGGGTGCCCGTTTGTCGCATTGCTTCACGCTATGTGCCCGGCACAACCTTTCACATTATAGCAGAACTATGATATTATTGCACCATGGAAAAGATTACACAGACACTGTGCACTTACATGAGGAACGAGGGTTTTGCAGAAGAAGGCAATTCCCTTGTGAAAATTGTATTTGCAGACAAGAGAAAAAAATTACTGGAGCACCGCAAGGTGACGATGAGACCTGTCAGCATCAGAGGTGAGCTGATGTATCAGGCGGAGTTTCATTACGATAAAAAGGTTACTCATCAGAACATCCCGTTCTTCGAGGGCGTGGACTTCGCCGAGGACCTGATTCGCAATGACTTCAAGCAGGTTAACATCCTGACTGAGCAGGAGGACATTCAGATTCTGGCGTCGAAGCCGGACCGTCCGCGCATAACTGTTCGGCCTGCGTCTCACAAGGCTACCGGTCTGGAGCACGATGCGAAGAAGAACTATATAATTCCGGACGGCAAGCCGTGTGACTTCCTGATTGAGCTTGGAGTCATGGGATTTGATGGGGTGGTTTTTCATAAGAGCTACGCCAAGTTCCGTCAGATAAACCGCTTCCTTGAGATTGTTGACAACTGCTTCGATGAGCTGCCTTCCGAAGGCACGATTCGCGTTATCGATTTCGGCTGCGGCAAGAGCTACCTGACGTTTGCCCTCTACTACTACCTTGTTCTGGAAAAGGGTCGCGATGTTGAGATTATCGGCCTGGACCTGAAGGAGGACGTTATCCGTTTCTGCAACAAAACAGCGCGGAAGCTTGGATATGACGGGCTGAAGTTCCTGGTTGGAGATATTGCGGAGTATGATGCAGGGGCACGTGGTGCGAGCGGCGCGGCTGCAGACATGGTGGTGACGCTGCATGCGTGCGACACGGCGACGGACTACGCCCTGATAAATGCAGTGCGCTGGGGAAGCCGTGTGATTCTGTCCGTTCCATGCTGTCAGCATGAACTGTTCAGGCAGATTCATGAACCTGTAAACGATCCAATGCTCAAGCACGGAATTCTCAAGGATAAATTCACTGAAATTCTGACCGATGCCCTGCGCGGCCTGAAACTTGAGGCCGCCGGCTACGACGTGGACATGATAGAATTCACATCTCTGGAGCACACCTCCAAAAATGTGATGATTCGCGCAGTGCGCGGCGCGGGCGCAGGCGCGAGTGCAGCGGGCGGAAGTGCGAAAGCATCGGACGCAGGCGCCACAAAAGGTACAAATGCTGCGAAAGCAGCCAAAGAATACGAGGCTCTGAAGGAATTCTATGGGGTTAACCCAACGATTGATGAGCTGTAGCATCCATTGCCACCAAATGTTGAAATTTTCGCTATTTTGGTGGCAGTTTGGCAGGGTTCATGGCACCCCTTGCCACCAAAAGTGGCATTTTTTAAAGAATCGTTGGCATTTTGATAAAAAAAATCGCCCTTTTGCCACCAAAGTTGGCCATTTTTGCAGATTTGGTGGCATGGGCATTTTTTATTGATCAATATTGCCACCAAAAGTCGCAATTTTCTTAATTCTGGTGGCATGCTCTATCAACCATATCCCGCAGTTCTTCAACAGGTATGGTGGGAGCTGCAAGAACCTGAAACAACACTTCTTTTGCGAGCCTTTCATCACTGGTATCATTCTCAAATGACATAAATAGATTGCGGCCAATTAAGATTCCCACTTTGTTGTATGCCTTTATTCGGTTAAGCATATCGGCAATATAACCCTCATCGTCCATGCGGCCAAAATGTTCAAGTATCACTATGCTGTTGTCCGGAAGCATTATCGCGAAGTCAGGATAATATGCTGTTCCGTTTATCAGAAGTAATGGTTCATATCGATATGGAATGTGCAGTTCTTCAAGAAGGTCTGCAATCATCTGCTCGGATTTGGATCGAACCTTTATCCCTCCCTTGGAAGGAAACTTCAGATCGCTTCTTCTAGTTGGCTTTTCACTTGAACGATTCGCATTCCAGGTCTGTTGTTCTTCATTCCACAACACATTCTCAATATTAATACCAGCGGATTCATAATCATCTACAGTGTTTTTCAGTTTTTCAATTATCTCCGAAAGTGCATCATTATCATTGGAATCATAAGCATCAAATGACAGCAGCCATTCTTCTATGTATCTGCGCCGCGCCAATCCAATAACCTCTTCCGGATTACCCGATATTCCAATCTGCTTCCCATTAATCTTTTTCATGAAACTTATCGAGGCCCCTCGCTCACGTAAATACAGTTTGCCTTTCGGCAGTGTCTTGAGTTCCTCCTGCAAAACCTTCTTCTCCGCCGCCAATCTCTTCCCCATTCTATTTGTACATGTCTCTGCTATCTGTATGCTTGTAATCATAACCTTTCCTTTGTCTCCTCCTTATGCCCCTTTTCCTTTTTCACTATTATTACATAAGTTAGCATTATTGTAAATATTTAACATGTTAGCATCCGCAGGTTTTCCACTAAAAAACCCGCAGAGCCCTGCTCTGCGAGTCTGCAACCTGGCACGAATGTTACATGGCACGAATGTTACATTAGAGGCCCATTACCAGTGGGACGCCGATTGATGTGGCGAGGCACATGGCGAAGCCGGTCATGAATGAGTAGACCACGGTGTCCGGGCGGCATGACCTTGATATTATAGGCATGCAGACGTCCATGGCGGCGACGCCGGGAACGCCGGTGGCTTCGATGTAGCCGAACTTTTTGGCCAGAACCGGAATCAGAATTATTCCGCTTGTTTCACGGATGACGTTGTACATGAATGAGATTGCACTTGCGATCATGTACTGCTGGCCGGCGGCGGATATTACCACAGGTGCGTATGTGTACCAGCCGAAGCCGATGCTGATTGCGACGCCCTCCTTTACAGTCAGCCCCATTGCCAGGCAGGATGCGGTTCCTACAACGATTGTTCCCAGGATTGCTGCAACCGGGAATGCCAGTGCCTTGAGTCCGACTTTTCTGAAGTTCTCAAACAAACCTCCCTGCGATGCCAGATCAAATCCAACAAAGAACAGAAGGATTGTAAGCAGCACAACGAGCGCCGTGTTTGAAAAGGCATCAAATTTGCCCAGGTATTCGCTCATGGATTTCAGCAGAATGAAATATCCTGAAGCCATTCCAACCACAACAACACTCAAGATGATCAGGGTGCTCTTCAGGTTGCTTTCGCCGCCCTCCTCCGTTGCAATCGCAACGGTTTCCTCAGCCTTTCCTCTGACATTGCCGTACCTGTCCATGCGAAAAATCTTTCGCGTCAGGAAGATAAATACCATGCTTCCCGCAATGCAGAAGACTGTTACAATTAAGGACTTCACGCCTATTATTCCCAGGTTGTCAATTATCTGCTGATTCGATCCCATCCGCAGGCCCATGAGCAGACAGAGCACGTAGATAGTACACATCATCGCCTTCTGAACCCACGAAAAATCCAGCGAAGTCTTGCTCAGCTTCGTCGACAGCAGATATCCAATTATCATGAAGCTCCAATAAAGAGCCAGCAGTTTCATTCTTTAATTCTCCAATCTATAGGTTCAATTCCGTTTGATTCAAGGAACTCATTTGTGCGCGAGAAGTATTTGCCTCCCCAGAATCCGTTGTGCGCTGACAGCGGGCTCGGATGTGCGCCTTCTATTATGAGGTGCTGAGGCGATGTGATTAGCGAAGCTTTTGCACGGGCGTTAGCTCCCCAGAGGATGAAAACCATCGGCTCCTCCCTCTCGTTCAGCAGCTCGATCACCCGGTCCGTGAAGATTTCCCAGCCTTTGCCCTTGTGGGAGTTGGCCTCACTGTCGCGGACGGTCAGCACGGCGTTCAGAAGCAAAACCCCATGATTCGCCCAGTCCTCCAGGCACCCATGGGTCGGCGTCTCGACGCCCAGATCCGCACGCATTTCCTTGAAGATGTTGACCAGCGACGGCGGCTGCTTGACGCCCTTCTGCACACTGAAGCAAAGCCCATGTGCCTGCCCCGGCTGATGATACGGATCCTGCCCCAGAATCACGGCCTTCACCTTATCATAAGGCGTGTGCCGCAGAGCGTTGAAGATGTTTTTCATCTCCGGATAAACCCTGTGCGCCGAGTATTCATTCTTCAGAAACTCCCTGAGCTCCCGGTAGTATTCTTTTTCAAATTCTCCCGCCAGGACATCGTCCCAGCTGTTGCCGATGTTAACCATTCTTCTTTTCCTTATCTTCCTTAGCATCAAGGAAATTGGCAACAACAAGACTGTCTACAATCGAACTGAGGCTTCCGCCAAGGGAACCCAGTGCGTAGAGCATTATATATGTTGGAAAAATGTAATCAATCATTTTTTTGTCGGATGATTGATTTTTCAGTAGCATCATTTGCCGTTACCACCTCGGTGTTTAAATGTTTGCCTTTGTAACCAATTAATTATATCATAATTACATCATGAAAAAGCACGCAATCATCCCAATCTTCATACCTCACAGGGGTTGCCCGAACGACTGCGTCTTCTGTAACCAGAAGGCCATAACTGCGCGGGTTGACGATGTGACCTCTGAAGATGTAAGGAATACAATTGAAACATGGCTCCCCACCCTTCAGGGGCGCGGAATCGAAACCATTGAAGTGGCGTTCTTCGGTGGCAGCTTCACCGGCATTCCGATTGAGGATCAGTCGGCGTTTCTTGCTGTCGCCAAGGAGTATAAGGACGCCGGCCGAATCAGCCGAATTCACATGTCGACAAGGCCGGACTATATCAGTCGGGAGGTTTTGCAAAACCTGCGCAACTACGGTGCCGACGTTATCGAACTCGGCGTGCAGTCCTTCGACCCGGATGTACTTGCTGCGTCGAACCGTGGCCATTCGGTTGAGGCTGTTTATGAGGCGTGTGATCTAATAAAGGAGTTTGGCTTTGAACTGGGAATCCAGCTTATGATCGGGCTGCCCGGTGACAGCCTTGAAAAGTGCATTTATTCAGCCCGGGAGGCGGTAAAAATCGGGCCGTCGATTGCGCGGCTTTACCCTACGATTGTGCTGAATGACACGGAGCTTCTCCGCATGTTTGAGCGGGGTGAATACAGGCCTCTGACTACGGATGAGGCGGTTCAGATTACCAAGGAAATGTACAGGATTCTTGATGCTGCCGGAATTAATATTATCCGTGTAGGCCTCAAGTCCACCGACCTGATAAACGACAGCGATTCCGACACCAACCAGACTGTCGGCCACACATATCACCCGGCATTTCGCCAGCTCGTGGAAGGCGAAATCGCAAAGGAAGAGCTGGAATCCCAGCTGGAGGCACAGCTCGTCCCCACGGGGCCAGGCCCCATGGGGCATCCTGTGGATAACTTTGGCACCATGGGACAAGGCTGCGTCGAATTCCTGTGCCACCCGGACAGCTTCTCGAACATGGTGGGAAACGGTGGGCGGAACCGGGAATATTTCGCGAAAAAATACCCCGAACTGAAGATCAGGTTCGGGGTAGATAAGTCGCTTGATCGCGGCAAATATGTCTGCAAATTATGCTAGGAATGCATCGATGATTACAGCCTCTGCCTCTTCGGCGGTCATGCCCAGGGTGCGCAGCTTGGTGAGCTGTTCGTCGTTGATTCTGCCGATTGCCGCTTCGTGAATGATTGCGGCATCCAGGTTGCGCGCGTCAATTTCAGGGATTGAACGAACGTTGGCGTCGTCCATGATGATTGAGTCGCACTGAATGTGCGCGTTGCACTTGGCGTTGCCGACTGCAGCCGGATGAAAAATCTGGCTTGAGCTATCCTTGGCAACAGATCTTGAAATAACCTGAGCCGATGAATCGCAGTCGTTCAGTTCAATCTTCATGTTTGATTCAGCCACCTGATCTCCATGTGTCATGAGCTTCTCAAGTACAAACAGCTTGGCATTCTTACCCAGAGTTGCAACAGTCTCACGCTGAGTTGATGTTACGCCCTTAATCTGAGCAGTGTCCAGATTGAAGACGCTGTTTTCGCCCACATAAATCTGTGTAACCGGGTTCAGAATTCTGGCACCTGTGCCCTCTCCTTCGCCGTAATGGTTTTCCTTATATGTAACGTTGCAGTTCTTTCCCACATGGAATGAATGTACGCCGTCGTGCTCGCTGTCATCGCTTCCGCAGTTGTGAATTCCGCAGCCTGCAACGATGTTTACAGTCGCTCCGTCAGCAACATGAAAGTCATTGTAAACTTTGTCCTTCATGCCGCTTTCGTTCAGCACTACAGGAATGTGCACATCTTCACCGTCGCATTCGCTGTCGATGTAAATGTCGATTCCCGGCTTGTCTTCCTTCGGCACAATCTTAACGTGTTCGCTATTACCGTGGCACAGTGAGCCGCCGTTGTATCTCAGGTTAAAAGCCCCTTCCTGTTTAAATCCCAGGTCATCTATATGATTCAGTATCGCCTGTGTTACTTTATCCAGTTCAGCCATTTCTATTCTATCTCCTTTTTTGAGACAAAGGGGACAGTCCCCTTTGTCTCATTATTTGCCAAGTTCTTCCATTCTTCTCAGGTATGCGCAGCAGCTAGGGCCCTGTTTCAGAAGCAGCGGCAGCAGCTCGTCCTTCTTGCCCATTCCGGCAACGCTACCCTCGTCAATAACCATTACGCGGTCGGCCATCTCCATTATTCTCTCCTGGTGAGAGATGATAATGATGCTCTGACTCTTGTCCTTCTTAATCTCTTCGAACTCCTGAATCAGCATGCTGAAGCTCCACAGGTCAATTCCTGCTTCCGGCTCGTCGAAGATGCAGAGCTTATGTCCCTTGCTCAGCACCGACGCAATCTCAAGCCTCTTCATTTCGCCGCCACTCAGTGTGTTGTCAACCTCACGCTTGATGTAGTCCTTCGCGCAAAGCCCCACTCTGCTCAGCAGGTCGCAGCATTCCGCCTCGCTCTTGTATTCGCCTGATGACAGGTTGATGAATTTCTCAACAGTCATGCCCTTGAATCTCGGTGGCTGCTGAAATGCAAAACCAATGCCTGCCTTCGCTCTTTCATCGATTGCCAGGCTGCTGATGTCCTCTCCATCAAGCAAAACCTTCCCCGAATCAGCCTCATAAATTCCCATGAGAACCTTGGCCAGCGTTGACTTACCACTGCCGTTCGGGCCTGTAATCACAAGCATTTCGCCTGCTTCAAGCTCGAAGCTTACGTCCTTAAGTATCTGATGTACGCCTTCCTTTTCGCGTACCGAATAATTTAAGTTTTCTACTTTTAACATGTATTTCACCTTGTTGTTTTATTTGCGACTTCCTTGCCACAGGGCTAATTATACCAAATTAGTAAAGTATGTTCAACCCATAAATTAATGCCGACCCGAAAGTCGGCATTGTTAGTTAGTTATTTAATCATTATTATCCGCAGATCAGTTCCGCCAGCTGCTCCGGACTCATTCCATAGATGTATTGCCCCATGTCCGGGCCATCACAAAGCGCAGCCAGCACGCTTTCCCGCTTGTGTTCCACACCAACAAGCAAGGCTGCCAGCTCCGCAGCATCCCGGGTTCCGAAGAAATCCCCATAAATTGCAGCCTCATCTATGATGCCCTTTTTCACATTGAGCCTGATATCAACAAGTCCGAAATCATACTTGTGACTCGCCTTCCATTCATACTTCGGCGCCGCTCCGTAGTTCCACTGCCAGGTGGAATACTTCTCATCCGCCAGCTTCTGAATTCTGGCCATATCCGCATCACTCAGAACGTACTCCTCAACGCTTGCCACATTCCCAGAGCTATACTCGGCGAAATGCTCAGTAAAGAAAGTGTAAAGGTTTTGCAGGAAATCCTCCACGCTCATCGGCCTGCCCCCTGTCAGCACACCCTTCTCATGAGCGGCACAGCCTGCCGGCAGATGTGCCGAAATGTTCGTCACTCTGCTGCGTACGGATTTGACGCTTTTGCTGGCAAGCTTGCGCGCGTCCGGCGTCAGAGATTCTGCGATATCGCTGACATCAGTGCTGAACATCAGGGTGCCGTGGTGCATAATCTTGCCGTTTCGGGAGCACTGGGCGTTCCCGGAAAACTTCATCCCGTCAATCAGCATGTCATTGCGGCCGCTGAGCTCGGCATGGACACCGAGGCTTTGCAGGAAATCCCGCACCGCGCCGGTGAAGTACGCGTAGTTCGAGAACAGCTCGCCGTTGTCCCGCTGGATGATCGTGTAGTTCACGTTCCCCAGATCATGAAAAACCGCCCCTCCCCCGGTCAGCCTGCGCACCAGTCTGATGCCCTGCTTTTCCACGAAGTCGGTGTTGATTTCCTCAAGCGCATTCTGGTTTTTGCCGATTACGACGGTGTTGTCGTTGCGCCAGAGCATGACGGCGTCGTCGTTGAAGTTATCTATCAGATACTCCTCGGCCGCCAGGTTGAAGTATGGATTTGTGCTGTCGTGTCTGATTATTTTCACTGGGCGTTGAAACTTTCGTAGTAGTCGTTGTAGAGCTTATCGAACTCGGAAGAGTCCAGAGTTTCGTACTTTTCACTTAACCTCAACAAGCCTGTCACCTTCATAGATGCAGGTCATCTCAATACCGTCCTCGTCAGCAGCCAGCTTCTCCAGGAAATAGATGTCGCCCTCCCACAGGTTCAGGTCTCCAACCTCTTCCTTCGGAATCCACTCAAGCTCCCCTTCATCACAGTCAAAACCCGCTGCCTCCTCTTCGCTCACGCCATCCGGCAGCTCCGCAGTGTACAGGAACATGTCCTCGTCAGGCAGTTCGTTTGACTTGAAGTGGACGACTCCCCGCGGGCGCAGGTTTTGCAAAACCAGGCCGGTCTCCTCGCGGACCTCCCTGACCACGCAGGTGTCGGCGGTTTCGCCGGCTTCAAACTTGCCGCCGATTCCCACCCACTTGCCTTCGCATGGGTCCGCTTCCTTCTTGTTTCTGAAGAGCATCAGGTACTTCCCCCTGCTCTCGATGTAGCATAGTGTCGAACTTATTAGCATGTTTTATTATACCACATGAGACAAAGGGGACAGTCCCCTTTGTCTCATTTCCCGCTTTAAATAAAAAAGTCT
>R21__coassemble_413_pt1 | contig 35501 bp, 32 predicted proteins | sample R21__metabat2_low_PE_034 | metagenome-assembled genome bin R21 | reverse complement strand
TCAGCAAGGGCCTTGTCAGCTGCGAGCTTCAGTGCCCCTGCGTCCTCAGGATTAGGCTTGGCAACTGTTGGGAAATCTCCGTCGAACATCGACTGCTCCCAGACCAGGGTCACATCCTCGAATCCCGCGTTTTCCAGAGCCTTCATAACAAAGTCTCTGCCTGAACCGTGGATAGGTGTATATACAATCTTCAGTTCGGTGCCCTCTTCTCTGTCGCATCCGTTGCATCTGCCGACTGCCTCAAGAAAAGCCTCCGCCACCGACTGTCCGATTATCTCAATATTTTCAATTTCTCTGATGTCGCCTTCGGCAGCAACGACTGCCAGAGGATCCGACATTGCCTCCATCGCATCTGCTATTCTGGCCGCCGCCTGTGGACGCATCTGACATCCCGTCTCGTCGTAAACCTTGAAGCCGTTGTACTCTTTGGTGTTATGGCTTGCGGTAATTACTATGCCTGCGCTGCAGCTAAGATGTCTTACTGCGAAGCTTAAGAGCGGAACAGGTGAAACCATGTCGAACATGTACGTCCTGACGCCCGATGCCGCCAGCACCCTGGCGGATTCCTCCGCAAACAGTCTGGAATTGTTGCGGGTGTCGTATGCGATGACAACAGAAGGTTTTGCAAAATCCTCGGTCGCGAGCTGCGCCAGTCCCTTTGCCGCCATGCGAATCGTGTAGCGGTTCAGTCTGCTGGTGCCCATGCCCATCTTACCGCGCATGCCTGCGGTTCCGAATTCGGCATTTCTGTAAAACGCCTCGTAGACCTCGTCATCGCTCATTGCGCTGAGCACCTGTCTGTCTTCCTCGGTCAGATATTCACTTGTAAGCCAGTGCTCGTACTGTTTCCTGTAATCCATTATTTAAAGTTCCTTAACATAGCTGCTGTGAATGTAATATCCGTTGGTCATCAGGTACCACTTGCCTGTCTTGGCAGCAACCTTAACCTTCTTGCCCTTCTTGAATGTTCCAACGACGCTGTACTTCGTGCCCGGGCCCTTCCTGTAGTTTACGGAAGTCGTGGTCTCGAAGTTGAATGATCCGATGTTCTTGATTGAGGACGACGTCTTGAGAACGTTGCTCAGCTTAATCCAGTATCCGCTGGTCTTCATCTTGCCCCAGCCGTTCTTCTCTTCCACGATATTTACAATCTTGCCGGCCTTGTATGAGCCCATTACCTTATGGCTTGTTCCAGGGCCCTTTCTGTAGTTTGTTCTGTTCTTCATTACAGCCTTATACAGGACCTTAACCGGAGTTGTTACCTGAACGATATCCGAAATGATGTTACCGTCCTGTCCCTTGCCTGTGAGCAGGCTCGAGTTGTACAGGTAGTTCATGTCCACCTTGCCCTTGATGCCGTCCACCGTACCGCTTGATGAGTACTGCCAGATGCTGTAGGTTCCTGTATATGAACACTTGGAATAGTACTGTGCAACCCACTTGTCATAACTGTTCAGTGAGCTGTCTGACAGGTACTTGTTCCACCATGTCAGGTTGGCATAAATGCCCGGCTTGTAGCCTGCGGCCTTCAGGGCTTTGCAGTATGTGTTTGCAATCTTGGTGATTGTGGACTTGCCCTTGGCTGCTGTCTGCTTGGCTTCCAGGTCGTAGTAGATAGGAAGCGTCGGCTTGTGGCCCTTCAGAAGCTTAATCGTAAATGTTGCTTCCTTTACGGCATCAGCCGTTGAAGTTGCGTGTGAGTACAGATAAACTCCGTACGGCAGGCCGACTCTCTCGCACTCGGAAGCGTTGAAGGCGAAGTCCGTGTCGATTCCCGTTGCACCATATCCGCATCTGATGATTGCGAACTTGATACCTGAGTTTTTAACCTTCTGCCAGTTTATGTCTACGCCTTTCATGCTCTTGCCCTGCCAGACGCTGACGTCAATACCCTTGACAGTCGCCGCATGCACATCCTCCGTAAATATCGGACAGAGGCACATCGTTACCGCCACGACTGCTGCCAGTGCCAGAGACATTATTCTGTTTCTGATTGTCTTCTTATCTCTCATTCAAAACCTTCTCGCTCTCTTCTATTTCAGTTTGCTGCTCGGAACCCAGTAGCCCGTGCTCAGCATGGACCAGCTGCCGTATGTTCCCGTTACTGTAACTTTCTTATTCTTCTTGTAAGTTGCTTTCTTTATGTATGATGTGGAAGGTCCGGTGTACGCACCGTACTTGGCCTTCATCATCTTATCGTAGTTAACTTCCGTCTCCGGTCTGTATGTAGGATACTGAACCAGTCTGGTTGTGTCTGCGGTCTTTATCCAGTTGCCGTTTTCCATCTGGCTGTAGTTGCCGCTGGTTCTAACAACGTTAAATTGTGTGTTTTTGGCGATTTTGCCCGACTTTCCTGAGCCTGCGTTCGCATAAATGTAAACTTCTTTATTTGCCTTGGCTCTCTTCAGGTAGGTTTTGCCGTCGGCCGTAAAGGTGTATTCCTTATCGCCAATCCATCTGGCTGTAGGCTCCTCTGCAGATTCGGAAACAAACAACATGCCGTATTCAGGCGAGGACATGTCCACTGTTTCGCTTGCTTCTTCGAAATAGTACGTTGCCCCGCTTATGGATTTTATTCCTGTTGTAATCAGCCCGTTGCTTCCCAGATAATATTTGCCGTCATCTGTTGTGATCCACTTGTTTGAATTCGCAATGCCGTTTTCGTCAAAATAATATTTCTTTCCGTCAATTATCCTGAAGGCCTTTTCAACACGGTATCCTTCATCATCAACGTAATATCTGTTATTGCCTGAAACTATCCACTGTGATTTCCGGTATTCTCCGGACCAGACATTCAGATACTTGTATCTGCCGTCAGCCTGCTGTTCCCATTTGCTTTCCAGCAGCAGATAATCCATGTCGGTTTTTCCGCTGATTCCGGACACCTTGCCGCTTGATGAATACTGCCACATGTACATGCGGTATCTGCTGTAGTCCGAATCACCGTACGTTGTTGCCGCACCGTTTGTGGTCCAGTGGGCTACCCAGATTTTATTTGAATCATGCAGCGGGCCTCTGTTCACATAGTTACAAAGCAGACTGAGGCTGGCGTAAATCATCGGGTCCCATCCTGCATCTCTGACTGTGTCGCAGAATGTGGCGCAGATTTCCGTCACCTTGGCTTTGCCCAGACTCTTGGCCTTTTTCGAGGTCAGTCTGCCGTTTGAGTTAAACTCATAGTCCAGCGTTACCGGAAGCGTGATTTTATCTTTGTAATTCTTTATCAGGTCCAGCGTGTAGTTGGCCTCGCGCTTAGCTTCCGCCGTTGTCAGCGCCGTTGAGAAATAGTAAACTCCGACATCAAGACCTGCGGCGTATGCTCCGTTGATGTATGACTTGTAGTTTGAGTCAGTGGCGCTATTTCCTGAGCTGAGCCATGAAAAACCGACTCTGATTATTACCGCATCCACTCCGGCAGCCTTAACCTTTTTCCAGTTGATGCTCTTCTGCCATTCGGAAACGTCGATGGCCTGAACCACATTGTAATCCTTATATGCGGTCGGAATCTTGGCTGACTTCAGGGCTGAAGTCCACAGCTCATCAGTATCCCCTGCTGACTCGATGACTCCGTTTCTTACCTTGTAGTAGTCGTAGAACATCGGGTCCTGCATGGCCTCGGCCAGGTCCTGGTCCCACTCCGCTTCTGATACGGCTCTGCCTTCAAATGAAGCGGCAGGGTTTTGCTCCTGAGCCATTGCAGGTGCGGCGAACTGCGGCGTTACCATTATCGCCATGGCCATCGCGGCGCATATTAATTTTTTCAGAAGTGATTTCTTCATTAGAACTCCCTAATCATTACCTCAGGATGACACTCCGTTCCGTACTGCGGACATGTCAGACATTCGAAGAAGTTCGGTGCTTCTTCCTTTGGGACTGTAACGAAACCGTAGTTGCGGAAAAATCCGGGAGCTCTGGCAACCAGATACATTCTGGTTCCACCGAGCTTCACGGCCTCTTCGACACCCAGTTTAAGAAGCGCCTCTCCCAGATGTTCGCCTCTCCATTCAGGGTCAATCGCGATTCCGTCGCAGATGAATTCGCCCTCTCGTTGTGCCAGGACAAAACCTCCGATCAGCTTGCCGTCATCATCTGTTATCTTCCAGCACCTGACTATGTCCGTAGGAACCTCTTCGGCATCCTCGTCGGAAAATTCAAGCCTGTTCTCGATGAAGAACGGTATCAGCTTCGTGTATTCTTCTGTTTCGCTGATTGTGTAATTTCTCACTTTTACTTTCCCTCTAACAGTTTGTCGTAATGCCACGTTCTCTCGTCAACAAATATGTCGAGCCTGTTCTGTCTGACGCTGAAGTGCAGCGGGAAGCTTTCCCCTGCTTCTCCGTCGATGTCGGTGTACAGATCCTCTTCGCATTCAATGGTCAGTTCGGACGCCTGTCTGTAGAGAACGTTTTTGTTATCAGGATGTCTGCCGTTCATTACTTCGAACAGCAATGGTCCGAATTCTATTATCGGCATCTTGCGGAATGCTATTACATCCAGCTTGCCGTCATCCATTGCCGACTGTGTCGCCAGCTTGCGGAATCCGCCGGCTGATTCGCCGTTCATTACAACCATGAAGTAGAGCTCTTCATCAAGCACCTCGTCCGGCAGTGTCAGTCTGAATTTAATCGGATGAACCTGCGGCAGTTCTGCAACTGCTCTCAGGTAATATGCCATCGGTCCTATCGCATTCTTGAGCTGCGGATCCGTCTTCTGGCTGACGTCAACCATTGCGCCCATTGCAGCAACGTTGATGAAGTTTCTGCCGTTTACAACTCCAACATCCGCCTTGGTGGTTTTGTTTCCCAGCGCTATGTCCAGCAGGGTCTCCATCTCGTTCGGCAGTTCGAAGTAGTAGGCAAAATCGTTGGCTGTTCCCGATGGGAGCAGACCGATCGGCAGATGAACGTCATTCTCAATCATCGCATTAACGCAGAGGTTAACAGTGCCGTCTCCGCCTGCAACGATGATTCTGTCGTACTCTTCTTCACGAATTGTGCCCAGTGCCTGATTGATTGCAACGCCTCTCTTGGTTCTTACCGGGACAACCTGAAAGCCTGCGTTCTGACATCTTTCGATGATTCTGTCCAGATTGCTGGCAAACATTCCGTTGCCCGAATATGCGTTGTAGTACAGAAGTATTTTTTTTGCTCTTTCCATAATTCTGTCCTCCGTATCCTTTAGCCCCAGTTTCCTGTAAGCCCCCTGTTATATTCTCCGGCTTCATATTCATGTCCGCCGTCTGTAAGGATTCCTCTGACCTCCCCGATGAGATACAGAGATCCTGCAAATACTATTGCGTCGTATTCCTCAGCTCTTGAGAGTGCTTCCTCAACAGCCTCCGCCGGTGACTTCGTTACCGCCACCACATTCATGTGTTTCGCGAAATGCTCTGCCAGTTCCGCTGAGTCCATTGCCCTCGGATTGTGGGGCTGCATGGTTACGATTACGTCCTTCGCAACTCTGGCCATGTGGGGAATCATCTTGTCGATTTCCTTGTTCGCAAGAATCGCGGAAACCATCAGCACCTTTTTATCTTCGAAAAATCCTTCCAGCGTATCCGCAAGAGCCTTTGCACCTTCGTCGTTATGACCGCCGTCCAGAATGATTACCGGTTTGCCTTTGGTGCTTTCCTTTCCCCAGCACTCGCCGTTTGCCATGGCCTCTCTGCCGCTGAAGACTTCGATACGGCCCGGCTGAACAGCTTCCTTCAGTCCCGCGTAAAGCCTGCTCCGCTCTATCTTTATGCTGCCTGCCTTGCGAAGAACCTCAAGGGTTGCAAGCGCAGTCTTCAGGTTTTGCGCCTGATGCTCGCCCACCATGGATATCTCCACTTCGCTGTAGTCCGTGCCCCACAGATTCATGCTGACCTGCTGGCATACCGGAGTCTCCCAGTCGATTGAAACCTTTATGTCTGAAACGTCGTAAAGGCGCGAGCCCTTCTGGTATGCTGTTCTGGCGATAACCGCTGCCGGCTCGTGATCCTTCACGTTGGAGATTACCGGTGCGCCGTCCTTGATGATGCCGGCCTTGTCCGTCGCAATCTCCGCCAGGGTGTTGCCCAGAATCTGCATGTGGTCAAAGGCCACTCCGGTGAACACGCAGGCCATCGGATTCTCGATGACATTTGTGGCATCTCCCAGTCCGCCCATTCCGGCTTCCATTACGAAGATGCTGTTCTCGTCCGCCTTGTCGGCGAAGTAGCTGAATGCTGTTGCCGCTACCACCTCGAATTCAGTCGGTGATGTGAGGCCGTCGTCCACCATTGACTTCGCTGCTTCCAGCGCGCGGTTCGCATGGATTTCCAGATCCTCATCGGATATCTGCTTCCCGTCGAACTGTATGCGCTCGTTGAAGCGTTCGATGTACGGGCTGGTGTAAAGCCCCACCTTGTAACCGTTGGCTGCAAGGCCCTTCTCCAGGTACTTGCACACGGAGCCTTTGCCGTTTGTGCCAACCACGTGAATGTATCTCAGTCCCTTGTGCGGATCACCCAGCCTGTGGAGCAGCTCCTCCACTCTCTCCAGACCCAGTATGCTTCCGAACCTATCAAATTCTGCTATCTTATCTATTGCTGTTGTCATATTTCTCTTTTTGAGACAAAGGGGACAGTCCCCTTTGTCTCATTTTTTCACTTTTGTCTCTACGAGAGCCAGTCTCTCGTTAACCTTTGCAAGCATGTCTTCGTACATGGTCTGCTTCTCGCGTTCTTCGGCTACTACGTGTTCAGGGGCTTTGCTTACAAAACCTTCGTTTGAGAGCTTGCCCTTTACGCGCTTAACTTCGCCTTCCAGACGCTTCTGTTCCTTCTGCAGTCTTTCCAGCTCTGCGGCGTAGTCCATGATGTCGTCCAGAGGAATGAATATTTCTGCGCCGTCAACTACAGCTGACATTGTTTCCTCAGGTACATCCTTTTTATCACTGATGAATGTGATTTCTGTGATGTTTGCCAGCTTCTTTATGTATCTTTCGCCGGCTCTGACTACGGCTTCTCTGCCCTCCCCACACAGGATTACTGCTCTAAGCGGCTTGCCCGGTGATGCATCTGCCTCGGCGCGGATGTTACGGATGCTTCTGATGATCGCCATGGCCATCTCAAGCTTTTCCGCTTCAGCCGGGAATGTCAGGCCTTCGTTGTACTCCGGCCACTCTCCCTTGATCAGGAAGTTGTTCGGGTTTTCCTCTGTTGGTTCAGGCTGTGGCAGATAGCTCCAGATTTCCTCTGTGATAAACGGCATGAACGGGTGCAGCATTGTAAGCATGTCCTTAAGAACTCTTACCAGCGTGTAGCGTGCAACCTTCTTGTCCTCTTCGTCGTCGCCGTACAGTCTGCCCTTTACGATTTCAACGTACCAGTCGCAGAACTCGTTCCAGATCAGGTCGTAAACTCTCTGTCCGGCCAGGGCCAGATCGTACTCTTCCATCTTCTCGGTTACGTACTTCGCAGCATCGTTAACTCTGGAGAAAATCCACTTGTCCTCGTCCTTCAGTGCTCCGGCCAGTGCCACATCGTGACAGCATGCTGCTCCGCAGCAGTCGTCGCAGCATCTGGACATTTCACGGAAGTCTCCGTTCTCATCCTGTAGATTCATGATTACGAATCTGGATGCGTTCCAGAGCTTGTTTGCGAAGTTTCTGGAGGCCTCAAGTCTGTCCTCCTTGAATCTCATATCGTTACCCGGAGTGATACCTGTGGTCAGCATGAACCTCAGCGCATCAGCACCGTACTGGTCGATTACTTCCAGCGGGTCGATTCCGTTACCCAGGGACTTACTCATCTTGCGACCCTGTGCATCTCTTACCAGACCGTGAACGTATACATCGTTGAATGGTACATGGTTTGTAGTCTCCAGTGCGGAGAATACCATTCTTACAACCCAGAAGAAGATGATGTCGTATCCTGTAACCAGAACGTCTGTCGGATAGAAGTATTTGAAATCCTCTGTCTCTTCCGGCCATCCCATGGTTGAGAACGGCCAGAGTGCTGATGAGAACCATGTATCCAGAACGTCTTCGTCCTGCTTCAGGTTAGTGCTTCCGCACTTGGTGCACTTCGTTGGAGTCTCTTCCGCTACCACGATTTCTCCGCAGTCCTGACAGTACCATGCAGGAATTCTGTGTCCCCACCAGAGCTGTCTGGAAATGCACCAGTCACGAATTTCCTCAAGCCAGTGCATATATATTTTTTCGAATCTGTCCGGCACGTGGCGAAGGTCGCCCTTTCTGGCAGCTTCCATCGCAGGTTTTGCCAGGTCTTCCATTGCTACGAACCACTGGTCTGAAAGCATCGGCTCAACAACCGTATGGCAGCGGTAACATGTTCCTGCCGGGATTACCATTTCCTCAATCTTTACCAGATAGCCTGCTTCCTCCAGGTCAGCAACCCAGGCTTTACGGCATTCGTATCTGTCCATGCCGGCATACTTGCCTGCCAGCTCGTTCATCGTTGCATCCTCGTTGATGCAGCTTGGTGACGGCAGATTGTTTCTCTGGCCAACCATGAAGTCGTTTTCGTCGTGAGCCGGAGTGATCTTTACTGCGCCGGTACCTTTTTCAGGATCAGGATACGGGTCTGCGATTACCGGAATCTCCTTGCCTACCAGCGGCAGGATAACGGTCTTGCCAACCATGTCCTTGTAGCGCTCGTCGTCAGGGTGAACTGCGATGGCTACGTCGCCGAACATCGTTTCAGGACGGGATGTTGCAACAACGATTCCGTCGCCTTCGTAACCCAGATCACCTGATGGTCTGGACTTGCCGTCTGCGGCAGGATATCTGAAGTACCAGTATGAACCGGTTTTGTCTTCGTGTTCTACTTCTGCGTCTGACAGTGATGTGCCGCATTCAGGGCACCAGTTGATCAGACGGTTGCCTCTGTAGATAAGGCCCTTGTTGTACAGCTGAACAAAGAAGTGCTTTACGGCTTTGTTGCATCCCTCGTCCATCGTGAAGCGCTCGCGCTCCCAGTCACAGGAGTCACCCAGCTTACGGCACTGTCTGGTAATCTTGCCGCCGAACTCTTCCTTCCAGGCCCATGCGCGCTTGAGGAATTCCTCTCTGCCCAGGTCTTCCTTTTCCTTGCCCTCTTCTGCACGGATTCTGTCAACGACCTTAACCTCTGTCGCGATTGATGCGTGGTCCGATCCCGGAAGCCACAGAGCACTGTAGCCCTGAAGTCTCTTGAATCTTGTCAGAACATCCTGAAGAGTCTGGTCCAGTGCATGCCCCATGTGAAGCTGTCCCGTAATGTTCGGTGGCGGCATCACTATTGTGAAAGGCTTTTTGTCAGGATCACGGTCGGCTCTGAATGCTCCGCCCTTTTCCCATGCCTCATAAATTCTGTCTTCAAATTCCTTCGGATTGTAGGTTTTTGCCAGGTTTTTTTCCATCTCAGTCTCCTTATATTATCGGCTTGATTTTGCCCTTTATTATTTGATATTTCGCATGTGTCAACAGTTTCCCTATTTTGACACAAACATACATAGTTATTATAGCAGAAAACCCTGTCAAATGGGGATTTTTAGAGGGATTTTTTTACATTATTATATAAAAAAAGAAGGTCGGCATTGCCGACCTTCCGATAAGGTGTCTTGATCTATTATTTTAATGTCTTTACCTTCTTGGTTTCAGCCTTGTTCAGAGGAGTAACCGTGTAGGTGCCGTCACCTAAGCCTTTATTAAGCCTTGAGCTCAGCCGCTCTAATAACATGCTTCATAAGCACGGCGGTTGTTACACTTCCAACACCGCCCGGTACAGGTGTAATTGCTGCTGCATCAGGTTCAACTCTGTCGAAATCAACGTCTCCGCAGAGCTTGCCTTCCTCATCAACGTTAATGCCCACGTCAATGATAATCTGATTGCTGCCCAGCTTTTCCGGGCCAACCATTCTGGCCCTGCCCAGAGCTGCAATTACTATGTCAGCATTTCTTCCGGCAGCTGCAAAATCCTCCTGCGCGGTTCTGCTGTGACATACTGTAATTGTTGCGTGCTTCCTCATTGTCATCATGGCAACAGGTTTGCCGATTACCAGACTTCTGCCGAAGATGGTAACCTTCTTTCCCTTGAGTTCCACGCCGTAGTGATCAAGGATTTCCATGACTGCTTCAGCTGTGCAAGGCGGATATCCCACCTCTGCATCCATGAACACACCTGCCATCGAACCCGATGTGATTCCGTCCATGTCCTTTGCAGGATCAAGCTTCTCGCACACCAGCTTCTCATCAATGTGCTTCGGAAGCGGTCTGAACATCAGCACTCCGTGAATGCTGTCATCTGCATTAATGCCTTCAATTGCAGCTATCAGTTCCTCCTGTGAAATGCCCTCATCAAATACGAACTGCTTAACCGCAACTCCTGTCTTTTCGGCACGCTTCATGGCACCTTTTTCATACGAAAGATCGCTTGGGTTTTCCCCAAGTCTTACTATTGCCAGTGTTGGCGTAATGCCTTTGCCTGCAAGGGCTTCAACCCTTGAAACCGACTGCTCTGTAAGCGCGTCGGCAACCGCTTTTCCTTTTAATAATTCAGCCATTTTTCTCCTCTTGTGTCTTTAAATTATATTCTCAAATTGTACTAAAATCAATGCATGTTCTTCAGGAATGTCATCCTGTGAATCGGGCATGTTCCATGCTCCCGAATGCCCTCGTAATGCGCTGCAGTTCCGTAGCCTTTGTTGCTCTCAAATGCGTAATACGGGTATTCCTCGGCATAGCCTATCATCATGTGATCCCTGGTTACCTTGGCCAGAATCGAAGCCGCCGCAATGGCCAGAACCTTGGAATCTCCCTTTACCAGAGCCTGCTGCGGACGCTCCAGGTCATCTATTTTTACTGCGTCAAACAGCACATAATCCAAAGCCCTCGGCTTCGGCATCTGCTCCTCATCCTCCGGAGTCAGCTGTGCGGCCAGCATCAGTTCGCAGTTTTCGATGGCCTGCTTCATGGCCTTTTTTGTTGCCTGCAGAATGTTGATTTCATCAATCACCTCATGGCTCGCCATGCCGGTTCCGTAGGCAATCGCCTTCTCCTTTATCAGCAGATACAGCTCTTCGCGCCGCTTCTCGGACAGCTTCTTCGAATCGTCCACTCCAAGCACATCAAAATCCTCGGGTAGCACAACGCAAGCCGTAACCACCGGCCCCGCCAGCGGTCCTCGACCCACCTCATCAACGCCGCCGATATATTCATATCCCTGCTCATGCAACTCAGCCTCAAGCCGCTTCATCTCCGCAAGGCGTTCCTTCTGTTTTTGTATTCTTTCTTCCTTAGTCATTTGGGAGTTCCAGTGTGATTCGTCCGATTTTAGCGGAGCGGAATTCGTCGAGGACAAGCTTGCCTATGCGCTCGTAGTCGATGCGCTTGCCGCTCATGATGCAGCCGCGCTTCATCGCCATTGCTTCCATGTTTGCAAGGGCGGCCTCCTGCTCGGTTTCGAGCGGTGCGCCGGTTTCCGGATTGTAGTCGCCGGGAATGAACAGTTCGTCCAGCTTATATCGGTCAGCCAGCATGTCCGGGTAGAGGTTTTGCAAAACCTTGATAAGCTCAAGTGCCAGGTCAGGCACATCCAGAATCTCGTCCTTGATTGAGCCGCAGAATGCCAGGTTCAGTCCGGCCTTCGGGTCTTCGAATTTAGGCCAGAGAATTCCCGGGGTGTCCAGAAGCTGCATGCCGTTGGCGGTCTTGAGCCACTGCTTGCCCTTCGTTACTCCGGGGCGGTCACCGGTCTGGGCACTCTTGCGTCCGGTCAGCCTGTTAATCAGCGATGACTTGCCCACATTCGGCACTCCTACAACCATGAAACGGTTGCGCTTCATGTCCATCTTTTCAAGGGTTCTGAGCAGATCCTTCACGCCTTCTCCGGTGTTGGCGTTAATAGATACTGCCCGATAATTTCCACTGAAAAATTCGACCCACCTGTCGGTTGCTTCTCCGTCCGCCAGGTCGCTCTTGTTAAGTGCCACGATTCGAGGCTTGCCGCTGACCAGTTCATCGATAATCGGGTTTCTGCTTGAAACCGGAATTCTGGCATCGATAACCTCAACAACGGCATCCACCATCTTTAAGTTTTCCTGAATGAGTTCCCGGGTTTTTTTCATGTGTCCGGGATACCAGTTAATGTTTTTCATGCCTCAAGTATACCATAAAAAAGGAGACCTTGCGGTCTCCTCATCATTATCTTATTCTAGTCGTTCTTCTTCATCGGGAACATGATGTCCAGATCCTTCTTGAAGTCAACCAGTCCGCTCTTCAGCTTATCGAAGCTTGCCTCAACACCCTTGATGTAGTCAGCGTATTCCAGCTTCTTCGCATCGATCTTTTCCTGCATCTCTCTGCTGAGCTGTTCGTACTGTTCCTTGCGGTAACGGCTGTTTGCAACGATTTCTTCGGCCTTCTGATTAGCCTTCTCAATTACAGCTGCCTTTTCAAGCTCTGCCTCGTGGAGGTTCTTCTTCTGCTCTTCAATTATTGCTTCAGCCTTTTCTGTTGCGTTCTTAATGAAGTTCTCGCCCTGCTCATGAGCCTCTGCAATAATGCCTGCTCTTGAATCTTCGATCTGCTGCTTGGTAGCTTCAGCTTCGCTGATGAGCTGGCTTCTCTTCTGGTTGGCATCCTGAATAATCAGCTTGGAGTTCTCAGAAGCGTCTGTTTCGATTTTACCTGCTTCCTTACGTGCAAATGTAACAATCTCTTCGCCCTTCTTCTGTGCCTCTGCGATTACGTTTGCAGCCTTCTTCTTTGAATCCATCAGGATTTCCATAACCATGTTACTTTCGTCCTTGTGGTTCTTGATTTCCTCTTCGAGTGCTGCAATTCTTGCCTTTGCTGCATTATAGTCACCAATTGGAACCATGTTTGAGGTGTCCACAACAGGTGTCGGCTCTGCTGCCTTGCTGCTTCTTTCATAAGCATCGCAGATCTGTTCAATCAGAGCGATTACATCTTCCTTGTCCACACCGCCTGTAAGTCCTGCTTTTTTGAACTCATAATGTTCAACAAGGTCCAAAACTTCCTGATTGGATATTTTTCTACGAATAATCATATTGCTTCTCCCATTACTCAATTACAGAGTTTTCCTAATGTACTATTATAGGGGCAAATTAAACGCTTTGTCAAGAATTTATACTGAAAAAGGAACCTTGCAGGTCCCTTCTCATTAGCATTTCTTTTTGCTTATTTTTCGTTTCTTGCCTTGATCTTAGCTGACTTACCGGTTCTCTGACGCATGTAGTGCAGTCTGGCTCTTCTAACCTTACCGCGCTTAGTCACTTCGATCTTTTCAACCAGCGGTGAATGGAGCGGGAATGTCTTTTCCACGCCAACGCCTGAAGCGATTCTTCTTACAGTGAATGTTTCACCGATTCCGCCGCCCTGTCTCTTAAGTACGAAACCTTCGAATATCTGAATTCTTTCTCTGTTACCTTCTTTGATTTTAACGTGTACCTTTACAGTATCTCCAACGTTAAATGCAGGGATGTCAGACTTCATATATTCCTGTGTTACTGAGCTCAATACGTTCATTGCTCTTCCTCCTTCCCTTCGGCATGTTCATGCTGTGCCCGGCCGCAGAATCCGCGGCGGAGCCCGTCAACAGAGGACCACCCGTATATACTAAAAACGAGCGTGCTTCCACACACGCTCATTCATTATATATATGCCTTAACCAAAAATCAACAGTTATTTTGCTCTAGGGTGAGCATTATCGTATACTTCTTTGATTTTGTTCTTCGTTGCCGACAGATACATCTGCGTAGCGGATATGTCCTCGTGTCCCATCAGCTCCTGCATGGTCTTAAGGTCCGCTCCGTTCTGCAGCATGTGAACCGCGAAGGAATTTCTCAGAATGTTAGGAGTCAGCTTATGCTCAATGCCGGCTTTTGCGCCGTACTCCTTAAGCACCTTCCAAAGCCCCTGCCGCGTAATTCGCCTGCCTGCGTAGTTTACGAAGAGAGCCTCTTCATCCTTGTTGTCCTTCAGCAGTATCGGACGAACATCGTAATAGTAGTTCTCCAGGGCCACACGTGCTGGTCTGCCAAGCGGCACGATTCTGGTTTTGCTGCTCTCACCAAGGCATGACAGGAAACCCATTCTGAAGTTGATGTCATCTGCGTTGATGTCGATGAGCTCCGTCGCACGAATGCCTGTTGCGTACAGGATTTCCAGCATGGCTCTGTCGCGTATTCCCTTCGGGCTGTCGTCAGGACCTTCCAGCAGAGCATCTATTTCCTCCATGGAGAGATACTCGATTTCTTTTCGTTCAATCTTCGGACTGCGGATTCCTGCCGTAGGATTAGATCTCACTGCGCCCCTGGTCATCAGCCAGTTGTAAAACGCTCTGATCGATGCCAGTTTGCGGTTCACCGTGGAAGGAGATTTTTCCTCAGCCTTCAGATGGTGCAGATACGCTACAACCTCAGTGCTTGATGCCTGAGTAATGTCAGCATTTCCGCGTGACTCTTCGAATGCGCTGAACTCCAGAATGTCTCTGCGGTACGCATCAACGGAATTCTCGGCCATCCTTTTTTCCTTCGATAAATATGCGGTAAATTCTTCAATATACATGATGAAGCCTTTCTAACCAACATACGGTTTTGCCATGAGAAGTGCTGCAAGGGTTTTGGAATCTACCAGTTCCCCTCTGACACCCATATCATACACCTCATCAAATGGCATTTCAATTACCTCCAGAGCCTCGTCCTCATCCAGATTCTGTTCTCCCGGAGTGAGCCCGGTGGCCAGATAGATTCTGATGACTTCTTCTGAATATGCACAGCTCGGATTCACGTTTCCGAGATGAATAATTCTGTCTGCTGTGTAGCCCGTCTCCTCCTTGAGCTCACGCCTTGCCGCCTCAAGCGGATCCGTTTCTCCGTTATCGATTTTACCGGCCGGAATTTCCAGAACCGCTCCGCCTGTCGCATATCTGAACTGGCGAACCATTACAATTTTATTGTCGTCAGTCAGCACCACAAGAGCAACCGCGCCATTGTGCTCAACTATCTCGCGAAAAGCCTCGCCCTTTACGGCAGTCACCCTGTCACGGCGCACATTCATGATTGCGCCCTCATATATTCTCTCGCTGCTAATCAATTTCTCTTCAAAAATCATTTCGTCATGCTCCTTGATTTATCGATTGCGGCCTGCATGCCTTCCTTCACATCGTCTGCAAAACCATTGGCCTGAAGTGCCTCTACTGCTTCTATCGTCGTGCCGCCCGGCGAGCAAACATTTATGCGCAGCCTGTCCAGGCTTTCCTTGCTCTCCAGCACCATCTTAGCTGCGCCGAGCACGGCCTGAGCCGCGAACACGCGGGCCTTTTCCGGCGACATTCCGTTGGCCCGGGCACCCTCCGCCAGTGCCTGGATGTACATGTATGTGTACGCCGGACTTGAACCGCTTACGCCGATGACGCAGTCTATCATGTCTTCGTCAACCTCTTCGGAAATGCCAACCGCATCGATTACGGATTTAACAAGTGCAAAATCGCTGTCCGTCACTTTGCTGTTTCTGCTCATGGAAGTCATGGCTTCTCCTACCAGCGCAGGTGTGTTCGGCATTATTCTTACAAGCTTCGCGAACGCTCCGCAGCCGGCTTTGCCTCTGGAAAGCGACTCCTCCATCGACGACAGACTTACTCCGGCAGCCATGGAAACAATGATCTTATCCTCCGCTCCAAAGCCGTGGTTTGCATCGTCAATCACCGATGCGATTTCCCTTAGAACTTCGTCCACTCCGTTGGGTTTAACGCCTATCATTATTATGTCAGCCTCACGGGCAAGCTGCAGATTATCGTTGCACACTTTAACGCGTCCCTCGGCATTGGCACTGATGGCCTTTGCCATGTCGTTGTTGTGCTCCGTGGTTCTGTTGTGAATGAGTATTTCATTTCCGGCAGAGTTCTCCGATTTAACGTAGCCCTTTAGTATTGCTCCGCCCATGTTACCGGTACCTATGAATCCAATTTTCATGCGTTTGCCTCCTCAAGAAATGTCTTCAGCATTTCAGCTGCAAATTCGTTCAGTTCCTTATCGCCAACACTGCTGTCGGCCTGAACCGGAATGGTAATCTCAAATTCTGTGTCATGGAATCTGCTTGTAACAGGCTGACCGTTAAGTTCGAAACCCATGTATTCCATTGCGCCTCTCCGCTGAATTCCGGATATTCTGATGCCCTTGCTTCCCGCTGCTATTTCGCTGACCTCAAGCAGTCTGTCGCCATGCTTCACCGGGAATCCCTGACGCTTCATTGCAGAATGAAAATCGCACTTGGCGATTACTCCGGTAAGCCTGGCAAGCTGTTTCACATCGTCGCTGTTGTGGAGCATAATCTGTCGCTCCATCTCCGGATCACCGGTGCGGCAATAGTCCATGTAAAGCATGACGCTTTGCGCACCGTCAATTTCATCTGTTCTGTCAGTCCACAGTCCCATGTAATCCTCAAGAGTCTTCTGCCTGAGGTTTGGAGTGAACTGTCTGATCGGCGAATGGTATCTGACTGCAGGGTACAAATCAAGGTTGTACGGCATGCCGGGGTTTGCCATCCCGTTTAACACGAGCCGCCTCTCGATGAACGGCATGTCGAATCTTCGTCCGTTGTACGTAACAACCATGTCCACATCATCAAGCAGCATCATGTATTCGGCAAGTGTCTCCGCCTCCTCGTCAACCGACTGCGCAAAGACCTGATGCATCTCGCCTTTTGTCACATCATAGAGACACCCAAGAATAAACCTGTCATATGCAGGACTCAGTCCCGTTGTTTCTATGTCAAGAACACCTACCCGAAGTCCTTCAAAGTAAGTGTTCCAAATCGCGCTATCATATATGGGCTCTGTAAATTCTTCTACGATGTGTTTCATTAGTCTTTATTCGCCCTCTGTCGGTCTGTCGAAATCGACAACATATGCTCCCAGAATTTCCTCAACCTCGAGTCTGATGAAGTTTCTGATTCTCTCATCATCATCAATAAAGGCATTGGCAGGAGGAAGCTCCCAGCTTAATGTGCAGTCGCAGTATTCTTTGTTTGCGTCGATCTGCTCCGCCTCCAGGAATCTGTAGCTTCCAGTGTTGTAGTCCCAGTAGAAGCAGCCGTCGTTATCATCCTCATGCGGGCATCCGCCCTCCTTGCCTGCAGGCACGAATTCCAGATGCATGTACTCCGGTTTCATGAGCCATGATGTGATGTTAAGCCAGCCTCTCTTTCCCTCTGCGGCAACGGGAGTGTTGAACTCAACGTAACCCCATTCGTCATCGCCGTCGAAGCATTCGGCATTGATTCTGAGCACCGGTCTTAATGATTCAAAACCCTCCGGCAGCAGCTCTTTTATCCTGTCATGATTGGCCCTGTAGGCCATTACAAACTGTCTTACTTTCATAGCAAAACCTCCTAGGTTTTTATGGCATTATTATATCATATTTACATTATTATTCTTTAAAAACAAACAGGACCCGAAGGTCCTGTTTGTTAAAAGGGGTATTGGGATTAGAGATTAATGAGGTTATCAGGGGGATAACCACATTAAAATTGTAACTTAGAATTTGGATAAAATCAAGCCTTCTTTACGATAATTCGTTTCTTATTTATCTTCTTCGTCAAATGCTGAAGCAATGATTGCCAGACCGGCGTCGATCTGTTCGTCAGTTACTACCAGTGGTGACAGAATTCTGATAACGTTGTTGAATGTTCCTGCTGCTTCCAGCATCAGGCCCTTGTTCATAGCGTTCTGAATTACTCTGCCTGTCAGGTCAGCATCAGGTTCCTTAGTTGCAGGATCCTTAACCAGTTCGATACCCATCATGGCGCCTGTTCCTCTGATGTCGCCGATGCAAGGGTGCTTCTTCTGGATTTCCTTCATGCCTGCAGTAATCTTGTCTGCGATGTGCAGAGCCTTTGCAGGGAAGTCATCACGCTGCATAACTTCGATAACCTTCAGTGCTGATACTGCAGCCAGTGCGTTAGCGCCATAAGTTCCGCCAACTGTTCCAGGATTCAGCTTGTCCATAACTTCCTTACGAGCTACGATTGCTGAAAGTGGAATACCACCTGCGATTGACTTAGCTGTAGTCAGAATGTCAGGAGCAGCACCTGCTTCTGCGAAGTACTGTGATGCGAACATCTTACCTGAACGTGCCCATCCGCACTGTACTTCGTCACATACCATCATGATGCCGTACTTGTCGCAGAGAGCTCTTACTGCCTTAACCCATTCGATAGGTGCAGGAATGAATCCGCCTTCGCCCTGTACAGGCTCGAATACGATTGCTGCACACTGATCAGGAGGAGTTACTTCGATGAATGCCTCATCCAGCTTTTCAATGTAGTACTTGATAGCGTCTTCTTCGTTCATTCCGCCCGGTGCTCTGTAGAGGTTAGGGAATTCTACTCTGTAGATACCATCAGGGAAAGGTCCCATTCCTACTGCATATGACTTCTTGGCTGTCATAGTCATTGTCAGAGCAGTTCTTCCGTGGAATGCGCCTGTGAATACGATTACGTTAGGTCTGCCTGTAGCATTTCTTGCTACCTTTACAGCGTTCTCATCAGCTTCTGAACCTGAGCAAACGAAGAATGCCTGCTTTTCGTCACCCTTTACAGGAGCGATCTTGCACAGTTCTTCTGCCAGTGCAACGTATGGTTCGTGAGTTGTGATGTTGAACATTGAGTGGAAGTACTTGTCAGCCTGTTCCTTAACTGCTTCGATAAGTTCAGGGTGTGAGTATCCAATGTTCAGTACGCCTACGCCTGCAATCCAGTCCAGGAAAATGTTGCCGTCAACGTCTTCAAACATTGCGCCTTCTCCTCTTTTGATTACTGCCTTGTAAGCAGTTCCGATTGCCTTTGGAGTAGCCTTGGCTCTTCTCTCGATCAGTGCCTGTGCCTTAGGGCCTGGCAGTGGAGTTGAGATTTTAGGTAATGCTGTTCTTAATTCTGACATAATTTTTCCTCCTTGAAATTTTATGTTTAATCATTTTAGGTACATAATAATATACTGCACGTGACTATATTTTAGCACACCACAGTGCAAATAGTTGTACTAATTTGCTCACATGAATGGTTATTTATGCTCTTTATTCTCCTTGGCCTTTCTGTGTTTCTCCTTGTCGGCCTCGCGCTGTGCCCGGAAAGCCTTTACCTGCTCAGGCGTCAGCTCGATGTTCTGCTCGTCAGGGTCTCCTTCGGTAATGGCTGCACCCAGATTGATTGCTGCTTTCTCCAGTTCCTGAACGATGTTGTTAATCTTGGCCAGTTTTTCAGGCGGCGTGTTCTTGTCGATGGAAAGATCCGTATTGTAGATGATGTCCTCCAGACGTCTGCGAACGTCGAAGATTTCGTTTCTCGTTGCGTTGACCTTTTCCTCGCCTGAAATTTCCTCCATGGCCTTTTCCATGCTTACAACTTCGCCTGTTGCCATCTCCAGTTCGTACTCTGAATTTTCGTTAACCGGAATAGGCTCATAGCCCAGCTCACTCTTAACCGTCTCGGCAAAATCAAGCTTGGACTGCGGTTCGCCGTGTACAAGGAAAATCTTCTTAGGCTCAACCTGGAATCCCTTCAGCCAGGTAAGCAGACCATCTCTGTCAGCATGTCCGGAAAAGCCTTCCAGATTGTGAATCTCGGCTTTGACTTCGATCTTTTCGCCGAACAGAGTAACCTCGGAAGCACCCTCCGTCAGCTGTCTGCCCAGAGTACCCTCTGCCTGATATCCAACGAAGATAATGCTTGCCTTTTCGTTCCACAGATTGTGCTTCAGGTGATGACGGATACGTCCCGCTTCACACATGCCGCTCGCCGAGATGATTACCTTCGGCTCAGGGTCGGAATTAATCCACTGTGATTCCTCGCTTGTACGTGTGAACTTGAGGTTTTCGAATTCCAGAGGGTTGTCGCCCTTGCTGATGTATTCCTTAGTGTCCTCGTCGAATACCTGTGCGTTGTTTTTGAAAACCTCCGTTGCGCTTGACGCCATCGGGCTGTCCACATATACCTTGAGGTTTTTGAATGCCTGACGGTATTCGCTGTCTTCATCTATTACCTTGTTCAGCTCATAAATCAGTTCCTGCGTTCTGCCGACAGCGAAGGAAGGAATAACGGTATTTCCTCCGCGCTCTGCAGTTGCTCTGATGATGTTCATAAGCTTCTTAACGTCCATGGAGTTCTCCGGATGCAGTCTGTTTCCGTATGTTGTTTCCATGATGACGTAGTCTGCTTTTTTGATGATTGTCGGATCCCGGAGAATCGGTCTGTCCATTACTCCCAGGTCACCTGAGAATACGATTTTTGACACATTGTCCTGACCTGATGCATCCTTTTCCGTTACCCAGAGTTCTATCTCTCCGGAGCCCAAAATGTGTCCCGCATCGTTGAACACTATGCGCATCTCGTCGTTCAGTTCGATGAGCTGATCATAGAGAACCGGGTTCAGGAACTTCAGCGAGTCCTCTGCATCCTTAACTGTATAGAGAGGCTCAACCGAAGGTCTGCCTGCACGTTCATTCTTTCTGTTCTGCCATTCAGCTTCCTGTTCATGAATGTGTCCGCTGTCCTTCAGCATGATGTCCAGCAGATCTGCCGTTGCGTCCGTGCAGTAGATTTTGCCCTTGAATCCGCGCTTAACAAGAAGTGGAATTCTGCCGCAGTGGTCTATGTGTGCATGGGAGAGGATGAGATACTCTACCTCTGCAGGATCAAAGGGAAACTCCTCGTAGTTCATTTCCTCCTGAGCCTTGCCGCCCTGGAACTGTCCGCAGTCCAGCAGCACCTTGTGGTTTGCTGTCGTTATCAGATGGCAGGAACCGGTTACTCCTGTAGTTGCTCCGCAAAATTGAATTTTCATTGTCTTCCTCCTTGCCTATTGTCCCCTATTCTATAACCTTCTTAATCAGTGCAGGAACACTTCCTACGATACTTCCGATTTCGTATGCTTTGAGTACTTCCTCCGCTCCCTTTTTGAGCTTGCTCTCGTCATTGCCGTATACTGTGCAGAGCACGTCTCCCTCTGCAACCTTATCGCCGAATTTCTTGTGAAGAATTATTCCAGCGGACATGTCAATTGAGTCTTCCTTCTTCTCTCTGCCGGCACCTGTGTGCTGTGATGCCAGGCCTATTGTGTAAGCGTGGAGCATGGTTACATATCCGCTCTTTGTTGCCAGCACATCCATCTTGTGAGCAGCCTGCGGTAAAAGCATGCTGTTCTCTGTAATGTCAGGATTGCCACCCTGTCCTGCAATAAACTCTTTGAACTTTTTCAGTGCAGCTCCGCTCTTGATTGCTTCCTCAGCCTTTAACATGCAGCCGTCAATATAGTCTCCTCTTACAGTCTTAGGATCTACAACTCCGCCAAGAGCAATCATCGCTCCGGCGAGGCAGATTGACAGTGATTTGATATCGTCAGGGCCCTCGTCCTTCAGAACATCAATGGCCTCCTGAACCTCAAGCGCATTTCCCACGGCTCTTCCGAGAGGCTGATTCATGTCGGAGATAACAGCCATCATCTTTTTGCCGCTCATCTTGCCTATGTCTACCATCCAGGTTGCCAGCTCTCTGGCGTCCTCGTAGGTTTTCATGAAGGCACCGTTTCCGCACTTAACGTCCAGCACTATTGCATCGGATCCTGCTGCAAGCTTTTTGCTCATGATACTTGATGTGATTAGAGCAATACTTTCAGTTGTTCCCGTTACGTCTCTGAGTGCGTATATCTTTTTGTCGGCAGGAGCCAGATTGCCGGTCTGTCCGATTACGGCAATTCCCCTGTCATTTACGTCTCTTATGAACTCGTCATTTGGTATGGCTACCTTGAAGCCCGGAATTGATTCCATCTTGTCAACGGTACCGCCTGTAAAGCCCAGGCCTCTGCCGCTCATCTTGGCAATCGGTACACCGCAGGCTGCTGCAATCGGAGCAACTATCAGAGTGGTTTTGTCTCCAACGCCTCCTGTTGAGTGCTTGTCAACCTTGATTCCTGCAATGCCGGAAAGGTCCATTACGTCTCCGGAGTCACGCATGATTTCCGTCAGCTGAACTGTTTCTTCCTTGGTCATGCCCTTAAGCACGACAGCCATGAGAAATGCGGACATCTGATAGTCAGGAATGAAGCCATTCGTGAATCCGCTAACCATGAAATCAATTTCTTCACGCGTCAGAGTTTCACCGTTCTTCTTCTTAGTAATAATGTCAACGCTGTTCATGTTAAATTAAACCTCCCGATAGTTCTCTATATAGTCTCTTTGCTTTTGAGTCTGTCAGGGAACTGACAAAATCTATTACCATCAGAAATCTCTGATAGAGATTATATGCATCGTCATCCGTCTTTCTCAGGCGATAGTCCTCAAGGAATTTCTCAGGGAAAATCTGAATGTATCCCTTGTTGATTCTGGTCTGCCTCTCCTTGCAGTCATCTTCTTCCCAGTAGATTACCGCAGGCACGAAACGGTCGAGGAATTCCATGATGATTCTGTTTCCGGCGAGTTCTGTCTTCAGCTTGTTCTTTTCCGTGTAGACATACCTTGCCATCAGCTTTCTGAATATGCCTGCAGTCAGACCGTGGAAACTGTCACCCAGCAGTTCTCCCCTGTAGGTTCCTGCCATTATTTCATCGTAGTGGTTAAAGAAGCTGTCAGCTGCAGCGTAGATGAACCAGCGTTTCATGAACTTGATCCATCTGATTGTGCGTCTGAGCCTTTCTTCATCTGTGCCCGGTTCGGCAACAATCCGGCTTTGCTTATTGATGAGATTCTTCGCCGCCGCATACTGCAGCTCGTAGAACTCATCTCCCCTTTCAGGAAGCTCCGCCAAAGCCTGTTCGCAGAACTGAGCAAGTTCGTTTTCCGTAAACACTCTTTCGCTGAGAACGTCCTCCAGGTCAGAAATCACATAGCCTATGTCGTCAGAAGCTTCAAGCAGGAACATCAGCGGATACACTTCCTTGCCGGTCAGCCCGCATTCGCTTCTCACTCTTTCCACAAAGTCTTTTTCCGAAAGGAAATAACCCATTTTATGAGCTCTTCCATCAGGGCTGTTCGGGTCAGCCTCAATTGAGTTCACAGGGTATTTCATCAGCGTATTTATTACGGAGCATGTCACATCCAGATCGCTTGAGACTCCGTTAACTGCCGGCCTTGAAAGAATGCGCAGTGTCTGTGCATTGCCGTTAAAGCTGAAGAGATCCTGCTTCATCTGTTCGCTGAGAATATACTTTATCGGAGTGCCCTTGTACTCCAGATCCTCCCGCTCAAGGTTTTCCCTGAACCAGTTGCCTACCGCTTCCTCTCCGAAATGTCCAAACGGTGAATTGCCCAGGTCATGGAGCAGTCCTGCCGTGGACAGAATCGTGGAAAACCTGCGGGCATACATGTCAGCATCCTCGCCGAAGAGGTCTGTCTTCTCCGTCTGCTTGGCATTGCTCGCCACCATGGTTCCCAGCTGTTTGCCGATAGCCGACACCTCCAGGGAATGGGTCAGTCTGGTGCGAACGAAGTCGTTTTTCTCAGTCGAAAGAACCTGCATTTTATCCTGCAGTGCCCTGAACTCTTCGCTTCCTATTATTCTTCTGTAATCGTTATCGAATTCATCAACAAAATACACGCCCCAGGAACCCGGGATTTTCATGTGTTCCATTTGTGTCTTTGATGAAAGAAGTTTGTTCCAGTCCATTTGTAATCCTTCATTTTGTACATTAATATCCGTATATAATTATACCCCTATACCCCATGTAATGCAAAAAATCATTGTGCTGAAAACACTAAAAAAAGAGGCTCGCTTACGCGAGCCTCCCGCTTGAATCACTGTTAATCGAATTGATTATTCGTAGTGCTCCTTCAGTGCCAGCTTCTTGGCCTTCTTTGCGTCCTTCTTGAACTTGAGGTGAGTAGGATCCTTAGCCTCACGAACAGCGTTACCCTTGCTGTCGCGAACCTTCCACTTGATCTCGCCCGGAGTGATGCATTCCTGTACAGGACATACATTCAGGCAGAGGTGACATCCTACGCAGTTGTCGTTCAGTTCAGGCTTTCTCTTCTTCTCGTTCCAGTCGATTGCCTGGTGAGCAGCGTCATAGCATGAAATGTAGCAACGTCCGCAGCCGATGCACTTCTTCTCGTCAAACTTAGGCAAAACCTTGTATTCTCTGTCAAGTTCTTCCGCAGGAATCAGGTTAGGCAGTGCGCATCCGATGAATTCGTCAAGGTGGTTGTAACCCTTTTCATCCATGAAGTGCTGCATACCGGAAATCATGTCTTCTACGATTCTGTAACCGTACTGCATGATAGCTGTAGTAACCTGAATGTTTCTGCAGCCTACTGCCAGGAATTCTGCTGCGTCTCTCCATGTTTCGATACCGCCGATACCGGACATTTCGTGACCATAACCGAAGTTGTACTTACCTTCCTTAGCCATCTTCTGAACTTCAGTGTCCTGGTTAACCTGAGCGCAGAATCTCAGAGCGATTGGCTTTACAGCAGCGCCGGAGTAACCGGAGATTGATGACTTGCCGTTTACTACCGGCATACCTGTGTTGTTTTCGAAGTCAACGTTTGTGATTGACTTAATTGTGTTGATAGCAGATACAGCTGCTGCTCCGCCCTTCAGTGCTGCACGAGCATGCTCTTCCATGTTCTTGCAGTTAGGAGTCATCTTAGCGATGAACGGAATGTCTGTAGTTTCTGCTACTGCTCTTGCATATGATTCTACCAGTTCGTTGTTAGTACCAACGTCGGAACCCATGTCGTGTGAAGTCATCTGAGGACATGAGAAGTTTCCTTCAATCAGCTTTGCTCCGGCCTGTTCAGCCATCTTAGCCAGCTGCTTCCATTCCTGGATTGATGAACCCATGATTGATGCTACAGTAATGTGTTCAGGATAATCTCTGCACAGTCTGTAGATGTATTCGAAGTTCACTTCAGTCGGCTTGTCGGAAATCTGTTCCATGTTCTTGAAACCAACCCATGGCAGACCTTCCTTGTTAGTCTGGTCGAATCTTGGTGAACATTCGTCTGCTACGAAGATACCGATTGTCTTGAAGAAGCAACCGCCCCAACCTGTTTCATAGCACTTGGCAACCATGTCATAGTTACCGCCTACTGGTGATGATGAAAGGAAGAATGGATTCTGACAATCAACACCCAGATATTTTAATGATAAATCTTTCTTAACTGCCATCTTACTTCACTCCTTTCTTATCAAGGAACTTGAGGATAGATTCTGCTGCTTCCTTACCAGCTGCAACAGCTTCAACAACAGTCTTGCCGCCGTTTACAACGTCGCCTGCTGCGAAGTACTTATCCCTAGCGGAACCGTCCTTCTTAACCTTGATTGTTCCGTTGTCATTAAGTTCCATAGGGGTGATACCCGTCAGGTCTTCTGCCTTCTGTCCTGTAGCGAATACGAGACAGTCACATGACATTGACATGCGAGCCTTCTTATCATAGAAGCCCTTTGCTTCCAGAGTAGTAATCTTCTTGCTTCCCTTAGCAGCTACAGGTGCGAGACCTGTTGTGATTCCGATGCCCATTGAGAGCAGATAGTGGAATTCATCGATGCTTGCAGGAGCTTCTTCGATTGTTCTTCTGTAGAGAATTCTTACATCCTCTGCGCCCAGAAGCTTAGCTGTTACAGCACAGTCAACAGCAGTGTCGCCGCCGCCTACTACTATAACTCTTCTGCCAGGCTCAAAAGCAGTCTTCTTTGTTCTTGCTTCCTTCAGGAAATCAATTGCACTGTATACGCCCTTGAGGTTTGCTCCCTCGATAGCAGGCTTGTTGCCGCCCCAGAGACCTGCGCCTACGAATACTGCATCGAATGGCTCCAGATCTGAGTTAACCGCTACATGGTTGAACTTGAACTTAACGCCCAGGTCCTTAACCTGCTTAACGTCCCAGTCAACTACTGACTGTGGAAGTCTGTGAGGAATGATTCCGTATGAGCATGCTCCGCCGGCCTTTGCTTCTCTTTCGAATACTGTTACATTTACGCCTGCCTTAGCAAGTTCTGCTGCAACTGCCAGTGATGCAGGACCTGCACCTACGCAGGCAACCTTTGCTTTTCTCTTTTCCTTTGGTGCTTCCAGAGTCTTCATGCCAAACAGTTTTTCCTGTTCGATAGCATATCTCTGGAGTTTGCCAATCTGGATTGGCTTGTCGATGCCACATCTTGAACAAGCTTCTTCACAAAGTCTGTCATATGGGCAAATTCTGGCGCAAGTGCCGCCCATAACGTTGTTCTGTCTGATTGTCTCTGCAGCACCTTTAACATTTCTGAATCTGATCGATCTGATAAACTTAGCAGGATCAGTTCCAGCCGGGCAGCCCTGGCTGCATGGTGCGTCGTGGCACAGCAGACATCTTGCTGCCTCTTCCAGAGCTGTTCTGTGGGTAAATCCGGCAACAGCTTCGGAATTGTACTTAGCTTTGATAATCTTACTCAATTTGTCTCCTCCTTTTAGGGTGATGACAACCGGCGGATGGGGTAAGTCCCATCCGTCGGCCATTTAATATTTTACACTTATGATTGTATATTAGAATTCAGGTGAAGCGTCGCACTTCAGAACTGCGTTCAGAGTTGCTGTAGCTGCAGTTGTGCAGTCTTCGTCTGATACGTGTTCAGGTTCGCAGTGTGACAGACCATCCTTAGTTCTTGAGAAGATCATTGTTGTTGGAATTACATATGCGCAGAACTGAGCATCGTGGCCAGCACCTGACAGAATCTTCTGCCACTTGCAACCCATTTCGTCCATTGATTCTTCTACGAATCCGATCAGTCTTGAATCGAATGGTACCGGGTCTCTCTTCCACTGTTCTTCGATGTCGCATGTGCACTGCTGCCATGTTTCCTCAGCCAGTTCCTTCAGGATGTCCATGCACTTAGCAAGAACGTCTTCGTTCTGGTTAGGATGTCTTACATCCAGTGAGAATTCAGCTTCGTCAGGAATGCAAGTGTGGATGCATGGGTGAACATAGATTTCACCGGTAGTGAATACGAATTCGTATTCTCCCTTAGCAACCAGTTCTGCATTGTAAGCGTCATATCTTCTGTGCAGTTCGCACAGGAAATCTGCAGCGGCATGCAGAGCGTCATGTCTCTTAGCCATTGGGAATGTACCAGCGTGAGCTGTGAATCCGTGGAATCTTACTCTGTAGTTGAACATACCCATTACGAGCTGTACAGCGCCAACTTCGTTTCCATTGTCTTCAAGGATAGGTCCCTGTTCCAGATGTGTTTCGAACATTGCGCAGTACTTGTCAGGTGACAGTCTGTTTTCCTTAGGTCCCTTGAACTTAGTAGCAGCAAGTGCTTCACCGAAGTTAGCAAATTCTGACTTGTCCATTGGCTTTGAAGCCATCATGTTTTCATATACGAAGTTTGGCTTCAGATAGTCAGGCAGATAGTCGTAGCAAACGATTCCTGATACCATCATTGCAGGTGGATACAGTGAACCTTCTTCGTTTGTCCAGATCATTGCTGTGAGTGGATGCTTATGAGGGATGTTTTCAGCTGCTACTGTTTCCAGTACTTCCATAGCTGTCATAACGCCCTCGATACCATCGTAGTTACCACCGTTCTTTACTGAGTCGCAGTGTGAACCCATAACGATTCTCTTAGCATTAGGATCTGAGCCTTCCAGAGTTGCGAACATGCAAGCTACGTCGTCGCATTCGATCTTAGCGCCGATTGCTTCCATTCTTCTTACAAACTCTTCACGTGCCATGTGAGCTTCAGGTGACAGTGAATATCTTGTGATTCCACCATGACCAGCATCACCGAACTTTGAGAATGTCTTAATTTTGTCTGACATTCTTTCTAAACTACACTTATACATAATTCATCCTCCTTTAAACTGATGAAATATTAAATAATGTCGTCCAGCTTCTTATGAAACTAGTTACACGTTTGTGGTTTCATTATAATAAAAATAAAAACGGTTATCAACCGTTTTTATCTTATTTACCAGCTTAAATTTAACTTTTTTGCGGGACAAATGAATGTGCAGATGCCACAGCCCGTACATCGTGCCTTGTCCACACTTATGGTATCTTTCTTTCTGGAGACCGCTCCGTACATGCACACGGAGACGCATTTGTCACATTTTTCCGAGCAAGGCACTCCGCTTACTGTGCTTACGGCCGGCTCGAATTTCATCTCCTCAAAGGATTTGAGGTTTTGCAGTGCTTTACCCTTTACCTCTGCTAAAGTGCTAATGTTATGAGTTTGTCCCCAAATTTCTAATTCTCGTACTATCTTGCTGATGATTTGCTTGCCCTCAATCATCACTCCGGTGCCCACCTGAACGGCCCCTGCACCGAGCATGATGTACTCCAGGGCATGCCGTCCGCCGGTTATGCCGCCTATGCCGCAAACCGGAATATCCACCGTCTGTGCAATAGTTGCAACCGACGAAAGCCCCAGTGGCCTGATGTACTCGCCCGAGATGCCGCCGTATGTTGACAGCGTTGGAAGTGCGCTTTCCAGATCGACTCCCAGGATTCCTCTGACTGTGTTGATGGCGCTTACACCGGATCCGCCCGCAGCCTTTACGGCCTTGGCAACCTTCGAAATATTCGTGGTATTCTGCGACAGCTTTACCATTACAGGAAGCTTAACCGCGGAAACAACCTCTTTTGTCATCTCATAAACGATGTCCGCATTCGATGCCACAACCTCCAGCGACTCTATCGCCGGATTTGATACGCTCAGTTCGATGGCGTCCGCCCCGTACTTCTCCATCTTGCTTGCCAGATAGGCAATTTCCGATGGGGTCTGACCTGTTACGCTTGCGATTACCACGCCGCCGTCTGACTTGGCGATTTCCATTTCGCGCTCCCATCCTTCAATCTGTACGTCACTGTAAAGTCTAATGTTCTGCGCACCCATTTCGTCACAGGCAATCCTCGGCCTAACGTCGAGCATGGTATCGCTGACGATACTCTCGGTTACTACTGCGCCTGCACCGCTGGCGATGGATTCTTTCAAAGCCTTGCCGTCCCTGTTCCACGGGCCGGCGGAAATTATGATTGGGTTCTGGAGTTCGAGTCCCAGAAACTTGGTCTTTAGCATGCTATCTCCTTTTTTGAGACAAAGGGGACTGTCCCCTTTGTCTCATTTAAAACATTTCTCCGATTCTTTCATTATGGCCGCAGGATTTCCTGATCTTCAGCTTGCTCTGAAGCTTGATATGGCGTGCGCCCTTTGTCGGCTGTTCCGATTCTATTTCATCGATAAGGTCGAACAGAATTCTGGCACCGTATATGCCCATCTTATGGAATGGCAGTTCAACCGTACTGAGCTTCGGCTCTATCAGGCTGGACATTCTGTCGTTTCCGAATCCTGCAACAGCTATGTCGTCAGGCACTCGGAAGCCTGCGTCCTTGATTGCCTCGATTGCGCCGTACGCTATTTCATCACTCGTGGCAAATATGGCATCCGGAAGTGCGCGGGTTTTGACCGGTGCGGAAAAGTCCGGCATGCCGCCCTGCTCATCTTCGCCGAAGGCGCCGGCCTGAGCAAGCAGCTTCTTGGCGCCGATGTATCCGCCATCCACTGTGTTCTGAACGTTCAGGATGAGGTTTTCGTTAACGGATACTCCGCTGGCCTTCATTACGTTCTTGTAGCCCTGCATCATGTCGCGGGCCTCGTACTCAGGGTCGCTGCCGTACAGCATGGCGATTGATCTGTGCCCGATTTCGATGAGGTGCGACGTCATTTCCGCTGCGCCTTTTCGGCAGTCAACCTTGACGGTGCTGCCGAGGGAAGTCGCCTTGTGTTCGCCGATTATTACGACCGGAATCTGCTCGTCCTCCAGCATCTTTATGTACTTCTCCTCAAGCGAAGTAAACATGAGAATTACGCCGTCAACGCGCCTGTTGAACAGTTGCTGAACGTATTCGATCTCCGTCTGCGGATCCTTCTCCGCATTGCACACAAAAGTAACGTAGCCCTTCTGTCGGGCAACGTCCTCTACGCCCTTGGCGATTTCCATGTACATTGGTTTGAGGATGTGCGGAATGATTATTCCAATGGTCCTGGTCATGTCAAAGTTCAGTCCCTGGGCGAACCAGTTGGGCTTATACTCTTCCTCTTCGATGACCTTCTGTATTTTTTCTCTGGTGGCGGGAGCGACTTTCTCCGGGTGATTCAGCACCCTGGATACCGTGGCTACGGAGACTCCGGCCGCCTTGGCAATCTGTTTGATGTTCATAGTGCGCCTCTTTGAACTCTATAAGCATTTCTCGGCTTCTTCGAACTTCATTGAGCTTCTTTGTGAGTAGTATAACACAAATGGGTGCATGTCATTTCAAAAGTTTATTTCGTTTACAAGGTTTAGCGGGCGCTTCTTTGAAATGGTGTGTTAGAGGCTTCGGTTTTTTCAAAGCTGCTCCTACATTTCAACGGCCCTAGGTGCCTCCTTTGAAAAGCCGCTCAAAAGCTCAACTTCTTTTCAAAGGTTCTGTTACAATTCAACGCTCCTAGGGTCCACCTTTGAAACAATCCCAATATTCCTTGATTTTTTTCAAACGCTTTATCCAATATCAAGGCATGCAAGCCACGCCTTTGAAATAGTTTCGCAAATCCAGGTGTTTTTTCAAAGCCGCTTTGAGATTTCAACGTTTCACCCTATTGCCTTTGAAATCCGTCTCCCCACCTTACGCCGTCAGAACCTGAGCCAGTATCCTCTTCAGCCAGCTCAAATCCAGCATATCCTCTTCGAATGACAGAAACAGGTTTCGTCCAATCAGATATCCTTCCTGATTATAGTCGCAAAGCCTTTGCCCAACATCCCGAGCATATTCGATTAAGTCCATCCTGCCGAGGTGTTCCCAGATAATCAGTCTTCCGTCCGGAAGCATGATGACAAAATCCGGGTACATCGTTCTTCCTCCAATTTGCATTTCGCACTCATATCTGTAAGGAACTCCGTTCTCCTCAAGAAGATTAGCAATTGCCTGTTCGGATTTCGATCTGACTTTTATGCCGTTTGTTGTAATAAACTTCAAATCCTCAGGCCTGTAGGGATTCATGCTATGTTGAGAAGCAATCCACTCAAACTGGTCCTGGGTAAGCGCCACCCTGTTTGGATCAATTTGTTTCTTCGCCAAAGATTCCACCGCCACTTTGGGTGAATAATCCGCAACCGTTTGCAAAACCTCTTTTATGCATCCATCAAGTTTTTCGCATAAGTAAGTACTTATCGTGATTAACCGCCCTAGATATTCACTCCTTGCAAGGCCATAAATACAATCTTGATCTCTGCTTATTCCAATTGTCTTTTTCTCGGCATGTCTGCAGTAATAGGGTTTATTCTTTATCAGACGCATGTAGAGGCTTCCGTCCGGAAGTTCTTCCCTTTCATCTGTCATTTGCTTCAACCTATTTCTTTCCTCTGCCAGTATCTGCTGTAAAACCAGAACTGCTGCGCCACTTTGGGTTGAATACTTTTTCTCGGATTTTTCTGTATTTCCCATGTAGATACCTCCTTTTATAGTTATCCCCCTGTTTTCTCTATTTTACATTAATTGGAAATAATTACAATAAAAAACAGCGGGGTTTTCCGCTGTTTTCTCCAACAATTTTCAAAAGCTATTTCTTTCTTTTAAGAGAAATAAATACACCCACAACACACATGCAGACGAAAATAATAAATGCAATGTGAATCACCTGCACCAGCACAGCCGGCTCTGCCTGATTCAGTTCCAGGCCCGGCATGGTGATGCTGACGATGATCGTTACGATAACCATGCTGGTGGTCTGGCCGATGGTTCTCATGGTGTTCAGAACCGAGGTTGCGATGCCGTAGTCGCTGTGGTTTACACAGGACATGATTGCATTGGTGTTAGGCGATGAGAAGAATGCAAAACCAAGCCCCACGATTATCAGGGCAATTATTACAAATGCCAAGCTTGTATCCTCCTTCAGGAAGATGAAAAATGCTATTCCCAAAGCGCAGATTGCCATGCCAAGGGATGCCATTTTGAATGGTGATCTTCGGTCGGAAACACGGCCCATTTTTGGTGTCAGAATTGCCATGATTACAGGCTGAATTATCAGGATGATTCCTGCTGTTTCAGACGAGTATCCGAGAACAACCTGCAGGTAAATCGACATGAGATATCCTGTCGCAAATGTTGCCGCATAATTCATCAGTGCAGCCAGATTTGACAGGGTATATCCCACGTTATTTCTGAACAGTGATATGTTGAGCGCCGGGTCGTCAGTGGTCAGTTCTCTGCGCACAAACAGCACGCCAAACAGGAGTCCTGCAGCGATGATAATCAGATAGATTACGCCTCCGCTTACGTTGCTGAGACCCAGCATGAACAGCACGATAAATATGATATAGAGAATGCTGCCGGGCAGATCCTGCGAGCGGGTTTTGCACGGTGATGGCTGTGCGGGCAGTTTGGCTATGCATGTGATAAGCGCAATGACAGTCAGCGCCCCGGCAAAGAAAAAGATTGACCTCCAACCCAGCTGATTGTTCAGAATTCCGCCGATAACAGGGCCCAGCGAAAGACCCACGTATGTGGAACCTACAGAGTAGCCGATGGCTTTGCCGCGCTCCTGCGGAGGGTACGCGTTCATGAGAATCGGCATGTTACTTGAAAGCACCATGGCGCCTCCGATGCCCTGCAGAACTCTCATGCCCAGGAGCATTTTTATGCCTGTGGCAAACATTCCTCCGGCGCATCCCGCAATGAAAACAGCGATGCCGATGCTGATTACTTTTTTACGGTCGCTGATGTCAGACCATCTGCCAAACGGCACGCTAAGAGCAGCTACCGTCAGCATGTAGCATGTTACTATCCATCCGACCAGTCCGGCCTCTACGTTGAACTCGCTGCTGATGTTCGGTATTGAAAGGTTCAGCGCACTGCCTGTCAATGACATGGTGAATGACGTTATGAGAACCACAATCATTGCGACGATGCGGGTCTGTTTGATGGTTTTGTCTGTCGTCTGTTCAGCGTTCATGTGCTAATTATCCGATAAGTTCAATTCCGATATCGCAGTTTACTTTGGCCTTCATGGCTTCGTCTGCGCGGCCCATGAAATGGCCGTATTTATAGTCGCCGATGGAGACCGTCAGGTCCGACTTCACAAACAGAGAGCCCTCTCCTGTATCTCCATTCAGCCCGCTGTTTATGTCGGCACTGACGATGTATGCGCCGGCCTCACCGCAGCGGTTTATTTCGTTGATTGCTTCAGCGGTAATTCCCCGAACATCTCCCGCAAAACCAGTGCCCAGCAGGCAGTCCAGAATTGTGCCGTATGCGGAGAGATCGGTTGGCGTTTTTGTATCGTCGGCTGTGCCCACAAACTGCTCGTATGGGATGCACTTTTCTCTGCATTTTTCGAAGTAATATGCGCCGTCTCCCGAGAAACGGTTTTCGTCAATCAGGAAAATGCGGCAGTCAACTCCTGCATCCTTCAGCAGGCCTGCCACCACATAACCGTCGCCGGCATTGTTACCTTTACCGCAGACAATTGCCACCGGCGTACGCCAGCAGACTCCCTCAAAAATCGATTTGCCCGCACGGTACATGAGCTCCTTCGACGGAGTAATGTTGGCGATGGTATATGCGTCGCTGTCGCACATGGTTTTGACCGAAATGATATGCCTGCCGCCGGTTGCCAGGAAGTTAAGAAAACCTTCGCACCCCATGATGACGTCCTGATACGTGGCCGCAAAATCCCCGGTGTACCACGGGTCGGAAACGGATCGGTCGATGCCGGCGAAGTCCAGGATTTTGTAGATTTTGTGCTGCGGATCAGCAGGTCTTTTGCCGTCCGAATCCATCGCAAAACTGCACATCCTGCAGATGTTTCTGATGTTCGCATCGTCCATGCCGATGATGAAGTCGTACTCCTCGTATTCCGCCGGAGTCATCTGCCGTGCACGGCGCTGCTCGAAAGGCACATCCATTTCACGGAGTTTGGCCTTTGCAGGCGGGTAAATATCGTTGCCGATTTCCTCACGACTTGTGGCTGCAGATTCTATATGAAATTGTGTGCCCTCAGGCAGCATCTCAGCCCACCTTGGCTCCATGACCATCTTCTTCAGAATGAATTCAGCCATGGGGCTGCGGCAGATGTTGCCGTGGCAGATAAATAATATCTTAATCACTATAAAAATCCTCCTCAGATGCCCCATTTTGCCCCGTTTTGCAAAGGTTTTTCGGTTATCTCCGTCATTCACACTATTTCGGATAGTGTAGCAAACTACGCAAAATGAGGCAAAATAGTGCAAAGTGTAAAAGTCGATAGTAGTCAAGCAGTAGTCAAATAAGGGGGTGCAGACTACTGAACAATTTAACGATTACTCCCATAGGGGGTGCAAAATCAGTTTTCTATCTTAAACTGTTCTCCGTCCGGAAGCGTAAACGATTGCTCGAACTTCACGCCCAAGGCATCCGCTATCTGCTTTATTTCATCAATCGTCAGGGTATCTCGCTGAAGCTTTTTATATAAATTCTGCCTGGTTTGTCCTATACGCCTTGCCAGCTCAGCCAGACTGATATTCTGTTTTTTGCAAAGATCCCTGATCAGTTCTGCTGTTGTCATGATTTTCCCCTTTCAAACACCGCACCTATTGTAACCCATATGGTTGCGTTTTTCAAGATAACAAAAAGGAACCGCAGCACCTTCTGGCACTGCGATCCCCCAATTTAACATATTCCCTTTGACCGACTAAACTGAAATATATCTCTGCAAACTGAAATTTATCTCACTTATTTTTTCTGAACTTCTTTTTTATTGTGTCAATAATGATGCTTATGACAATCACTATTGCTAAAATGGCATACAAAAAGGCAACTTCTTTCCAAGAAGAAACCCACCCTATGTTCCAAGAGACAATACTAATAATAGCCATCACAATAACGGCAATTACAATATCTCTACTTAGTTTCTTCATACAAAATACCTCCGCATTAAAATTGATTGTTACATAACAAAGTGCGTTGTAATACCAATAATGATAACAATTATTCCCGCCAGTCTAACCCATAGATGAATGTTCTTTACACCTTCTGATTTAGCAGGACACACAGGATTTACGACAAATAATAATCCATCGATAACCCAGCCAATATTACTGAAAAGGCCATTTTTGAAAATCGCAGAACATATAAACATTATGAATAAGATTATTATTCCAATAAATAGTTGTCTTTCATAAGTTAGTTTCTTCATAGTCATCGCCTCCGCATTAAATAATTAAAAATTCTTATTGTTCCTTAACCAAATTATCAATGCCAATATCTTCACCTTGTTGGATAATATCATACGAACCAGTAGCTGTTTTTTCCATCTCAAATCCGTATACTCCATTGCCATTATCTGATGAATAACTGAATTGAATTAGCCATAGGCTTCAAAGTGACTTTCAAAATGCTCGATGTCTTCCGGGTCAGGCACTTCGATGCCATCCACCAGACTGCCGACAAGGGCATAGCTTTCCACATATCCGTTTTCATTTAAAAGTACAATCATAGGCATTTCCTCCTTAATTCACGCCATAGACC
>R21__coassemble_412_pt1 | contig 35564 bp, 32 predicted proteins | sample R21__metabat2_low_PE_034 | metagenome-assembled genome bin R21 | reverse complement strand
TATACGGGTAAATCCACGTTGCTACAAATTGGAGGTCACTTCATATTGTCTCCTTCTCTTGTTCAACCCTTCCCCTAATTCATTGTTGTCATTCTCATAAAACCCCTTAAAATGACAACACCATTAAAGAAGTCTCGTTGTCATTTTGAGAGGTTATGCCCAAGGTGACAACATTTGCCTGTTTTGAGTCCGATTTTATCGTAATTTGGCCGGAGCATGTTGTCATTTTGAAGGAAACCTCTAAAATGACAACCGATTGGAATTTATTTCCATTTGCTCCGACCCGTATTATATGCCGCATGTAATTATTTGTCAATATATTACATGAATTTCCTCACAACAATATATTACATAAATTTCCTCACAACAATAATAAAATAGCACGGTTTCCCGTGCTATTGTCTTCTTTGCAAAACCCTGCCTCCCTAGAGCTTTCCTCTGAACGGGCAGTGTGTATGTGTGCAGATGTGGCACTCGCGGTTGCAGTTCGGACGGCCGTCGGCGGCCAGTTCGGTTACGCCACAGGAGCGGACCATCTTACGGTCCTTCAGGGCCGCTTCATTCATGATGCGTTCGCCCTCGGCCTTTGCGGCGGCCTGCGCTTCAGGGTCTGCAGCGACAGCCTCTGCCTCTGCGAGCTTTTGCTTCTCCTTCTCGTCCATGATGCGGTCGTATTCTTCCTGAGTAATCATGCCGTAGTCCAGCTTGTACTCGGTCATGTCGAAGCCCTGCTCCTCGCACTCGAGGATGTGCTGAATCATCTGCTGACGCTCGGCGTCCTTCTCGGCGAGCTCGCCTGCAACCTCCTGCAGAATTGCAGGGCCTACAGCGCCACCGGCTTCCACGCCTGCAGCCTGTGCGGCAGTGCTCTTGATTCCAAGGTCATTCTCTTCGAGCTTCTCGAACTTGAAGCCCAGTGATTTTTCCAGCAGCTTGATTGCGCCTTCGCGGTGCTTAACGCTGAGAACTCCCAGTGATGCCATGATGTAGTCGTTGTCCACTGCGATCTTCGCATGGCTAGTCGGGAACAGCTTGGTGCCCGTCTGGTCGTACTCGCAAATGCGGCTCATGATTTCAACTCTGTGCGGTAGGCGAGTCAGCGCTCCGCCTGTTCCCACGATGTACTTCACCGGCGTCAGGTCCTTGCCCTCGGCAACTGTGCTTCTGCCGCTCGGTCCGTAAATGTATCTTATCTGGCCTGCGTGACGGTCAACGGCTTTCATTACCGCTTCCTCCGTCAGCATTTCAACCAGCTTGAACTCGTCTTCTGTCTTCGGAATGGCGACATAGCTTTCCAGGGTTTTGTCAGGATCAAAACCTGCTTCCTCCGCCTTCTTCCTGAACTCCTCTTCGCCAATGGATTCGATGACCTTCATGCGGTTAACGTAAACACCCAGGTCGCCCTCAACGGTACGCTTCGCAAAAGGCTCCGGCGCCGTCATGATGCGGGCAACGTTATCGGATTCCTTGGCAACGGAGTGCACGTCCGTAGTGGCTCCGCCAACGTCGATTACCATTACTTCGCCAAGGCATTCATTGAGAAGTCTGGTGCACTGCATTACAGCTCCCGGCGTCGGAATAATCGGGCCGTTTACCATGTCGCGCACGTGCTCCATGCCCGGAGCGTTGGTGATGTGATCTTCAAAAGCATCCTGGATAACCTTACGGCAAGGCTCTACGTTCATGTCGTCAATCTTCGGGTACACGTTCTCAACATTGTAAAGCTTCACATGCGGCAGTCCGTCGCGGTCGGCTTCCTCGTCGGAGAATATGATTTCCATCTCTTCCTGGTTCTCTATGTTGCCGGCATAGATGATCGGAGTGGAAAGCCCGAGGTCCCTGATTTTTTCTGCGTTATCCAGTGCCGTATCTCTCTCGCCGTAGTCTACGCCACCGGCGATGAGAATAAGATTCGGCTTAATCTCTTCGATTTTTCTGATGTCTGTTCTGCGCAGCTTGCCGGCAGTTACGAAGTGGATTATTCCACCTGCGCCGAGTGCTGCTTCCTTGGCTGCTCTTGCAGTCATGTCATAAACCAGGCCGTGAACTGTCATCTTCAGTCCGCCTGCTGCAGACGATGTTGCAAGCATTTCGTCGTATTCCAGACTGTCAATCTTCTGTTTCGCACACAGGTCGTCAATTGCGCCCTGAAGGCCCACGCGAACATCGCCCTCAAGCACGCTTGTTGGGGCCTGTCCCTGTGCCCAGAACACAGGATTGTCACTGTCTATATCCTTGAATGCATTTACAACGGTTGTCGTTGAGCCGATTTCGGCTACGAGTACGTCTACTTTCATGTTGGTTTTCCTTCTAAATATTTTATTAGGCGGACGGCCATAAAGCCGCCCGCCATTTATGGAGATTATTATGATTTAAGCTAACGCTTATTCACCTTCTACTGCAGGTGGTTCTTCGCCTCTACGTCTCATAGCTTCTTCAGCCAGGAATGTAGCAACGTCGATACCGTGGGAGTCACGACCAAAACCTTCGTCGATGCCTGTTTCTCTTGCTTCTTCAGGGATTACCTGAGTTCCGCCGGCAGCGATGATAACCTTGTCACGGATTCCCTTTTCGATTGCCAGTTCGTTAATCTTCTTCATGTTCTTGTAGTGAACATTGTCGTGAGAAATGATTGTTGAAGCCAGGATTGCATCAGCGTTAAGTTCTACTGCTGCGTCTACCAGCTTTTCAACAGGAACTGATGTGCCAAGGTAGTTAACCTTTACGCCCCACTTTTCGATTCCGCCGTGCTTGATGTTGATGATTTCACGGAGACCTACTGAGTGTTCGTCGTTACCTACTGTACCGCATACAACTACCATTGGATGCTCTTCGAATTCCTTGTACAGAACTTCATCAGTCTGATGATGAGGTGGTGCAGGGATTACGAGAGTTGATGGATCGATATCGAACGGAACCTTGCCCTTCATTTCGATTCTTGTTCCTTCTGCAGTCTGCAGTGGCTCCTTACTGATTACAACAGGATCTTCAAGACCCAGCTTGTGACCGATTTCCAGAGCAACAGCTTCAGCAGCTCTTGCATGTGTAGGTACGCACATGGTCATCATTACGATGCCGTCGCCACACCATTCCATTTCAGGAATGATTGCTTCGCCATTGTGATACTTGGCAACCTTTTCAAGTCTTACATTTACGTTGTCCTCTTCGTCCAGCTCGTCGATGTAAACGATCTTGCTTCTGTCTTCGAAAGTACATCCGCCGATGAGTGCTGCAGGATCTGCAGGATCTCCGCCGTACTGTTCAACGTTGTTGTATCCGTAGTGAGCTGTTACAGGAGCCATGTAGTCGTCTTCTCTTTCGAAGATGTATCCATAGCCTACGCCGCCTTCGATCTTACGAGCGATGCCGTCGCCGTTTCTTTCAGGGTACTTACCGGAGTCTACGAAGAATCCTTCTTCAACTGCCTTGAAGTATCCGCCTACTTCTACGATTTCTTCCATGAACAGGAGAGCTCTTTCCTTGATGTCTCTTGCGATCTCTCTGAGAGGTCCGTCCTTCTTCAGTTCAACCATTTCCATCAGTCCGTCCAGGCCGATCAGTGTCTGCTTAGCGTTGTCGCAAGCTTCGATGTTGTAGATGTGCCAAGGAACGTTTCTTCCTTCGTCAGGAGTGATTGTTGACTGAATGTCTGCTGAAGTCAGCTTGGAGATGAACATGTCCAGAACGTGAGTTACTGTAGCTTCTCTTGCTGATGAGCAGATGTACTTAGTGTTCTGCTGTGCTCTCATCTTGTATCTGTTGCAGATGTCACGAAGTGCTACTGCGTATGGCAGATCGTAGTACATGAGAGGTGCAGGTACTGCTGAAGGTGGTACTGTTGACAGTGAAATGTTTTCAGGCTTGATGCCTACCTTTTCTGAGAACAGTGAGTTGATGGAGTGCTGTACGATAAGTTCAGGCATTACCTTCCATGCATCTCTTGCAGTTGCGTTGGCGTTGTGTGCTCCGTCGATCTGAAGCATGTCAGCCCACTGCATTACCTTCTTTGATTCGCAGGCGTCTACGAATGATCTTACCATGTTGATGTCTCTGTACAGTACGTTGTACTGAGGGTCCTGGTGAGCGCCGTTTACGCCTTCTTCTGCGAACATTACTGCTACGTCAGGACCGGCTACGCCTGATACGTAGGAGTGATAGTTAATCGGACGACCAACTTCGTCTTCGATGATATCGCAGGCTTTTCTCTGTGCTCTAACCTGCTTACGAGTGATAGGAACACCGCCGATACCCTGTGGAGTACCTTCCATCAGTCCGTCGATGTGTGACTGACCCATGTGTCTGATTACCATCAGATGGTCAGCACCATGCCATGCGCCCATTCTCATTCTTCTGATGTCGTCTTCGAATCTACCTGAAGCGATTTCTGTAGTGATTACAGGCATCGGCTGTGGGTCGATGTCTTCGAAGTACTTAGCAGGCGGCAGGCCAATGCTGTTCTTCAGCGGCTGTGAGCAATCCTTGTACTCGAAAGGTCCCATCTTGAGTCCGGGAGCCGGCTCTCTCCAGTGCCATCCTCTTCTTCTAGGTTCGTACTTGTCCAGGTCCTTGAGGATTTCTTTTACATCTAACTTTTCGTTAGGCTCTAATTTGTACTGTGCCATCCTACTTACCTCCCTTGAAACTTTCTACGACTTCATCCCAGAATTCGCCCTTGGCCATTCTTTCGCCGGCTTCCTTGGCATCGATGTCGTGTGCCTTCATTACCTTGTAAACGCAATGTCCTGCGCCGTGGCCCATGAGACCTCTGTCCATGCAGCCTTCAACAACCTTCTGAGTATCCAGGGATGATACACCCATTCTCAGAAGAACTGCTCTTTCTACGGAAGGAGTAGTGTTCTTTCTTCCCAGTTCCAGAAGAGGATCAACAACCTGGGCTGTTACTTCCCAGAATCTGTTGTACAGCTCTTCGTCAGTCAGATTAGCAATGTGCTGTCTGCGCTGTTCAAAATCGTCTGCTCTTTTCATCCTTAAATTTCCTTTCTACTTTTGAGACAAAGGGGACAGTCCCCTTTGTCTCATTTAATAAACCTTACAGTAAACCCTCAGCCTCGAGTGTAGCTCTAACAAATTCAACGTCCTTCTTAGTTTCCTCTGCGAGGAATTCGAGGTCGGATTCTGTCGGCTTAACGCCTGCCTTCTTAACAGCCTTCTTGATAAGGGATCTTCTGAACTTGTCTACGTCAGCTTCCTTATACTTGAAGAGTGCCGGGCTTGACGGAAGAACTACGCTCTTTCCGGGTACTTCTTCCTTAGGGTCGCCGATTCTTACGTCGATGCCGTTCTGCTTTGCAAAATCCAACTGCGGCTGTACGTGCTTGCCGGCGCCTGTGTACTCAGTTTCGGATACTACCAGGATGTTGTCCTCAGGCAGTTCCTGTGCGAGTGAGAATGCTGCTGCCAGTGCTGTCTGTCCTGCAGGTCCTCTTTCGATACCTTCAAGCTGTGCCAGCATTTCTGTCATGTACATTACTTCGCCCTGAGTGATTGTTACGTATCTGTCCATGTATCTCAGCGGACGAGCTGCTGATCTTGGAACGTCACTGTGGTCAGGATCTGTTGCGTATGGAACTCCGAAACCAGTGTGTCCTGTTGTGCAGGACTTCTTGTTGAAGTCTACGTCTGATGCCATGGAAAGTCCGGAAAGGTCGATTGATGCTGATACGATCTGTGCGTCGCAGCCTGCCTTACGAACTCCTCTGGCTGTTCCTGTTACCATGCCGCCGCCTGCAGTTGTGCAGACTACCATGTCAGGATCCTTACCCAGCTTTTCTCTGCACTGCTGTACGATTTCGTATCCCAAAGTATCGATACCTGCGATGCCGAACGGTGAGTACAGTGATGCATTGAAGTAACCTGTGTCTTCCAGGATTGACAGGAATGAGTAGAACAGTTCAGGTCCTACTGTCAGCTGTACAACCTCTGCACCGAGAGCTTCGCACTTACGTGCCTTCTCTACGATTTCAGGCTGTCCAACTCCGTGTGAGTCGTAGCATTCCTGTACGATGATGCACTTGAGTCCCTGGATTGCAGCCTGGGATGCTACTGCAGCACCGTAGTTTCCTGATGTTGCTGCCATAACGCCCTTGTAACCAAGCTTCTTTGCGTGGTATACAGCGCATGCAGCACGTCTGTCCTTGAACGAACCGGAAGCGTTAGCTGCTTCATCCTTGATGAAGATGCGAGCGCCGTAGCCCGGTTTTGCATATTTACGTGCCAGCTTTGTGATGTTGCGTGCCTCCAGAAGCGGAGTGTTGCCAACGCCGTACTGGCTCTGAATTCTGTTAACCTCTTCCAGAGTGTATCCGGTTGAAGTCATGAGCTTTTCATAGTCGAATGAAATAGGGGAAGTTTCAAATTCCGCGTAGTCGAGTCCGAGAGCGTCCTTCTGGATGTCGTTGGATCTGCCCATTACGGAAGCATAGTCTTTTGCCAGTGCCATTACTTGTCACCTCCTATTTCAGCCATTTCTTCTCTGAGCTGCTTGTCGATTGCAATCAGTTCAGGAACGAACTTGCCGTAGCTGTGATCGTAGTAAGGAGCGTCATCGATCAGTGTTCCCTTTTCGATTCTGCCAACTGCTGTTTCTACGGTTACTTCGTCGCCGATTTCTGCGTCCTCAAGCAGAAATCCCTTTGTCCACTGCTCCAGGTCACACTTCTGTGTGTCTTCCGGAAGCTTGGCTGTTCTTTCGTCAGCCTTCAGGACAACGCTGTGAATGCGAACCCAGTCGCCTTTCTTTGCCATTGTTTATCTCCTTTACCGTTAACTTATTTTACGATCTTCTTGTCTTCTCTTACCTTGTTTCTCATGTCGCCCATGATTGCGCATGGAATAGGCATAGTGATCATTGTCTGCAGACCAGGTTCTGCGTTGATGATGTTAGGGATTGAGTTAGCAATCATAGCGATAGTTCCCAGACCACCTTCAACCTCTGGGCTGTTAACCATGTTGATTGCAGGAGTTCCTTTGATGATTACATAGTCACCGGTGTTGATTCCAACCTGTTCAGGCTCGATCTGCTGTGGGTGCTCCATGCGGATTTCCATGCCGTTTGACAGCTTAGCGTCAGCTACCATGGCAACGCCTGCGCATGAACCTGCAGCTGCGAAGCCGTAAGGTGACTTTCTGTCTACGTCTGTGAGGATTGGATCCATGTCCTGTGCGAATTCTTCTACAGTCAGTCCGAGGCCGTCTGCCATCATGCCAACTGATTCAGCAAAACCAACGTGACCAGCCATAGTTCCGTCAGCCTTTCTTGCTTCGAATTCTTCCTTGCTGATGCCGATTCCCTGTTCTTCCATTACTGTAGGTCCGAACGGTGACAGTGAGTTAACTCTCTTTGAGAGGATGTGCTCTACGTCTACCATGCAGCCTGTCATAACCAGAACCAGCAGGTCCATGATGTGACCAGGGTTGATTCCTGTTCCCATTACTGATACGCCGTTAGCCTTTGCGATTTCGTCCAGCTGCTTAGCCAGTTCAGGTTCCTGTGCTGCAGGATATGCCATCTGCTCAGCTGAAGTGATTACGTTCATGCCGTTTTCCATGACTAACTTAAGCTTAGGGAATACATCCTTTGTGAATGAGTCTGTGCAAACGATTACAACGTCAGCAGCACCCGGCTTGATAACGTCTTCTGCAGTTCCCATGATTACGTCTTCTCTGTCGCCTCTTTCGTGCTCGATGATTGGAAGATCAAACATTGACTTGCCAACTCTGTCGCCGATTTCTACTGCGCCAACGATGTCAACGCCCTTCTTTGTCAGAAGCATGTTTGCAATTCCGCCGCCCATAGCGCCGAGACCCCAGATAATTACCTTTACGTTTTTCATAATTTTCTCCTTTTCTCTCGTAAAAATACGTGTATTATTTTGATGTCCATATATAGAGCAAGTCCCGTGCCAAATTGGGCCCGGGACCGAAATTCATATATACACGCTATAAGTAGTACAAATTCAGGGTTTTCCTGCATATTTACACAGTTATTCATGCCCCGCTGCACGGTATGTGCTGCTTGTGTGCAAATATATTTGCATTATGCCTGCAAATATATTTGCTATGTTCCCACGGGGACATTATCAGATGTCGTACTTTTTGATTTTGTGCTGCAGATTCTGGCGCAGCATTCCCAGCTCCTTCGCGGTTTTGGACACATTGCCCTCGTTGGCGAGCAGATGCTGGTTGATTACTGTTTTTTCAATGCCTTCAAGGTATTCGGAGAGGGTGCCCGTTGCGGCTACATACCCGCCGATGCCTGAGGATGCGCCGCGGTAATCGCTACCTAGCTCGATGTCGTCTGCATTCAGCACATGGCCGGCGTCAGCCAGCGAAACAGCGGACATGATAACGTTCTCCAGCTCCCTGACGTTGCCGGGATAATCGTATGCCATGAGCTTTTCCCTTGCGGCGTCGCTGATCATCCATATTTCCTTGCCGTAGCGTTCGTTGTATTTCTTCAGAAACTCTGTTGCCAGAACCGGAATGTCATCCTTGCGCTCGCGCAGTGCCGGCACCGACATGTTTACGATGCCCAGGCGGTAATAAAGGTCCTTCCTGAGCTTGCCTTCTGCGATAAGCTTTTCCGCCGGCTCATTGATTGTTGCGATAATGCGCACATCCACCGGGATGTCCCGGTTTCCGCCGACGCGCCTTATGTATTCCTCCTGCAAAACACGCAGCAGCTTGCCCTGCAGCCCGATCGGCATGGCGCTGACCTCGTCCAGCAGCAGCGTTCCGCCGCTTGCCTGCTCGAAGAGTCCGGCCCTGTCAACCGCTCCGGTAAAGCCGCCCTTTGCGGTTCCGAACAGCATGCCTTCAAGCAAAGCCTCCGGTATTGCCGCACAGTTCTGCGCCAGGAACGGCTTGTTCTTTCGCAGACCGTTATAGTGGATGCTCTGTGCGAAGAGCTCCTTGCCGACGCCGGTCTCACCGTAAATCAGGACGGAAACGTCGCTGAGCGAGGCTTTTCTAGCACGGGCCAGCGTTTCCTCGAAGGCACGATTTTCCCCGATGATGTCGGTAAATGTGTAGTGGCGAATCTCCGGTTTGCCGGCGGTTTCCGCCAGGCCGCTCTGCAGGTCCATCAGCTTGTCGCTCATCCGCTTCATGTCCGTGATGTCGCGGGCAACCTCCATGGCCGCGATGACTTCGCCGTCCACGATAATCGGCACGGTGGTGTTGATTGCGGTAATCTCCTTGCCGTACACGTTGAGGTACGTCTGATGCTTGTCTATTGTGGACTTCCGATTGTGCAAAGCCTGGTACAGCGTACTCTCTTCCTCCGGTATGAAGGAGAAAGTCTCTCTGAACGGCTTGCCCAGGACGTCGCTGACGTTGATCTTTTCCAGCTTCGCCATCTCTTCGTTGTATAGAATTGTGATTCCGTCGGCATCTACGATGTGCATGGCTCCGCCCAGCACCTCGCCTGCCGCGTGCAGAATTGCCTGATAGTCTTTAATTTTCATGGTTTTGCCCTTTCACTTCCTTCTAAAGAATACCATAAAAGGGATAGCGGTGCAAATATATTTGCACCGCTTGTGCAGGCCCGTCTTTTAGGTTAGAATACCTATTGGCAATAGGCGATGTTCCCACGGGGACGGTTTCGGTGGGAACAATGTCGCCACCGGAACCGTCCCCGTGGGAACATGAAAAAGAAACTTATTTTTATCGGCAACAGCATAGTGGCGGGATATCCGTGGAGCAAGGGCAAGAGCTTCGTGAGTCTGGCGCGAAAAGCCTGCACGGGCCTGGAGATTATCAATAAAGGCGTAAACGGCGACACCACGGCGGGAATCATGCATAGATTTAAGACCGATGTGCTGGACCACGACCCGGATGTGGTTTTCTTCCTGACGGGAACGAACGACTTCATTTACCGCGAAGCGACACCGCAGGAGGCCTTCGAAAACCTGGAGCTCATGGCAAACCTGGCAATAAGCGCAGGCGCCGTACCGGTGTACATCACTCCGCTCCCTGTTGACGCGGACAAGGCCGAGGTTGCATGGATGGCCGGCATGGGCATAATGTACGAGGCCGTGAACCGGCAGCTCGATGAGCTCGCAGGCATGATGGAGACCAGCGGAAGGCTGTGCCTGGATTTTGCAAAAGATTTTGCCGCATACGCGGACGAAATCGGCGACCCGGAACTTGTCTATCTCGACGGGCTGCACCCGATGCCGGGCGGACACGAATTCCTGGCGGGCAAGCTGATTGAGTTTCTTGAAATAAACGAAGAGGATTTATGGAAACCGACGCGAAACTAAAAACCGAGAAACGAATACTTAACATATCCTTCGCAGGCAGCGTGCTGTTCCTGCTGGCGGAGATTTTCTTCGCCATATGGACCGGCTCCAAGGCCATTCTGATGGACTGCGTTTACGACCTGGCTGACCTTGTCATGATCGGGCCGTTCATGCTTCTGGTGCCACTGCTCTACAAGCCGGTCACCGAGAAGCGGCCGTACGGCTTCAGTCAGGTGGAATCGCTGTTTGTGCTTATCAAATACTGCATACTGCTTGGCATCGACACGGTGCTGGTAATTAACTGCATCAAAACCATCCTTTCCGGCGGCAACGAGGTTGACGCTTCCACCGTGGCCATATTTGAAATTGCCATTTCGGTGGGCTGTGTGGTGATGTTCATCGTGCTGAGCAGATTTCAGAAGAGATACTCTTCGCCATCAATCAAAGCCGAGCTGTTCATCTGGAAGTTGGATGCGCTGTGCACCCTGGCGGTTGGTGTGGCGTTTATCATCAACCTGATTCTGGGCCGCACATCCCTCGCATTTATCTGCCCATACGTTGACCCGGGCATCGCCGTTATTCTGGCAATCGCTCTTGTCAAGGAACCGGTTGAAATGATTCTGGATTCCCTGCGGAGTCTGGTGCTCTTCGCCCCTGAAGAGGAGACGAAAGCCAAGCTGCAGGAAATCGCAGAGGAGGTTTTGCGCAAGGAGGGCTGCGAGGTTACCTTCCTCGACCTGATCAAAACCGGCCGCAAGATATGGGTAGAAATCTACTTCCTGCCGGTTGGCAATTCGGTGGATCTGGTTAAGCTTCGCGACATGCATCGCGAAATAACGGACCGCGCGAAAAGTGAATTTGACAGTGTGGGTGTGGAGCTCGTTCCGGACATGGAAGAGTACCATGTTCTGGAGCCTGAGGAGGTTGCTGCACGCCGTAAGGATAAGATTAAATACATGGAAAACCAGGAGCAGAAAAAGGCTGCAAAAAAAGAGAAAAAATCCGGCAAGGAGCCGACATCAAACAAGGAGATTTAGACATGAGATTACGCAAAGAATCAGACGAACTTCAGGAAAAGGAAATACTGCTTATGGCACAGGTGTCAGACGCGCTGGCACACCCGGCAAGAATCAGGATTTTCCGCTACATCATGCAGTGCAACAAGGAAAGAAAACCTGTGTGCAACAAGGACCTGGTTGAGTACTTCGACTATGCACAGGCGACCATTTCCCAGCATGTAAAAAAGCTCGTCGATGCCGAGCTTCTTCAGGTTAAAAAACAGGATAGATTTTCATACTATTACGTGCATCTCGGAAGGCTTCAGAACTTCGTTGATGCCACTAAAAAATTCGAAAGCATGTAGAGCTTTTACTCTGCTTTTCAGTCAGTAAAAAGCATAATTATTTTATCAAGAAAACTGATCGTACTTGACGGTTCTGTCGCCTTTGGCAGGACCGTTTTTTCATTGCAGTTTCCGGCGAATCCCGGGAAGCTTCCAAGGCTCTTTGATGCCGTTTCAAACGCACTGTAATTCCCGCCGTCAGCTTCGCCCTCCCAGAGGCGCGTGCTGTTGGCCCACATTCTCATTTCGGTTTCGTTCCAGACCTGCTCCGGGGTTTTGTAATCCGGTGTGTCGGACCATATGCAGAAGTAGCCGCCGCCGTAGTTTTTATCTGCAACGTCCAGGCCGGATTTGTCAGGGTTTGCGAAGTCCTTCGGATCCCAGTTTTCGTATATGTTTTTCGCGTTGCAGCGCTTGCGCGTCGAGTCCATTATGTCGCCGCCGCTAACCGCATGTCTGATGACGTAATAGCACCAGCCGGTGTTTGCATTGTACAGCTTGTTGCCGTTCTTTTCGTGCATGCTGACAGGTGCATAATTGTTCGTCCAGTTGATGATTCCGATGCCAGAATCCAGTGGCACATTCTGGCTGTCGTTCACGTAGATTTCGTCGTTCCAGACTCTGGATTTCATGCCGTATTTTTCGAGCATTTTCGCCGTGTCATTCAGATAGCATATGAACGCATCGTTCGCAGTTCCGTTCTTCACGCCGCACTCCCCGCGAGCGTATTTCGCCCAGTGATCCATGGCGTTCCACTTCTCCAGGTATGTGTAGGATTTGCCGCTTACCGTCGCCGCATCCCAGCCAAGAAGCTCGTCGCCGCCGATGCAGAAATCCGTGCTTCCCATGGATGAGAAAAACTCCGCATATTCGCAGAACAGCGCGTAAACAAACGCCCTGCCTGTCGGGTTGGAAACATCAAGCGTGCAGCCGTTATGCGCAGACTTGCTTCCGCCCTTCATGTAGTAGTTGGAAATGTCAGCAAAACCTTCGCTGTTTCTGTCGTAGGTTTTGCCGTCAAATTCGAATGAGAAATCCGGGTTTTTCTTCACGTGATTTTCGTACTTCGAAAGCACGAATTCCAGGTGCCCCGGACTGTCCATGTCGGGTATGATTTTTACACCGTATTCCTTCGCTGTACGGCATATGGTTTTCATGTCATCGCGACTGTATGAATCTATGCCTTCCGTGAGCCACGGGAACAGCTCAGAATCCATGCGCATTCCTTCGTTGTCCGAGAAGTGAAGCTGCACCGCATTGTACCGCTGCATCGAAGCGCGCTTGATGAAGTTGCAGATCCACTCAACTCCGTAGTATTTTCTGCCGCAGTCGAGCATGGCAACACGCTCTGCAGAAACAGGACTTTCGCTGATGCTCTCCGGCTCAATCAACCCTCTGCCGTCCGCTTCAGTCACGCATTTTTTCAGCACTTCGCGCAGGCCATAGAGTACACCTTTTTCGGTGCCTGCAGTGACGGTAATCTTCGTTCCGATTTCCACGTCAAAAACCTCGCCCGAGCCCGCCTTTTTTGACTTGTATTTTTCGTCAGTTTTTATGACTATATCGCCATCGTTTGCCTTCTTTTCTCTGCCGTATTTTATCTCAAGCGGCTCACTTGTCGGTATGCCTGCTGCTGCAAATTCCGAGTCGACCAGCTGCACTTTTTTAAGGAGTTTACCCGCCGGTTTTTTCTCCGAAACAACATAAAAACACGAGTCATTCGCAAGCTTAAATCCCGCATCTCCCGATAAAGCAAAAACACCTCCGCCGGTCCACGCTCCGGCCGTTACCGTCATTATCATTATTGTCAAAATTGCCACTATCTTTTTCATTTACAGCTCCAGATTCTTAAGTCTAAGTGCATTCGTCACAACAAATACGGAACTGATGCTCATGCATGCGGCACCGATTGCCGGTGTGAGCAGCAGGCCGCAGAGCGGGAACAGAACGCCCGCCGCGATCGGAATGCATATGATGTTATAGGCAAAAGCCCAGAAGAGGTTTTGCCTGATATTTCTTATTGTTGCGCGGGACAGTTTGATCGCCTTTGACACGTCGCCGATGTCGTCACGGACCAGAATTACGTCCGCGGAATCGATGGCAACATCGGTGCCCGAACCAATCGCCATGCCCACGTCGGATGCAGCGATTGCCGGCGCGTCGTTGATGCCGTCGCCAACCATGCAAACCACCTTGCCGATGCCCTGCGCCTCGGTCACTGCCGCCGCCTTGTCCTGCGGAAGCACCTGCGCGACCACTTCGTCTATGCCGACTTCCCTGCGGATGGCTTCGGCCGTCGTCGCATTATCGCCGGTGAGAAGCACCACGTCAATGCCCATGTTCTCCAGGTCTGCAACGCCAAAAATGCTGGTGGCTTTTGGCACGTCCTTAAGCCCGATTTCTCCGATGATTACCGATTCGTCGTCCATGCTTTCCTCGTCCGCCAGTCTGGCGAAATATATTACGGTCTTGCCTTCCTCGGACAGGGCCTCCCCTGCATCCAGCGCCTCGGCAGCCCGGTCGTCTACTGCAAAACCTTCGATCTCGCTTCTCACAACACCGCACTCGTAAAGCATGCTGATGTTTCCTGCCACATATTCCACATCCTCCGCCGATACGCGCACGCCTCTTCCCGGCATCGCCGCGAAGGTTTCAGGCTCGCAAACGCTAAGTCCTCTGCTTTCTGCCTCGGCAACTATGGCTTTGCCGATCGGATGCTCCGAATGCTTTTCTATCATGGCTGCGAGCTCCAGGCTAAACGAAGGATCAAAATCTCTGACGTCCGTGACGCGAGGTTTTCCTTCAGTGATTGTTCCGGTTTTGTCGAAGATCACTTCGGATATCAGGTGAGCGCGCTCCATCGCTTCCGCCGACTTGAACAGCAGGCCGTTCTCCGCGCCCTTGCCGGCACCCACCATGATGGCAACCGGCGTCGCCAGACCCATGGCGCACGGACACGAAATCACGAGCACCGAAATGCCTATTGAAACGATTCTCGCCGGGGTGATTCCCATCGCTGCGAGAGCTTCTCCGTTTGACATCCAGGCGACAAACCAGATTCCCGTAACGACAACCGCTATCGCCATGACAACAGGAACAAAAACTCCCGCCACCTTATCTGCATATCTGGCAATCGGTGCCTTGGATGATCCGGCCTCGTCCACCAGTCTGATTATCTGCGAAAGACTAGTGTCGTCTCCGACGCTCTCCGCCCTGAATCGGAAGTATCCCGAGATGTTTACAGTGGCAGAGCTTACCGAATCTCCCTCGGCCTTGTCCACCGGCATGCTTTCGCCGGTTATTGCGCTTTCGTCCACCGTGGTGTTTCCGCTTATTATCATGCCGTCTGCCGGAACGGATTCTCCCGGTCTGACTGCGATGATGTCACCTGCGGCAAGTTCCTCAATCGGAACTTGAATCTCCTGCCCGTCCCGGATTACCGTCGCCGTTTCAGGCGCGAGTGCTATCAGTTTTTCGATGGCTTCTCCGGTCTGGCCCTTGGCCCTTGCCTCCAGGAATTTGCCCAGCGTAACAAGGGTAAGAATCATGCCCGCCGACTCAAAGTACGTCAGCGCAATGGACGCAATCGAGCCCACGGCAACCAGCGAGTCCATGCTCGGGTGCCCCTTGAACAACATGCGAAGCCCAACCGTGAAGTATTTAATATTTACTATTACAATCGGCACGAGCAGTGCGCCGCAGATTGCCTTTGCTGCAAAACCTCCGCCCGCATTCATGAATCCCGGAAGGGGCCATCCGAGCATTCCCGCCATTGAGACGTAAAAAAGAGGCACGCAAAATACCAGCGATATTATGAATCGCCGTTTCAACTCGCCTTCCTGTTCCTTGGTTATCTCTCCCGGGTCCTGCCCGGGTCCTTCTTCGTCAGCCGCCTCCGCCTCGTAGCCCGCATCGGCTACCGCCCGGCAGATTTCGTCGGCCGACGTGGCGGATTCGTCAAAGCTTACCACCATGGAGTTCGCCAGCAGATTTACCTCCACCTTCTGAACTCCCGGCACGCCCGCCACCGCCTGCTCCACTCTCGCAGAGCACGCAGCACAGCCCATTCCGCGCACATCGAATTTCTTCCTCATGTCTTCTCCTAAAAACGATAATGAGACAAAGGGGACTGTCCCCTTTGTCTCATTATTATACCACACCGGAGATGTATCACCACATCGAGCATTAAACTCGTTCGTTTACATCCGGCATGTAGATGAACTTCTCAGCATAGTGGGTGTGCAGCAGTTTGTGAGCAATCGGTCCGTTCGGATCCTTAAGGTACTCGTCATAGAGTGCCTTAACCTCAGGGTTTTCGTGTGACTTCCTAAGCGGCAGTCTCTTGTCCTCTGAGTAGAGAGCCTTTGCGCGCTCTGCGCGAACTTCCGTCTCGATGCGGTCCTTGGCTGATACGTGAGGCTGTCCGCCGCCGTGTACGCAGCCGCCAGGGCAGGCCATTACCTCCAGGAAGTGGAGCTCCAGCTCGCCTTCCTTGATCTTCATCAAAACCTTCTCCGCTTCCTTGATTGAGCTTACTACGCCAACCTTCACCTCAGTGTCCTTGCCGCCGATCGGCAGAGTTACCGATGCCTGCTTGAAGTATTCGATTCCTCTTACAGCCTTGTATTCGATGTCCTTCAGGTCCTCGCCTGTCAGAACGTCAGCAACTGTTCTGAGAGCCGCTTCCATTACGCCGCCTGTTGCTCCGAAGATAACGCCGGCGCCTGTGTATTCGCCCATGATTGAGTCGGCCTGTTCGCCCTGAAGCTTATCGAAGATAATGCGCGCTTCTCTAATCATCTTGGCCAGTTCTCTCGTTGTGAGAACGTAGTCAACGTCGCGGTTGCCGTCAACCTGCATTTCAGGACGGGCACACTCTGCCTTCTTGGCTGTGCACGGCATTACCGATACGCAAACCATCTTCTTCGGGTCGATGTTTTCCTTCTTTGCGAAGTATGACTTGGCTACTGCGCCGAACATCTGCTGCGGGGATTTGCATGTGGACAGATTGTCGATGAACTCCGGCCAGAAGATTTCGCAGTACTTGATCCAGCCCGGTGAGCATGAAGTAATGAGCGGCAGCGTTCCGCCGTTCTTTACTCTGTTGATGAACTCGTTGCCTTCTTCGATAATGGTCAGGTCGGCCGAGAAGTTGGTGTCAAATACTTTATCAAAACCAAGTCTCTTCAGCGCTGCCACCATCTTATCTGTTACGGCGGTTCCCATCTCTACGCCGAACTCTTCGCCGAGGGCTGCTCTCACGGCAGGAGCTGTCTGAACAACAACATACTTGTCAGGGTCAGCGATTGCTTCCCATACGTCCTTGATGTGTTCCTTCTCCTTGATTGCAGCTACCGGACATACGTTGATGCACTGTCCGCAGTAGATGCAGTCTGTATCCTTGATGCTGTATTCGAATCCCGGAGCAACCTTGGTGTTTACACCGCGGTTAACAAACTCGAGTACGGAAATTCCCTGGATTTTGTCGCAGGCGCTTACGCATCTGCCGCAGAGAACGCACTTGGATGAATCTCTTACGATTGACGGTGACAGGTCGTCGATGCAAACCGGTCTCTTCTCTCCGTCGAATCTTTCCATGTCGATACCCATTTCCTCGCAAAGCTTCTGCAGCTCGCAGCTCTGGTTTCTCGCACATGTCAGACACTCTCTGTTGTGGTTGGCAAGAATCAGTTCCAGATTCATCTTTACTGCCTTGCGAACTCTAGGTGTGTCTGTTCTTACAACCATGCCGTCTTCAACCTTCAGCACGCAGGCTGTCGGCAGGTTTCTCATCGGACGTCCGCCTACTTCCGCTTCACATACGCAAAGCCTGCAGGCCGCCACTTCGTTTATATCCTTAAGGTAGCAGAGGGTAGGAATGTCAATTCCGGCTTCTCTTGCTGCCAGCAGTACGGTGTAGTCATCAGGCACCTGTACGCTTACGCCGTTAATGGTTACGTTAACCAGATTCTTTTTGTTAGCCATCTTTGTACACTCCTTTCTCTAGTATTTAATAATCGAACCGAACTTGCAGACTGTGAGGCATGTGCCGCACTTCGTGCACTTGTCCTGATCGATAACGTGCTGCTTCTTGGTCTCGCCGTCGATTGCTCTTACAGGGCACATACGTGAACATAATGTACATCCACGGCAGTCGTCCTTGATCTCGAATGTGAGCAGTGGCTTGCAGACCAGTGCAGGACACTTCTTCTCTGTAACGTGTGCTTCATATTCATCGCGGAAATGCTTCAGGGTTGACAGTACAGGGTTTGGTGCTGTCTGACCCAGTCCGCAAAGCGATGTAGCCTTGATGTTCTCTGCCAGGTCTTCAAGCTTTTCCAGATCCTCTACGGTTCCTTCGCCGCCTGTGATTCTGTCCAGAGTCTCGTGCAGTCTCTTGGTTCCTTCACGGCACGGTACGCACTTGCCGCAGCTTTCATCAACTGTGAAGTCGAGGAAGAATCTGGCGATGTCTACCATGCAGTTGTCTTCGTCCATTACGATCATTCCGCCCGAGCCCATCATTGAGCCGATTGCAACGAGGTTGTCGAAGTCGATTGGAATGTCCAGGTTTTCCGCGGTGATGCATCCGCCGGACGGTCCGCCTGTCTGTACGGCCTTGAACTCCTTGCCTTCCGGAATTCCTTCGCCGATGTCGTAGATTACTTCGCGGAGAGTAACGCCCATCGGTACTTCAACCAGACCTGTCTGATTGATCTTGCCACCCAGGGCGAAAACCTTCGTTCCCGGTGACTTGTCCGTACCGAATCCTCTGAACCAGTCTGCACCGTTCAGGATGATCTGCGGAATGTTAGCCAGCGTCTCAACGTTGTTGATGCATGTCGGCTTCTTCCAAAGCCCTTCCTTGGCAGGGAATGGCGGCTTGTTTCTTGACATGCCGCGCTTACCTTCGATGGAAGCGATTAGAGCTGTCTCTTCGCCGCATACGAATGCGCCGGCGCCCAGTCTGATGTCAATGTCGAATGAGAATTTGGATCCCAGAACGTTCTTGCCCAGCAGGCCCATTTCTCTGGCCTGGTGAATTGCAATTGTCAGTCTCTGTACTGCTACAGGATACTCTGCACGAACGTAGATGAAGCCTTTGCTTGCGCCGATGGCGTAGCCGCCGATGGCCATTGCTTCAAGTACTGCGTGAGGGTCGCCTTCGAGAACCGATCTGTCCATGAATGCACCCGGGTCGCCTTCGTCAGCGTTGCAGATGATGTACTTCTGGTCAGCCTTGTTAGGTGCTGCGAAGCTCCACTTAACGCCTGTCGGGAATCCGCCACCTCCACGGCCGCGGAGACCGGAGGTTTTCATTGTCTCTATAACGTCTTCAGGAGTCATCTCCAGGACTGCCTTTGCCAGGCCCTGATATCCGTCTCTTGAAATGTATTCGTTGATGTCTTCAGGGTTGATTTCGCCGCAGTTCTTAAGTACGACTCTCTTCTGCTTCTTGTAGAAGTTCTGTTCTGACAGGGTTTTGAACTCTCCGTCTATTGTGTACTTAACAACAGGGTCGCCGCCGAAGATGTGCTTGTACATGATTTCCGAAGCCATGTCCGGAGTAACGTGAACGTAAGTTACTCTTTTCTTGCCCGGCTCAACGACTTCTACGATAGGCTCGTAGGTGCACATTCCTGCGCAGCCGCAAGGAACGATCTGTACGTTGCCTGCGTCTTCGCCCTTTTCTGCCAGCTCAGTCTGCAGCGCTTCCATTACCTCGCGAGCGCCGGCTGAGATGCCGCAGGTTCCCATGCCGACGAGAATGCGGATTTTGCCTGTCTCATTCTCTGCTGCCAGGACCCGGTCCTTTATTGTATTAAGAGTTTCAAGTGTAGTCTTTGCCATTATGCATCCACCTCACTTTCCATTTCCTCTTCAAGCTCTGACTCAAGGTAGTACTTGTCCAGGATTTCCGGAATCTGCTTGGTGTCGTAGAGCTTGGCGTAAACGTCATCGTCAATCATCATTACCGGTGCGAGGGAACAGCATCCCAGACATCTGGTTGCGTCCAGCGTGAACATGCCGTCCTCACTGATACCGCCAACCTCCACATCAAGGTGCTGCTGCAAAGCTTCGACTATTGCCTGCGCGCCCTTAACATAGCAGGCTGTGCCCAGACATACCGAAATTCTATGCTTGCCCTGCTTGGTGAGATTGAACTGACTGTAGAATGTTGTAATTCCGTACAGTTCTCCTACTGATACGCTGTCCAGCTCCAGAGATATCCACTTCTGAACTTCGAGTGGCACGTATCCGAACAGTCTCTGTGCTTCCTGAAGCACCATAATGTTGATTCCCTCCTGATCGCGAACCGAGTCAATGTACGCCTTCAGTTCCTTATAGCGGGGATCGTTTGGCTGAATGCATCCGCTGCATTCGCCGTTGCACTTTTCTGCCATGCTAATGCACGTCTCCTTCCTTTAATTGAACGTCAATTAATTAACAATTATTACGCGCCCATATTAAATGGTAGGCATCCTTCATGTCAATAAAGCGATGAACAGTATTTTGTATGCAAACCCCATTCTGACCAAAGTCAGCAAAGAAGTGAAAAAAGGCCCTTGTGTAACTGTTTACACAAGGTTGTGTATTTCACTATCTTGCTATGGCAAAAGTGCCCCACGGGGACGGTTCCGCCGGAGTTTTTGTGTATCAGTAATCTCTCTTGACCCGACATATTCATGATAGCTACTCCATTCATATTTCTTGTTATAGTATTGTGCATAACTAACAGCAAAAAAGCAGGGTTTTGCAAAACCCTGCTTCCTTCAGTCGTTTATGCTTTAGTGACGCTTGCCACCCTCGGCTACATTGCTTCTTGTTTCGGCCTTAGCCAGAACTCTCTTGGCTGTCTCGAGATCTTCCTCGGAGGCTGTGGCTTCATTCTTGACGAGCCAGTCTTCTGCCTTGGCCTTTTCGCTAAGTACACGTTCCATATCGATGTCTTCGGACCACTCAACCGCATCGGTATAGATCACGATGTTGTCCTTGACGTCGATGAACCCGCCGGCAACAGCGGCAACACGCCAGGTGTTCTTGTCAGCGCCCTCTTCCTGAATCCAGAGTTCGCCAACATCAAGCAGCTTGCATGCCCAGGAGTGCCCTGCCATGAAGCCCTCGTCACCATCAAGCGTAGTCACGATAACCAGCTGAACGTTTCCTCTATAGAACATTTTTGATGGAGTTATTACCTCCAAACTTACAGTGTTAGCCATTTCTCTATCCTTCCATGCACCATGTGACCTGTCCCCCTGGGAACAATGTTCCCACTAGAACCGTCCCCGTGGTGACTATTTCTTGCTTGCCTCATACTTGGCAACGGCATCATCTATGCTGCCGCAGAACAGGAACATCTGCTCAGGAATGTCGTCGTGCTTGCCGTCCAGGATTTCTCTGAATGAACGGATTGTTTCCTTGATTGGAACGTACTTACCTTCCATGCCGGTGAACTGTTCGGCAACGGAGAACGGCTGACCCAGGAATCTCTGAATCTTACGTGCTCTGTTAACCAGGATCTTATCCTCGTCTGACAGTTCGTCCATGCCCAGGATGGCGATGATGTCCTGCAGTTCCTTATATCTCTGGAGAACCTCCTGTACCTGACGGGCAGTGTTGTAATGCTCTTCGCCAAGGATGAGAGGGTCCATGATTCTCGATGTTGATTCAAGCGGGTCAACGGCAGGGTAGATACCGAGCTCTGTGATGGCACGGCTCAGTACTGTGGTTGCATCCAGGTGGGCAAATGTAGTTGCCGGTGCCGGGTCAGTCAGGTCGTCGGCAGGTACGTATACGGCCTGTACCGATGTGATTGATCCCTTCTTTGTGGATGTGATTCTCTCCTGCAGTGCGCCCATTTCTGTTGCCAGTGTTGGCTGGTAACCTACGGCTGACGGTACACGGCCAAGCAGTGCGGATACTTCCGAACCTGCCTGGGTGAAACGGAAGATGTTATCGATGAACAGCAGTACGTCCTGGTTTTCCTGATCACGGAAGTACTCTGCCATGGTAAGTCCGGTAAGCGCTACTCTCATACGAGCTCCCGGCGGTTCGTTCATCTGTCCGAAAACCATCGCTGTGTTGTTGATTACGCCTGACTCGATCATTTCGTAGTACAGGTCGTTACCTTCTCTTGTTCTCTCGCCTACGCCGGCAAATACCGAAATGCCGCCGTGCTCTCTGGCGATGTTTGCTATCAGCTCCTGAATCAGTACGGTTTTGCCTACGCCGGCACCACCGAACAGGCCAACCTTACCACCTCTTGTATAAGGGGCGATCAGGTCGATAACCTTGATTCCTGTTTCAAACATCTGAGCCGATGTGTCCTGCTCCTCGAATGAAGGAGCAGCTCTGTGAATCGCAGCCTTCATTTCTGTTTCGATGGCAGGTTTGTCGTCAATAGGTTCTCCCAGAACGTTGAACATTCTGCCCAAAACCTCCTTGCCGACGGAGATGGTGATAGGTGCGCCGGTGTCGACAGCATCCATTCCTCTCTGAAGCCCGTCTGTTGATGAGAGGGCTACGCATCTTGCCACGTCATCACCCATGTGCTGGGCAACTTCGGCTACGATCTTCTTTCCTTCGTATTCTACTTCAACTGCGTTGAGCAGTTCAGGCATGTCCTCTTCATTGAACTTAACGTCAATTACAGGACCAATGATCTGATGTATTTTTCCCGTGCTCATTTTTGCCTCCTAATTGTTCGCCTCTGAACCGGCAACAATCTCAATGATTTCATCTGTAATAGCGGACTGACGTGCTCTGTTATAGTTCAGATTCAGAGTTTCCAGCATTTCGCGGGCGTTGTCCGTTGCGTTTTCCATTGCCATACGTCTGGCTGCATGTTCGCATGTGGCAGACTCAACAACCGCCGAGTATATCTTGGTCTCAACATACTTCGGAACCAGGTAGTTAAATACCGCTTCAACGGATGGCTCGTATTCGACGAACTTGTTGCTCGTAATAAGTTCCGGATCCTTCTCAACCTCGAACGGCAGGATGATTTCATTCTTGACCCGCTGTTCCATGGAGCTGATGAATGAAGTGTAAATCAGCACAACCTCATCTATCTCCTTGTTGTTGTACATCTCCAGAATCGGCCTGGACAGTTCCTTGGTCTCAAGGAACGAAATGTCCTCCGGCGGTGCCAGGTATGAGCTGTGCACATTGTAGCCCCGCTTCTCGAAGTATTCCTTGCCCTTGCTGCCGATTGCCACGATTACAGGCGGTTCCCAGTCAGCGTCGATGTCGGACTGAGCCTCCTTGATGATGTTCGTGTTAAATCCGCCGCAAAGCCCACGTCCACTTGTAACAATAATGTAAGCCGTGGTTTTGATCTCCCTGTTTCCTTTCAGGTACTCCTGGGGAACCTCCTGAGCCGAGTTGAACAGTTCGCCTATTGTATTTGTAATGAAGTGCGAATTCTCGTTTGTCTTTTCGAATATGGCTTTCGCCTTTCTGAGCTTACCTGCAGAAACAAGCTTCATCGCATTCGTGATGTGCTCAGTACTCGTAACAGACTTTATTCTTCGCTTTATATCCTGTATGGATTCAGTAGCCATGTTACTGCTCCTTAATCTGTTCTACAGCTTCCTCTGCTTCCTCGGCAATCTCCTGGTCAGGTCTGATTACTTCAACTCCGCCGATCTCCTTGAGATACTTGGACTTGCAGTCTTCGATTGCCTTCTTCAGCTTTTCTTCGTTTGCTTCAGTAATCTTCTTTTCCTTCTTGATGTCCTGTCCAACCTCCGGATAGGATGCATCCATGAAGTCGAAGAATCTGTGCTCGAATTCCTTGATGTGCGCTACGCCAACCTCCTTGAGGTGGTGGTTGATTGCAGCGTAGATAATCATGATCTGCTTTTCAACCGGAATAGGCTGGTACTGCGGCTGCTTCAGGATTTCCATGAGGATTTCGCCGTGCTCCAGTCTGTCCTTGGTATCCTGGTCAACGTCCGAACCGAACTGTGAGAAGGATGCCAGCTCTCTGTACTGTGCCAGCTCCAGCTTGATTGCACTTGCAACCTGCTTCATGCCCTTGATCTGTGCGTTACCACCTACACGGGATACCGAGATACCTGCGTTTACAGCAGGACGCTGTCCCGAGAAGAACAGGTCTGTTTCAAGGAAGATCTGTCCGTCTGTGATGGAAATTACGTTTGTAGGGATGTAAGCCGAAACGTCTCCGGCCTGTGTTTCAATTATCGGCAGTGCTGTAAGTGATCCGCCACCCATTTCATCTGACAGCTTCGCAGCTCTCTCCAGAAGTCTGGAGTGCAGATAGAATACGTCGCCAGGGTAAGCTTCACGTCCAGGCGGTCTTCTCAGAAGCAGTGACATTGCACGATATGCAACGGCGTGCTTGGAAAGATCGTCGTAAATGATGAGAACGTCCTTGCCCTGATACATGAAGTATTCGCCGATTGCGCATCCGGCGTAAGGAGCCATGTACTGCAGCGGTGCAGTTTCGGCAGCCGTAGCCGATACGATAATCGTGTAGTCCATTGCGCCCTTGTCTTCAAGAGTCTGTGTGAGCTGTGCAACCGTTGATGCCTTCTGGCCGATTGCAACGTAGATGCAGATTACATCTTCGCCCTTCTGGTTGAGTATTGTGTCAACGGCGATGGCGGTTTTGCCTGTCTGTCTGTCGCCGATGATAAGCTCTCTCTGGCCTCTGCCGATTGGAATCATGGAGTCAATGGCCTTGATGCCTGTCTGCAAAGGCTGGTTTACGGACTTCCTCTGAAGTACGCCCGGTGCAGGGCTTTCGATTGGTCTCGTTTCGGTTGTCATGATCGGTCCCTTGCCGTCGAGAGGCTGACCGAGAGCATTTACGACACGTCCTACCATGGCATCGCCGACAGGTACTTCTACAACGGTGCCTGTAGGTTTTACTATGTCACCTTCCTTGATCTCTCTGTCGGAGCCGAGGATTACCGCACCGACATTGTCCTCCTCCAGGTTCTGGGCCATTCCGTAAGTGTCTTCGCCGAACAGAAGCAGTTCGCCGGCCATGCACTTGTTCAGGCCATAAACTCTGGCAATACCGTCACCAACCTGAATTACGGTACCGAAATCCGAAACGTCCAGCTTGCCTTCATAATTCTTAATTTGTTCCTTTATGACTGAACTGATTTCTTCAGGTCTTAAATTCATAATAACTTCCTCCCTAGGATATTTTCATTTGACTTGCAAGCTCGTCAAACTTCTTTCTGTATGACGCATCAATAATCTTGCCTTCCACAAGAATCTTGAAACCCGCCATAAGCCCCGGATCTATTTCATTCTCTAACTTAACATTGGTCTGCAAAAGCTCCCCTGTCTGCTTCTCCAGCTCTGCAATTCTCTGCTCGCCGAGAGGCACGACGGAATAGACGATTCCATATGAATAGCCTTCCTGGTGTTCTATAAGCTGTTTGTAAACCTTGATGATTCTTTCGAAATTCATCGTTCTTCTCTTATCGATAAGAATAAACATGAAGTTGAGAAGTTCCTGGCAGATTCTGCCGTCGAAGATCTCTTTCAGAACCTTCTTCTTTTCTACAGCTGATATCGCCGGATAATTTACGAATGCAACCAGATCAGGTTCTTCCTCAAGTGTTTTGAGAACCGCTTGAGCTTCTTCCAGAATCATCTGTTCTTTATTTGTCTCTTTGGCTGCAGCATACAGTGCTTCGCCATAAGTCAAATCAACTGTTAATTCTGCCATCCTGTGCTCCTTGCATTCTTGATAACATCGTCAACGATGGCATCCTGGCCAACGTCTCCGATTTCCTTTTCGACGATTTTTTCGGCAGCGAGCAGAGCAAGAGATGCAATCTCCGTTCTCATTTCTTCCATGGCCTTGGCCTTTTCGAGTTCAATGTTTCTCTCGGCCTTGGCTATTATCTCACTGGCCTGTTTATGTGCGTCTTCAATAATCAGCTGTGCCTGAGCATCTGCCTGCTGTTTGGCCTGCCTGATGATTTCGCGACCTTCCTCTTCAACACCTGCGATACGCTTGGTGTAGTTGGCCATCTTTTCATCGGCTCTTCTGTTCTGAGCCTCGGCACTGTCAAAAGCGTCCTGTACGGCAGCTGCACGGTCGTCCATGAACTTCTTGATCTTTTCCCAGAAGAATTTCTTGAGTATCAGGTATAGGATGAATACATTTATCAGGATCATCAGCGACGTCCAGTTAAATTCAATCAACCCTGTATGGAATTCCATGGATTTTCCTCCTTTCGCACATTATACGCGTAGCAATAACCTGGTAATTTTACAGTAATGGATTGGCAAACAGCAGCATGATTGCAATGATCAGCGCGAAGATACCTGCTGTTTCTGTAAGGGCTACACCAATCAGCATCAGCTTCAGAAGAGTACCCTGAGCTTCAGGCTGTCTGGCTGTTCCTTCTACAGTCTTACCTGCGTTATAGCCGATACCGATTCCTACGCCGGTCATGGCTATCATAGCAAGTCCTGCTCCCAGTGCTGAGAACGCCATTATTAAGTCTGTTCCTGTAATACCTGTCATTTCTTTATCCTCCTTTTTTTGAGACAAAGGGGACTGTCCCTTTTGTCTCATTTTTAACTTAACCGATTAGTCTGTTTCGGCAGGGTGTCTGCCGTTGTCAATGAATACCATGGTCAGCATGGTGAATATGTATGCCTGCAGAATAGGCTCGAACATGTCAAACCAGAAGTTCAGAGGCAGTGGCCATGCAATCTGGAAGAACGGAATGTTTATTCCGCTGTCGGTAAACAGTCCGATCAGTGCTCCTGATGCTGTTGACAGTCCGCCATACACAAGGGTCATGATGATTACACCTGCCAGGATGTTACCGAAGATTCGGCATCCCAGTGTAACCGGGAACATGCAGTCACTCATCAGGTTCAGCGGAAGCATGAACGCGTACGGTGACGAGAGCTCCTTGATGTATCCTATTGCTGTCTGGGCCTTCACTGCGTTGTAGTGAATCATGATGAATGTTACCAGCGCCAGTGGCAGTGTGCAGTTAACGTCCGCCGTAACCGCTCTGATATCCAGAAGGCCGAGCATGCTGCCCAGTCCCAGGAATGTAATCAGAGTTCCCAGGTACGGTGTGAACCTCTCACTGACATCGCCCATTACATCCTTAACCATCTTGTAGATGAAGCCTACCAGCAGTTCTGCCACGTTCTGGCATCCGTGCGGTATTCTGGTCATCTTTCTTGTGGCCAGGAACGCAAACAGCAGTATTGCCAGGCTGACTATCCAGCCGAACACCACAGTCTCCGTAAAATGTAAGTCGCCTATAAGCGGCACATTATGAATTGTAAATATGACTCGAGGTCCTAATTCCATGAAGTCACCTCCTTACCAGTCATCATCTTCATCGTCGTATTTGCTAAGGTCGTTCCATTCCTTGGTTCCGACCCAATCGTTCAGTGGGTTCTTCTTTTTCTTGAAGAATTTATATACTATTCCGTATAGGAACAGAATTCCGAAATGCAGTGTTATGAATCCGCATCCGCATCCAAAACCGCACTTCAGTCCGATCTTGATGCATATCATGAATGCCGCAGCATACATGACAAGCCTCAGCAGGTAGCCAAGCAGCACCGGGGATTTCTTCTTCGTATCCATCAGGGTCTGTCCGGTTCTCACCAGAATGAAAAACCCCACAACCGATACCGCCATTCCCAGAACCAGTCCTCCGGCAAACTGCAGGGATGGCCCGATCACAAACAGGGATATGACTTCCGCAACGGCTGCCATGATTCCTGCCCAGAGTATTATTTCATTTCTGAAGGATTTCAGGTCCATGTGTCTGGAAAGCTCCTATTCGTTTTATGAAACTACTTTCATAATTAAATTCCATTATACTCTTTTTGACGTTTTTTGCAACTATTTTGCGAAATTAAAAAATTAACAAAGTTAGTATTTTCAAGGGTTTTGCAACTTTGCCTTTTTCGAGCCCATTGTATTTTTCGTGTTTTTTTAACTAGTTTGCTGTGCGTTTTAACGTGTTTGCTTTTGCCCGTGAAAGTGCGTTTTTCAATGGTTACAGAGTACTCGCTGTGGGTTTTGCACAAAAAAAGAGCTCTTTATCAGAGCCCTTTGATAACATTATTAAGCCATTTTCGGCTTCTGTATCTGCTGAACAGGAAGAAAAATTTCACAGCCTCCTCCGACTTTACCGCCAGCACCGCGAGGTAAATCGGCCAGTGGAGAACCAGGCTTGTTATGAACGCAAGCGGAACTCCGATGAGCCAGACGGTGCCAACCTCTGTGAACATGGCGTATCTGGTGTCGCCGCCGCAGCGAAGAACGCCGGTAACCATGCTGCCGGTAAGCACGCTGAGCCAGATTACTGCGGCATAAACAATCAGTATTCTCCATGCGTCTCGCGCTCCCGCATCGGTGAAGTCAAACAGCGAAATAATCGGTTTGCTGAATATCAGCATGAGCAGTCCCATGATAACGCCTATTATCACAGCCAGCCTCAGCAGGTTGCGCGTCATCCTGTACGCATATTCCTTCTCGCCTTCGCCCAGCTTCTGTCCGACCATGATCAGAATTGCATCTCCGACGCTGAACGCAGCCATGATGAACAGATTGTTTACCGTGTTGCAGGCCTGAATGGCAGCTCCCGCCGTAATGCTTATTCTGGCAAAGGCCGCAACGTACAGAGATGTTCCCAGGCCCCACATTGTTTCGTTGATGGTTGTCGGCAGCGCATTCTTCACTATTCTTCCGGCCAGCTCAGCATTGAAGTCTCCGAATTCTCTGACGTGCCCGCGGACCGGGTTTTGCCTGATCATTACAAAGCAGATCAGCAGAGAAAGCTCGACGAGTCTGGCGATGACGGTGGCCAGGGCTGCGCCGCTAACGCCCATCCGGGGCATGCCGAAGTGCCCGTAAATCAGGCAGTAGTTGAGGAACGTGTTGAGGCAGAGTGCCGACACGCTGGCGTACAGCGGATACCTGGTCTGCTGGGTCGCCCGAAGCGAGATGACCAGCGGCTGAATTACGGCCACGCAAAGGAAGCACGGAGCGCCGATTCTGATATACGGCACGCCCGTCTCAATTACTTCCGGGAAGCGTGTGAACACCCGAAGTATGTACTCCGGAAACAGCTGCGCTCCCACGAAAAAGATTATGCCCACGCTCATGGACACGACTATTGTAAAGCCTACGGTTTTTCTGATGTTGGCGAAGTCCTTCGTTCCATAGAACTGGGAAACGAATGTGGATGCTCCGCTGGAAAAACCGAAGACGATCATCCAGTAAACAAAAAAGACCTGCACGGATACTCCCACAGCGTTAAGGGGAAGCTCGCCAAGTCCTCCTATCATCAGATTGTCCACAAGGTTGAGGCTGGAGGCAATCAGGCTTTGCAGGGCGATTGGCCCTGCGATTGTTGCCACCCGCATGAGCATTCTCTTGTTGTTTGTTGTGTTCAGTGTATTGTCACGGATCATTCCTTTTCCTTTTCTCCCCCCAGGTCCTCCTTCAGGATTCTCTGTCCGCGGAGTTTAACCTTGTTGCTTCCCGTATCTGTCAGCAGTACGCCCACAAGAATCGCAGCGATTACCAGCAGACCAATGCATTCAACGTAAAGCCCGCGGCTGTACAGAATTGCCACGATACCCATGATTCCGCTGACACCGTACATCAGCAGCACCGCACGTCTCTGACCGAAGCCTGCCTTCATGATCTTGTGATGCATGTGCTCCTTGTCCGCTGTTCCGATGGACTGTCCTCTGGCCGTTCTTCTTACGATTGCCATCAGCGTGTCAAAGATCGGCAGTCCCAGCACGATAACCGGAATCACAACGACAACCAGCGTGGTACTCTTAACCGCACCCATGATACTGAATGCCGCGATTGCAAAACCCAGCAGCTGTGAGCCGCCGTCGCCCATGAAGATTTTGGCCGGATGGAAGTTGAAGAACAGGAAGCCCAGTGCAGCACCTGCCACGGTCATCATGCCGATGGTCGGGATATACTGCCCGTGGATGTATGATACGTAGCCGATGCAAAGCGCGGATATCAGCGCAATGCCGGCGGCCAGTCCATCCAGTCCGTCAATCAGGTTTATGGAATTGGTGATAGCCACGAGCCAGAGCACGGTCGCAATGAAGCATGCGACTATGCCAAACTGCATGTTGCCGTCACCAAAGATGTTCGTAATAAAGTTGATGCGAAGCCCCATGATAAACACTACGATTGCCGCAGCGGTCTGGCCTGCAAACTTAACAAGCGGCTTCAGGTTTTTCAGGTCGTCAATAAGGCCCAGAATGTAGATGAGCGTACAGCCTACCATCGCTGCCGGAACTCCCGGATCCTGCACAGCAAAAACAGCCAGGGATATCATTATCCCCAGATACATTGCAATGCCGCCGAATCTCGGCATCGGTTTATTGTGTACCCTTCTCGCGTCCTTCGGCACGTCCATGGCGCCTACCTTCGGCGCCACAATTATTGCCAGCGGAGTTGCCGCCGCCGCCACCAGTGTGGCCAGCACAAACGGACCCCAAAGACTAAAGCTCGTTGCTGTCATACGCTGTCCTTATTTGCCTATTTCTACAATGCGGATTCCCGCTTCTTTAAGAATTTCTACTGCCAGTTCGTCAGGATATCCTTCTCTGACTACGATTCTTTCTATGCCTGCATTTATGATCATCTTCGCACAGATTACGCAGGGCTGGTTGGTAACGTAAATCGTTCCGCCCTCAACACTTACACCCAGTGTTGCTGCCTGGATAATCGCGTTCTGCTCTGCATGAAGCGCTCTGCAGAGTTCGTGTCTTTCACCTGACGGAACGCCAAGCTGTTCTCTCAGACATCCGCCTTTTTCGCCGCAGTGCGGCACGTTTCTCGGCGCACCGTTGTAGCCTGTTGCGATGATGTGCTTGTCCTTAACGATAACCGCTCCCACCTGTCTTCTCAGGCATGTGGATCTCTTGGCAGTTATCTCTGCCATCTCCATGAAATACTCATCCCATGATGGTCTGTTTTCCATTGCTGTTTCCTCTCAACTTCAGTTCTTCTTCGTCGTAAAAAACCTTCGCCAGGTACAGTCCTCCCGGCGGTGCGGTAAAGCCCGCTTCAGTTCTGTCCTTAACATCCAGGAGCCTTCTGATGTCTCTTGAAATTCTCTTCTCCTGTCCTATTTCTATCAGCGTTCCCGCCATAATCCTTACCATGTTATAAAGGAAGCCGTCGCCTTTTACGTGGAATTCTATCAGGCTTCCCATGGCAACCCGGGCCGCCGGTTTGCCGGCATCATCGATTGCGTAGGTTTTGCTGTAGTCAACCTTCTGAACGTATGCGTCGTAAATCGTGCGCACCGTAGTTTCTCTCGGATTGCCGCCGGCCGCTTCAAATGACTTGAAGTCGTGGGTTCCGATCAGCGCCTGCGCGGACCGGTTCATTCTGGTGACGTCCAGTTCCTCCGGCAGCCAGTACACGTAGTTTCTTTCGAAAACGCTGGGCTCGCCGCCGCAGCGGATTTTGTATATGTACTCCTTGCCCTTGCAGTCAAAGCGCGCATGAAAATCCTCCGGCATTTCCCTGGCTTCCAGCACGCGTACCGGCGGCTGGGCATAACTGGTTTTTACCTGTGCCGTACCGTAGTCGCCACGCTCTCTCGCCGCCAGCGAATTGTTGATTACCATCGCCAGTTTTTCCGTCGGAATATTGATGTCAGCCTTGAACGATGCCGCGAGTCCCAGTGCGTGCACGCCTGCATCCGTTCTGCTTGTGCCCGCCAGTGAAATGGGTCTGTAGCCCTCGTCGCCCGACTCCATGCTGCTGCTGAAAAGCCTGGTCAGCGTCTCTTCGAGATAGCCCTGAACAGTTCTTTCCTCCGGCTGTTTCTGCCAGCCGTGAAAGCATGAACCGTCATATGAAATTATGAGTAGAATATTTTTTCCCATAGATAGTGTAATTATACCATTAAAGGCACAACAATGAAAAGGTAAGTTATGGCCGCTCCGCAGATGTGCGGGCCCAGCGGTTTCTCATCCGTCGGCTTGACCTTCTTCGTCGCAAGGCCGATTGCCGCAGCAACTCCTGCGCTCAGCGACGAAAGAATCAGCGTGAAAAGCGCGCCGCCGATCCCCGTGGCAAGCCCGATGGCCGCCATCAGTTTCACATCACCAAAACCCATGGCTTCACGACCGGAAATCCCCTTTGCGACAAGCGCAACAATCAGCATGATTCCACCACCGACAATCGCACCGCCCAGCTGGTTGGCAACAATAATCTGGCCGTCCGTCATTGCGAAGGTTTTCCACAACATGCCCCACGGGGCCAGGCCCTGTGGGATCTCCTGTGGGTAACTTCCAAGGATTGGCGCCAGTCCTATCGTGCATGCCGCGATGAAGCAGACGAACTGGTCCGGTATTATCATGTACTTCCTGTCGGATATCGCCACCATTAGCAGCAGCCAGCAGACGATCAGTGCGGCGATTGAATACTGCACCGACATGGTTGCGCACAGGTGAACCCACAGACAAGCAAAACCCGCCGAGAAAATTCCTTTCCACGGCACGCCGGAAATGCGCTGCGTCTTTTCCTCCCTCGGCACCTCGCCGTAGTCGCAAAGCCACTCCGCCGGCAACCTGTTAAACACATATACCGCTCCGCACCCCGCCAGGATTCCCAGCGGCAGCGCCAGCGCCATTTTCACCACAAACATAATCATGTAGCCATTCTATCGTCGTTTCCATATTTTGTCAAATGTGCCCACGAGGACGGTTGTGGTACAATGGTTGGCAGGGAGGTCACAAAGAATGACAGATTATGAAATAATAAAGGCAGCGATGAAGCTGGCCAGATATGCGCACGAGGGACAGGTTGACAAGGCCGGCGATGAGTATATATTCCATCCGGTGATGGTTGCGCTTCAGTGCAGCACGGCGAAGGAAAAGGCGGTTGCGCTTCTTCACGACACGCTGGAGGACTGCAAGGACAAGGTGAGCTACGATACCATAACGGAGGCCTTTGGCGACGAGGCGGAGACAATCGGCAGGGAGATTGCCGATGCGGTTCAGCTTCTGACGAGCGATGCAACTCCGGCAAACGCAGCGAGCAACGAAGGTGACAAGTCAGGCACCGCGTACTGGGGCAGCGAATATCTGCAGTACGTGCAAAACCTGAAGGACAGCGGCAATGAGCTTGCCATCGCAGTTAAGTATGCAGACCTGTCGATGAACATGGACCTTTCAAGAATCGCAGAACCGACTCAGAGAGATTACGATCGAATTGAGAAAAAATACAAACCGGCGCTCAGAATTCTTCGCGGAGAAGAGCACCTTTAGGCAACAGAAAACCGAACCGAAAGCAGCACAGAAATGTGCTGTTTTTTTATGCCATAAATCGTCTCTTCAGCATTACGTTGCAATTGCAACGTAACTCGTTTTAGGGTTTTGCTATACTTGCCCTGGAGGTATTTATGAACACCGTAACAACAAAAATCCTATCAGTAATAGCAGTGCTCACCATCGCACTTTTCGGCCTGGCCGGATGCGGAAGCACAACCGAAGAAACCTCGGTAAGTCAGACGGTTAATCTGGCCGTTCTTAACGGCCCGACCGGCATGGGCGCCGTGCAGCTCACGGACATGCCGGAGAAGTATAACGTGGAAACCTACGAGGCTCCCACCGACATCGTTCCCAAACTGATCTCGGGCGAGGTGGACGCAGCCTGCCTGCCATCAAACATGGCGGCGGTTCTCTACAACAAAACCAAAGGCGACATCGTCGCTGTCACTCCTGTGACCCTGGGCGTTCTCAGCATCCTGGGAAACAGCGCTGAAGTAAGCACTCCCGCCGACCTGAAGGGACGGACGATTGTTTCCTCGGGACAGGGCGGAACACCTGAGTATGCGCTCCAGAAAATCCTGGCCGCAAACGGCCTGACAATCTACGAAGACGTACAGGTTGAGTGGCTGGCATCCCACGCCGATGTGAACACGCGCCTGCTTACAGAAGAAGGCACAATCGCGATGGTTCCCGAACCGTTCGTATCGACCGCAACCGCGAAGAGCGATTCCGTTACAGTGCTGTTCGACATGAACGAACTGTGGGCCGAAGCGACGGGTGAAGATTTTCCGATGGGAGTTCTGGTCGCAACCAAAACCTTCGCAGAGGAGCGCACCGGAGATCTGGAGGCTTTGCTTACGGATCTGTCCGCTTCAATTGACTACGTCAACAGCGCAAGCGACGAAGCCTGTCAGCTTATAGTCGACAAGGGATTCCTTGGGGACGCCGGCATTGCCGCCAAAGCAATTCCGAACTGTTCGCTGGTCTGCTACACAGGGGAAGATGCAGAAACCGGCAATAGAATGCTGAAGGTTTTTAACGAAACGATGTTTGAAATGAATCCGGAGGCCGTCGGCGGCAGCCTGCCGGGAGACGACATGTATTGGGGAAAATAAAAGCAAAGAGGGGTTAATTATGAGAAGAGAAAAACTGAACACATTGATAGCTGCTCTCGTGTGGCTGGCGCTGTGGCAGGTTCTGTCCATGGCGCTCGGCAACGAGCTGCTTCTGCCGTCACCTGTTTCAACGCTGGTGACCCTTGGCGGACTGGCAACAACGGGAGTTTTTTATCTGAATATTCTGTGGACTGTTCTGCGCTGCCTGATCGCAATGGCGGTTTCCTTTATCGCGGGCGCAGCCTTCGCTGAACTGTCCCACAGGCACTACTGGATCCGCAAAATCCTGACGCTGCCGGTGGGCTTTTTCAAGGCCGTACCGGTCATGGCGATTATCATCTACGTGATTCTCGTGGCAAGCGCAGACTGGGTTGCAATTATCGTCTGCTTCCTGATGTGCTTCCCGATCGTATACACCAATGTGCTGGCAGGTCTGGACTCCACCCCGGCAGAATATCTGGAGCTGGCAAAGCTCTATAAGCTGTCCCCGGCCCAGACCACGCGGCACATATATGTTCCGGAGGTTTTGCCTCACGTCAAGTCGGCAATCAGCCTCATCGCCGGCCTTTCATGGAAGGCTGTGGTTGCGGCGGAAATCCTCTCGGTTCCCACGTACTCGCTGGGCTATCAGATGATGAACGCCAAATACTATCTGGAGACGCCGGCTCTGTTCGCATACATCCTGGTGATTGTTCTGCTTTCGATGGCCTTTGAATGGCTGATAAAAAGGTGGCTGTCCCGCCTCGACCGGAAGGGCTACGAAGGCTCGAAATTTGCACCGGCGAAACGCGAAAAAACCGATGCAGTCGCAGACGAAAAAACGCTGCCTGCAGGTCCGGAAATTGTCGTCAGCAGGCTCTACAAAACCTACGATGAAAAGGCCGCTCTGGAGGACGAAAATCTTGTGATATTTTCCGGAGAAAACCTGGCGCTGATGGGTCCTTCCGGAATAGGCAAAACCTCACTTGCCCATATCCTTGCAGGCCTTGAAACTCAGGACAGCGGCACGGTGAATTATCAGTATCCTGACCCGGATGACTATAACAGAAACCCTGTTGACCTGGGCGAAATCGCCTACCTTTTCCAGGAGGACAGACTGCTTCCGTGGCTTAATGTCAGAGACAATATCATGCTGAGCAGAATGGGCAAAAACCACCGCTCGGAAAAACGACTTCTGCAGCTTGCAAAGGACCTGGAAATCGACCAGGTTCTGGACAAGCTTCCGGCAGATCTTTCCGGCGGAATGAAGCACAGAGTTGCACTTGCGAGAACCTTCTATGCGGATGCGAACATTGTGATTCTTGACGAGCCTTTCAGGGGTCTGAATGCGAGTCTGAAGAAACGCATTCTTTCACGCCTCTGGGAAAAAGAAACAGAAGGGCGAACCGTCCTTCTGATAACTCATTCCGATAATGATGCATGCACGCTTTGTCAGCGTACTGCAGAACTGATATAATATAGGCAAAAAGAATAGCCGAAGCATAACGCTTCGGCTTTTTATTGGCACCCCCACTCGGAATCGAACCAAGAACTAATCTTTAGGAGAGA
>R21__coassemble_390_pt1 | contig 36678 bp, 33 predicted proteins | sample R21__metabat2_low_PE_034 | metagenome-assembled genome bin R21 | reverse complement strand
AATGAAATAACCGGCGTGAAAGCCAGGAGCAATGCTCCTATCATGATCGTTGCAACTAGTCTTTTCATGGGTTTTTTTACCATACTTTCCAGTTTAAGTCCGTATTTTTGACTTTTCCTTCAACACAACAGGCATATCTGTATATATTATCGATGTTATGCTCAAAGAATTTATAGTCTGAATCGCTCACCGTCTGGCGAACGCCGATTCCGTCTTCTCCCATGGTGATTGCAAACCTGTCAAGCGGCAGCCTCATTCCCAGGCCTGTGCACTTCATGAAACTCTCCTTCAGCGTCCACAGTCTGTAGAACATGTCAAGCCTCTCCTCTTCCGGTACACCGTTTATCAGGGCCAGTTCATCCGCCGTGAAAAACCTCTCCGCAATGTTTCGAGAGCGTTCTCTGACAAGCTCTACGTCGCAGCCCACGTTGCATGTGGACATGGCGCACATCACCCTCTCCCCCGAATGAGACAGGTTGAAATGCAGGGGTTCGCCCTCAAAAGTCGGGTTGCCTGCGAAGTAAGGTTTGCCGTTGGAATCGCTGCAGATCTGCAGGCTGCTGTAGTCCACACCAAAATCTCTGCAGGCCTGAATCAGAAGCCACTCGACGCCAAATGAAAGATTCCTGCCCTTGCGGTAGCGCATGGCATCAGCCTTTTCCCGGCGTTCCTCTGAAACCGCAGCACGGATTTCCTCGTACAGCGCATCGTCATTAAGCGCCGAGGCGTCCCCGATATATATAATTGTCTTGCCAGTCTTTTCCGTCACAGCAGATCCTTTATCCCTTCCCAAACCCTGATTGCAACCTTCGGGTCATTCATAGTGTAGATGTGGATGCCTTCCACTCCGTTGTTAATCAGGTCCCGGCACTGCTTAACTGCGTAGTCTATTCCCGCCTCGTAGAAGCCCTCCGGGTCGTTCGCATAACGTGCTATCATCTCTGCAAATTCCGCAGGCTGTGATGCGCCGGAGAGTTCCACTGTCTTTTCAATCTGCGAAGCCTTTACAACAGGCATGATTCCTGCCGAAACGGGAACCCTGATGCCGAATGCGCGGGCTTTGGCAATGAACTCGTAGAACTTCGCGTTGTCAAAGAAGAGCTGAGTAATCAGCACCCGTGCACCGGCTCCGATCTTGTACTTTAAATTCTGAATGTCTGCATCAAGGGACTCTGATTCGATGTGTCCCTCGGGATAGCAGGCCCCCAGGATTTCCAGGTCATCGTTAGCCTTTCTCTGAACCTGGATCGCCAGCTCGTTGGCGTGCTCGAATTCACGCTTGATGTCCTCCCCCGGAACGATGTCGCCGCGAAGCGCCATTACGTTTTCTATTCCGGTTTCCTTGAACCGCTCAATCATTACCGATACGTCCTCCCGGGTCGAGTTGATGCATGTCAGGTGAGCCAGCGTCTCGATGCCGTACTGCTTCTTGATGTTTGCGGCGATGTCGCATGTTGAATTGTCTGCAATGTTGCCGCCGGCACCGTAAGTAACGCTGATAAAATCAGGCTTCGTCACCTGCAGTTTATCTACGGCATCATATATTGAATTCATGTTGCTCTTGCGCTTAGGAGGAAAAACCTCCAGCGAAAACACAGGCTTGCCGGCCTTTTTCTTTTCTTCAAATATCTCAGGAATTTTCATTCGTTTCTCCTTGTGTGTCCGGTTGTTCTACAGTCTGAACCCCTCAGGAAGCAGCCGGCTCAGCGGTCTTGCAATCAGCTCGCCGGCGCGCTTCGTAATCACTGTAATCTCCGGCGCGAACTCAAACATGAACTGCCTGCAGATTCCGCAGGGCACAGCCTCATCTTCGCCTGCGGAAACAGCGATGGCCTCAAACGGACAGCCATCTGCGTCGCCCTTCAGCGCACCCTCGGAGATTGCTTTTACAAAGGCGGTTCTCTCTGCGCATATGGTTGCACCGTATGATGAATTCTCAATGTTGACTCCGGTGTAAACCCTTCCGTCCTTCAGAAGTACTGCCGCTCCAACTCTGAATTTAGAAAACGGTGCGAAGGAATTTTCTCTCGCCTTCTCTGCTACTTCATACAGTTCTTCGTGTGTCATCTGACTCATCTCCCTATCTGTAAATGTTAAATGTTACGTACGTTCTGTCCTTGCGGCTCTTGTCGCCTATCTCCGCCAGCAAAACCTTGCCCTTGCCCCGCAGCACCACTTTATCTCCCTCTGCAATCTGCATGTCGGTCTTCAGCGCTTCCATGCTGTTCACCGAGACGATGCCTCGCCTGATGGCCTCTGCCGCTTTGGCCCTGCTGATTCCGAACGCTGATGAAACCACGTTGTCCAGCCTGAGTGATGCCAGCGTGTCACGCTTCTGTGTAATGTTCACCGTGCCCGGGTCAAGTTCGCTGAGAGGCAAAACCTCACAGCTCAGATTCGTCCTGCCGGCTTTGTCGTAATTCATCTCGATGAAATCCGCAATCTCCGCCTGAACAATAATGTCGGCTCCGCCGCCTGTGCGTTCATCGGGTTCTCTGACCAGTATGTCACCTACGACATCTCTCGTTATCCCCAGTGCCAGCACCGAGCCCAGATAGTCTCTGTGGGTCAGCCTGCGGCTGCCCTTCGGTGCCGAAACACGAACAACCTTCAGTAGACTTTCAAGGTCTGACTGTCCACCGTAATCCGGAAGGAAAACCGCCATGCACCGCTCCGCATCGTCGTATCCTCCGAACATGACGTAGCGGAGGTTTTTCCCTTCATCCGTCTCGTCGAATCTTGCCGGTGGAATGCGGCAGCTTCTGAGATAATCCGTGACGACCTTTCGCCGGTGCATGTCCATGAAATCGCCGGCGGTCACCATGTATCTGTCAGTTGCCTGATCGATTCGGTCCTGTATTAAAGCTAATAGAATCTTATCGTCTGTCATTATGTTATAATTGTACCACAGATGACTAATGGGAGGAATTCAGATGAAACCTTTTAACAGATATTTCGATCACACTCTGCTCAAGGCTGATGCCACAAATGCTCAGTTTCTGAAGCTATTTTCCGAGGCGGCTCAGCACGACTTCGCCGCTGTATGTGTAAACGGCTGTCACGTACGTTCGGCCAGGAGGTTCTTTAACGCCTGCGGCAGGGCTTACAATGCCGAAACGGATGAAGGCGTTCGGGTTGCCACGGTGATAGGTTTTCCTCTTGGAGCCATGGCCACAAACGCCAAAGCCTACGAGGCGCAGCTTGCGATTGATGACGGGGCTGACGAAATCGACATGGTCATGAATATAGGCGCGGCCAGGGACGGCAACTGGGCGTACATTGAGGATGAGATTTATGCCATCGGCGAGATGTGCCACGAGGATGGCGTGGTTCTGAAGGTGATAATCGAGACGTGTCTTTTAAGCGATGACGAGATAGTCGAGGCGTGCCTGTCCGCGGCAGCTGCAGGTGCCGACTTCGTGAAGACGTCGACGGGTTTTGCATCCCCTGCCGAGTGTTCCTTCAATGCCACAGTGGGACACGGCGGTGCAACCGCACATGCTGTAGGGCTCATGAGACGTACTGTGGATGATTACTACGACACGCTGGACGAAGATGAGAAAGCAAACCGCAAACCATGTCAGGTCAAAGCCTCCGGCGGCATCAGAGCCCTTAAGGATGCTCGGGAAATGATCGATGCCGGCGCCGACAGACTGGGCTGCAGTGCATCCGTTCAGATACTTGAAGAAGCGGAAAAATAAGAGAAGAAGCGGAAAAATAAGAGAAATTTATCATTGACATTAGATATGTCCTTACGTTATAATGTTTCTTGTCGTCGGGACATAATCTAATATTCCGAGGTAGCTCAATGGCAGAGCAACCGGCTGTTAACCGGTAGGTTGTGGGTTCGAGCCCCACCCTCGGAGCCACTAGTTAAGATCTGAAGTCTCGGCTTCAGATTTTAACTAAGGGCCAAAGGTCACAGCATGCCGGAATGGCGGAATTGGCAGACGCACGGGACTTAAAATCCCGCGGTGGTTAAACACCGTACCGGTTCGACCCCGGTTTCCGGCACCAACCCTTGGAAATCGGATAAACAGGTTAATAACGTCGCGGGGTGGAGCAGTTGGTAGCTCGTCGGGCTCATAACCCGGAGGTCAGAGGTTCAAGTCCTCTCCCCGCAACCAAAGAGAGAAACGCTGTAAGCTTTGAAAACACAAGGCTACAGCGATTTTTATTTTTATAGAAATACAAAATTTGAAACACAGAAGTCCTGAAAAATGCCGATTTATCCATATTTATCCATCAGCTTTGGAAAAATCCAACATGATATGCTGAAGTGAAGATTTCTTTACTGGTAAGTTGGCTGTGAAAGTATTATAATCATCACATGATTTTATATATTGATGAGACAGAAAATGAAGAATATTTCATTGTAACGGGATTGCTTGTCGAAACAGAACAATCTGTAGAGTTGGCTTATAAGAAATTCAAGAAAAGCATTTCTGGAATAAAATTATCCGACAAAGAAAAACAAAAAGTCTATCTAGAGTTTAAGGCAACATTATTAGATTGGAAATACAGCCGAATTAAGATCAAGCTTTTGAATGCAATTAACGAAATAGATAATAGCGTTATATATTCATGTTATGTTAAAAAGACCAAAATTCTTAATCAATCGCTAAAAGAATCGGTATACATTACGTTGTTGTCAAATATCATTAATAGCTGTGAAGAACCACTGAATATTATTTTTGACAGATTTAACAAACATGACTTTGAGGAAAGAATAGTTGAAAGCTTTTCAGACAATGACAAGATTGAGTCAATGATCGCGGGCGATTCTCAGTTGATACATGGATTGCAATTTGTAGATAATATTTGCAGTATAATAAGATTGTACAAGTCAAATTGTGATGAGGAAGGATTTTATAATATCTTGGCAGATGTAATAAGGGAAGTATAAATTCTTTGACATTATAATAGGAAAATGCTATATTACAAGTAAGGAATGGCCTGGCCGCCGGTTTTAGGGGGTCTGTACGGTAAACGTGGGACCATTCTTTTTTCATTGATAAGGCAGAGGATGGAACGGGCAGCCATCGCCCTTGTTGGAGATGTGGGAGTGTCACCCCACCTGTCATATCACAAGCGACACACTGTGCCGGTGTGTCACTTTCCTGTACTTAATTAAATGTTAGTTTCTGATAATATCAACCTGAATGGCCTCCATGGCTTTCAGGGCAGTTTCATGGCTCTCCGGAGTTACTCCTGCGCAGCATGATGCATCAACATCCGAGTATCCGAATCCATCCTTCTCAAAAATATGGCAGCCTTCCGCAAGTGCCTTTACGTCCGGGTGAAGTTCCCAGCCATCGGTTCCTTTTATGCAATGTTTAACAGGGAGTCTGCGTCCTTCTCTTTATTTATCAGTTCTTCTTTCCCAGTCTCTTTACCAGGCTCTTCTTTTCAGCCGGTTCTCCCTCGGTGTCTTCGAAGGTCTTGCCCTCTTCAACATCGTCGATATCAAGAACCAGTGGAGCACCTTTTGTCTCCTCAACCGGTTCCTCAGGCTCATTCACCTCGTCTGCGCCCGGCAGATTGCGAGGTTCCTTCTCCTCCAGCTTCTTGTTTTCCTTTTCGATTCGCTTCATGTGCTCAGCCTGTTCCTTTGCCTGAGCCTCTTCAATCAGCTTGATCTTTTCCGTGTATTTCTTAACGTTGGTCGTATCGCCCTGAGCCTCATAAATTTCAATGAGCTGCTTCATGGTATCAATATGACTTCCGTTTATGGTCAGTACCTTCTTGAAATTATCGTATGCTTCGCTTACATCTCCCCTGTCCATGTAACCAAGGCCAAGGTAGAAGTAGAGCGGCCACCAGTCACCGTACTGGGTTTTGCGATAGTGCTCAAGAACTTCGATTCCCTTTTCTATCTGTCCTGTGCTGATGCAGTTGCATGCCAGTTCCAGATTTACCGGGTCCTGAATCTGTTTCAGTCTCTTGGTGATTTCCTTACGGTCCTTGGAGTTCTTTGACAGTCTGTTGAATGATGTCCAAACAGACTGGGCCTTTACATAGAGCCCCATGTTCAGATAAGCATATCCAAGATAGTAATATGCCTGTGCGAATCTCGGATGAGTCTCGGTAGTAAGTTCGAACCAGTCGAGAGCCTCGGCTTTGAATCTGCCAACGTACTCTTCGTTGTTGCTGTTCTCATAGAGAGCCCTGCAGGCTCTGGCATATGAGTACATGCCGTGGAGATAGTCAGGTCTCACGCAAAGGCATGCCCTGAAGTGGATGCATGCGTTGTCCAGTTCGCCACGTTCCGCTTCGTCTCTGCCTTCCTTCAGCATTCCTTCTGCAATCTTCAGGTTGAACAGCTTAAGCAGTATGTCAACGTAGTTCTGCGTATACTTGAAGTGAGGGTCGCAGCCCATTACCCATGCCATGTTCTCGGCGATTACCAGCATCGGAACGCCGTCGCCCCCGGCAAAGTCCTTCAGCTCCTTCCTTCTGAGCGGAATCGGAACTCCCTTTAGGAGATCTCCGGCCTTTGACTTGGCGATGAATTCATCTGAGAATTCAACAAACACGAATCTGTTCAGATACTTTCTGAAGTATCTGCCGATACGGTCCTCTCTCAGCTGGATGTTTGATTCCTCTTCAGGTCTGATTACTGTTCTGGCTATTCCTGTTTTCTGCAGAAACGTTAATTTCTTTTCGTCCTTACTCATTCTTTTCCTTTCTACAGAGCGCGGAAGCGCTCGTCCTTGAACATGTCGTGGTTGTCCATGGCGCGGCGAAGCAGCGCCATCATCTGCGGTTTGTCCTGCGGCAGTGTACCACGTACATTTACGTAGTTTGAAGCGTGGTTGGCGCGGAATACGCACTCCTCGCTCACGTTGGTATTTTCAAGCATGACCAGGGTTTCCGCCATTACCTCTTCAGGTGACAGCAGCTTCATCTGCCCTGATCTTATCTCTTCTGTCATCGGCACACCCGGTTCAACCATCAGAGTCAGCAGTCCCACATAAGCCGGGTTCATTTCGGTTATCATGGTGCCTGTTTCTCTGGCGTGCTCTTCCCAGCCGTCCTTGCCTGCAAGGCCGGATATGAATGTTACCGAAGCCTGCATGCCGCAGCTCTGGATTTTTTTCACTCCGTCTATGAGCTGCTGCCGTGTCTCGCCTTTGCATATGTGCTCCAGAACTCTGTCGCTGCCCGACTCAGCCCCCATGTATATCATGGAAAGCCCTGCATCGTACAGTTCCTTCAGTTCCTCGTCCGTCTTCTTAAGCGCGTCGGTTGCTCTGCCGTATGAAGTTACTCTTTCGCACTCAGGAAAGGTTTTGCGTATGTGTTCCAGGATTGGCAGAAGTCTGTTATTTGAAAGTGCCAGTGCATCTCCGTCGCAGAGGAAAATCCTCTCCACTCTCCTGTAGGCTCTTCTGGCCATGTCCAGATCTTCAAGCACGTCCTCCAGCTTCCTGATGTGGAACTTCTTGCGCTTGTACATGCTGCAGAATGTGCACTTGTTGTGCGTGCATCCCACAGTTGCCTGAATCAGCAGACTGTATGCCTCACTTGGCGGTCTGAAAATATCGCCTTCGTATCTCATTACATCTTCTCCGGTGCCTTCATGCAGAGGATATCAAGGCCGTTCTTCAGTGCAGCTTTTGCAGCCAGCACCATAGCAACCTTGGCAACCTTTTCGTCTTCGTTGTCCACGAGAATGTGCTCGTCATGGTAGAACTTATTGAACGCCTGTGCCAGGTCGATGATGTGTCTGGACACGATTGACGGTTCATACTTCTCTCCTGCATCCTCAATTACGCCGGGCAGCTCATAGAGCAGCTTGGACAGAGCGTGTGCGCTTTCGCCTGTCAGATACTTAGGATCAAAACCGGCCTTTGCCTTTGCAACGATATCATCGCCTGCCTTGCGCAGTACGCTGCATGCTCTGGCGTGAGTGTACTGAACGTACGGACCTGTCTCACCTTCGAAGTTAAGCACGTGATCCCATGAGAATACGTAGTCCTTGATTCTGTAGTTGGAGAGCTCGTTAAATACAACGGCACCGATACCTACTGCCTTTGCAACCTCTTCAACTGCTTCAGGGTCAGCGTTCGGGTTCTTCTCCCTGATGATTTCTCTCGTCTTATCTACTGCTCCGTTCAGAACGTCCTCAAGGAAAACTACTCTTCCTTCTCTTGTTGACATTGTTCCGTCCTCCAGACTAACGAGCCCGAAAGGTACGTGAACGCAGCTTCTTGCCCAGTCATAGCCCATCATCTCAAGAATCTGAATCCACTGCTGGAAGTGCAGATTCTGCTGTGATGCCACAACGTAGATGTTCTTGTAGAAGTCGTATGTTTCTTTTCTGTATACTGCGGCTGCGATGTCTCTTGTGATGTAGAGAGTTGAGCCATCAGACTTGGTGATGAGTGCAGGTGTCAGTCCGTATTCATCAAGACGTACCAGCTGTGCGCCCTGGTCCTCTTCCATGAGGCCCTTCTCATCCAATTCCTTTACGAAACGAGGCATCTTGTCTGAGTAGAATGATTCGCCGGCGTATGAGTCATACTTGATGTCCAGCATGTCATATACTCTTGAGAACTCCTTGAGGGACTCATCTCTGAACCACTGCCACAGTTCTGTTTCTTCCTTTTCGCCGTTCTCCAGCTTGGTGAATGTAGCTCTTGCTTCGTCCTCAAGTGAAGGATCATTCTCTGCCTCAACGTGGAACTTCGTGTAGTATTCCAGCAGGGTTTTGATTGGGGCATCAATAACGTCCTGCTTGTTTCCCCAGTGTCTGTATGCAACTATCATCTTGCCGAACTGTGTTCCGTAGTCGCCCAGGTGATTGATTCTGATAACGTCAAATCCCAGATAGTCGTAGATCTTCGCGATTGATGCGCCGATTACGGTACTTCTGATGTGACCGATATGGAAAGGCTTTGCAATGTTAGGGGATGAATACTCAACGATAACCGGTCTGTTCTGACCGATGTCACTCTTGCCGTAGTCATCTTCCTTCGCTACAACTTCGGATACTACTTCCTTAGCGAATTCCTCCTTTGAGATGAACATGTTTACGTATGCGTTAACCTGTTCAACCTTCTCAAACATCGGGTCATCTGCAATGGCGTCTGCGATGCCCTTGGCGATCATCGGAGGTGCCTTTCTGAGAACCTTCGCCAGCTTGAAGCATGGGAATGCATAGTCACCCATGCTTGCATCCTGTGGAGTCTCAATCATGCCCAGTATTTCCTCTGTTTCCAGTCCCTCTACCTGTGCTGAAATCAGTTCTGCAATTTTGCCTTCGTAGTTTATCATTTATTTATCTCCTTTAAGTTTTACTACCGTTACGCCGTCTCCGCCTTCGCCCATTGCACCCTTTCGGTACTCTGCCACGTTTCTGTGTTTGCGCAGTTCGGCTCTGATGCCCTTGCTGAGTATCCCTTCGCCTTTGCCGTGAATTATTGATACTTCAGGAAGTCCTGCAATAAAAGCATCATCTATATATTTTTCCACATCCATGACTGCATCGTCAAGGTTTTTTCCTCTTACATCTATGGAAGTTGAGATGTGCTGCGCCTTGCTTCTGCCAATGCTGCTGTACATAGCCTTACCGGCTCTGCCTGCAGCCTTCGCCTTGCCTTTCTCACGGGTTCCCGCAGGGTTTTCCTGAATCAGCACGATGTCTCTGAGATTGACACCGAATTTCATCATTCCAACCTGCACCTGCAGGTCGCCTTTTTCGTCAGGCAGTGTCACGATTTCTCCAATCTGATCAAGTGTGAGAATTCTTACTCTGTCACCGTTCTTCAGACTGTCCGGATCCACCGGTTCGTCGTTAACCTGACGCTTCATGGTTACGCGGTTCTTGTTTTCAAGTTCCTTAAGTCGTCGCCTGTTTTTATCAAAGCCCTTGTTCCGCTCGCCCAGACTGTCCAGTCTTGCCAGTTCCTTAAGCTCGGCCTTTACATCCTCAGCCACTTCTCTGGCCTCCGCAACGATGGCTCGCGCCTCTTCCCTGGCTTCCTGAATCGCCTTCTCGCGACGTTCCTCAAGCTTCTTTGCCTGTTTCTCGAGTTCTTCCTTCTGCCGCTTCATTTCGGCATTTATTGCAATGGCCTCGTCCCTCTCGGCCTCGGCCTGTTTCTTGTCCGCTTCAATGGATGAGATTACATCCTCAAATGCGATGTCCCCTGCTTCAAGGAGCTGTCCGGCTCTGTCAACAAGTTCGGAATCCAGTCCCAGCTTGCGGGAAATTTCAAATGCATTTGACTTGCCCGGAAGACCGATTGTCAGTCTGTACGTCGGGCTCAGCGTCTCCACATCAAATTCCATGGATGCGTTCTCAACCTCCTCGGTGGATATCGCATACTTCTTGAGCTCAGTGTAGTGAGTGGTGGCAAGCACGCATGCGCCCTTTGCTCTCAGCCTCTCAAGAATTGCGATGGCCAGTGCCGCACCCTCTGTCGGGTCGGTTCCGGCACCAAGTTCATCAAGCAAAACCAGACTGGCATCATCCGCTTCCTTCATAATCTCCACGATGTTCGCCATGTGGGAGGAAAATGTGGAAAGGCTTTGCTCTATGCTCTGCTCATCACCGATATCAGCAAACACATTCCTGAAAACCCTGACTCTGCTTCCCGGTGCACACGGAATGTGCAATCCGGTCTGTGCCATCAGCGTCAGCAGGCCTGCCGTCTTGAGTGTGACGGTTTTGCCTCCGGTGTTCGGTCCCGTTACAACCAGCGTGCTGTAATCCGCACCCTGTTCGCCCTGTCCGACTTTGATGTTGATTGGAACGACCTTCTTCGGATCGATGAGAGGATGTGCCGCCCGGCGGATGTCCATCGGGCCGTCCTCTGCGATAATCGGTTCTTCGCCGTACATGTCGATGGAAAGCTTGCCCTTCGCCATGAACGTGTCGAGAAGAAGCAGAAGCTTCTGGTTGTTTACAAGATCGTTATGGTATTCTGCCACAGCCTCTGAGAGGCGCGTCAGTATCTTTGTGATTTCTGCTTTTTCCTGGAGCTCAAGTTCCCTCAGTTCGTTGTTCATGTTAACGATTGCCTGAGGCTCGATAAACAGCGTTGCTCCGGAACCGGACTGGTCGTGAACGATTCCCGGCACGCTGGCCTTGTGCTCCTGCTTAACGGGGATTACGTATCTGCCGTTTCGCATGGTTACTATGGAATCCTGAAGTGCCGACCTGTTGTCAGCCGAGTTCAGGATGTGATTCATCTTGGCCTTGAGCGCCTCGTTCTGGCGAACTATGGCACGGCGGATGCTTCTTAGCTCAGGACTGGCGTTATCCGCCATCTCGTCCTCAGATAAAATGCATCTGTCTATCTCCTCGCAAAGCCCCTTGTGCACCACCAGAATCTCCACGATATCTTGGATTATCGGGAGTTCAGGCACGTCATCGCCTTTCAGGAACTTGACTACCCTCTCAGTAATCTTCATGTTGTGCATCACATGAAGAAGCTGCGGCATGGTTAAAACACCGCCCTTGCACGCGAATGAAACAGACCCCTTAATATCATAAAAACCACCGACCGGCAGCGGACCCTTGGCGGTTATCAGCTTCACGGCTTCTGTGGTTTCTTCCTGCTTTTTTCTTATTTCGCGTACATCATAAATAGGCTGAAGCTCCGATATGACTTTTGCCGTCATTTCGGAGCCCGCCTTAGCCTTTAACATTTCAATTATTCTGCTGTATTCTAAAACGTTTAAGGTCTTTTGTTTCATATTTTAGAACTGCTGAGGTTCGTATTCTACCTGCTCAAGTCCGATCTGCTCAGCATTCCTGTATCTCTCCAGTTCCTTCTTCATCTGGAGGTTTTCCATCTGCAGATCGAAGAAGCTGTTCTCCAGCTCTCTGCATCTGGCCTCTGCTACAGCAACTGCTTCGCTCATTCCGCTCTGCATTTCTGCCGCTGCAGCTTCTGACTTTTTCTTGAGCTGACGGATTTCCTCGTCCTTTCTGGCAATCTCGTTCATCAGATCGTTCTTCTGAGCTGCAACTGCCTGTGTTTCTTCCTTGTAGTCGGTGAAGTTCTTCTTGGATTCATCCCACAGCTGAACGTAGTGCTGTGCGTCCTTCTCCAGCTGGAGGTTCATTCTTCTGACATCTTCAACCTCATCAATTGCTGCGAAGTATTCGCCTGCAATGTTTACAGCTGCCAGTGTCGCAACGTTTGTCGGAGTTGCTCCGCCTGCCTTGATGGCTTCGGCGATTTCGAACATCTTCATGTCAACGTGGTCTGCGATTTTGATGATTTCCTCTCTGGACTTCTCACCGGAGATGATGTACTCCTGGCCGTAAATCTTTACGTTTACCTTGTTGTTATCCATTCTTCTTCTCCTAAATCTCTCTCAGTACAGCGTTGAGTTTTTCCTTCAGTGCCTCCAGAACGCCGTCATGAACCTTGGCTACATCTTCGTCAGTCAGGGTCTTTGCCCTGTCTCTGTATATCAGGTTAAACGCCACACTCTTCTTGCCTTCTTCTACCTGCTGACCTCTGTAAACGTCAAACAGCTTGACGCTTTCGAGGATTTCCTTGCCGTATTCCTTGATTACACCTTCTATTTTACCAACTTCCATGTCTTCGTCAACGAGAAGTGCAATATCTCTTGATGTTGACGGATATTTAGGCAGCGGTGTGTAAACGATTTCCGTGTTTGCCTTTCTGGCTATTGCACCGAACATCAGCTCACAGCAGTAAACTCTTTCGCCGTCCATGCCGTAGTTCTCGGCAACGTCAGGGTGAATCTCACCCATGATTCCCAGCTCTTCGTACTCCTCACCTGCGTTCTTCATGGCCTCTGAAGCCTCAACCAGAACACGTGCGCATCTGCCCGGATGATATACTCCGTACTCGGACTCTGCCACGAATGTGATATTCGTGATTCCCAGAACAGTCAGGAGTTCTTCGATGATGCCCTTAAGGCTGTAGAAGTCTGCGCCTTCTCCGTACATTCCGATGCAGAGTGCATAGTCTTCCTCAGGCAGGTCTGCAGGATTCAGAATGTTTGTCATGAAGGTATTTCCGATTTCAAACGCCTTGACGTTCTCATTGCTTCTGGTGTAATTGCGAGCCAGAACCTCAAGCATGTTCGGAGTCAGAACTGTTCTCATTACTGAAGTGTCTTCGCCCAGCGGATTGATCAGCTTAACGAAGGCTCTTTCCCATGAATCCTCGTCGATGCCGATTTTGTCCACGCCTGACGGACTTACGAATGAGTATGTCTGGATTTCGTTCAGGCCCATGCCGCAAAGGCTTTCCCTGGCGATATCTCTCAGAGTTCTCTCGTAAGGCTGACCTGCTTCGCAGTTTCCTCTAGGCAGAGTAACCGGCAGTCTGTCATAGCCGTACATGCGTGCGATCTCTTCGATATAGTCTTCCTCTTCCAGCAGATCCTGTCTTACTGTCGGAGGAGTTACTGTCATGATGTTTCCTTCGCCTTCAACCTTGATTTCAAGGCCCTCCAGCATTGCAACCATCTCTTCTCTTGAGAGTTCAATGCCCAGAACGTAGTTGATTCTGTCAACTCTTATGTCGATGGTTTTAGCTTCTACAGGGTTTGGATATACATCAACCTTGCCTTCGCAAACCTTGCCTGCTCCGATCATCTCAATCAGTCTGCAAGCTCTGTCTGCTGCGGCTTCTGTCATGTTCGGGTCGATGCCCTTTTCGAATCTGGCGGAAGCTTCGGTTCTCATTCCCAGCTTCTTGGCAGTTGTTCTTACGCTGTCGCCGTTGAAGTTGGCTGACTCGATGATGATTGTGCCTGTGCCCTCCTTGATTTCGGAATTCAGTCCGCCCATGACGCCTGCGATGGCGATTGAACGTTCAGCATCCTTGATCATGAGCATGTCGGCTTCCATGGCTCTCTCGTTTTCGTCCAGCGTAGTGAACTTCTCGCCGGCCTCAGCGTTTGCAACGATGATCTTGCCGCCGTGTACTTCGTTGATGTCAAATGCGTGCAGCGGCTGACCGTACTCAAGCATTACGAAGTTGGTAATGTCTACGATGTTGTTGATAGGTCTCATGCCTGCATACATCAGTCTCTTCTGGAGCCACCACGGTGACTGCTCAATCTTGACGTCTGTTACGATTCTTGCAACGTAACGTCTGCAGTTCTCAGGGTTCTTTATCTCTACGGAAACGTAGTCTGATGACTTGCCGCTTCCTGCGTTTTCCTTGATGTCTGTGTCAGGATATGAGAAAGGCTTGCCGAATGTTGCTGATGCTTCTCTGGCCATTCCTACCATTGCCAGGCAGTCAGGTCTGTTCGGTGTGATTTCGAAGTCCACAACAGCCTGCTTGAGCTCAAGTGCTTCTGCAAAATCCTGTCCCAGCTTACCTTCGATACCTTCGTATACTGCAGGGTCCATGATCCAGATGCCGTCAGCATGTGCTACAGGAACAACCTTGTCCTCGAATCCCAGCTCGCCTGCCGAGCAAAGCATGCCGAATGATTCAACGCCTCTCAGCTTACCCTTCGTAATCTTTTCGCCGCCCTCGTGCTTAGGCTGTCCGTGGAAAGGTCCCGGAATTCTGGACTTGTGAAGTGCAACGGGAACATATGCGCCTTCGAATACGTTTGGTGCGCCTGTTACGATCTGAACCAGACCGTCCTCTCCCTTGCCTGCAGCCTCGGCATCTCCAACGTTGATGAAGCATACCACCAGCTTGTCTGCATCAGGATGCGGGTCAATCTTTTCAATTCTGCCTACAACAACATTCTCGATTCCTTCGCCGAAGTACTCACATGTTTCAAGGTTTGAACCTGACATGATCATGCGGTCGCAGAACTCGTCAGTAGACAGGTCCTTTAAGTCTATGTAATCATTTATCCATTCAATTGGAACTAACATTTCTTTCTCCTTTTTTTGAGACAAAGGGGACTGTCCCCTTTGTCTCATTTTTTTATTTGAACTGGTTGATGAAGCGCATGTCGTTCTCGTAGAACAGGCGGATGTCATCAACTCCGTACTTCAGCATGGCTACTCTCTCTACGCCCATTCCGAATGCAAAACCTGTGTACTTCTCAGTGTCCAGGTTGCCGACTTTAAGTACGTTCGGGTGCACCATGCCGCAGCCCAGGATTTCGATCCATCCGGAGCCTTTGCATACTCTGCAGCCCTTGCCGCCGCACTTGAAGCAGGATACGTCCATCTCTGCCGACGGTTCGGTGAATGGGAAGTGGTGAGGTCTGAACTTGGTCTTTGTTGAGGTACCGAAGAGCTGCTTGGCGAAGCTGTCCAGCGTGCCCTTGAGGTCGGCCATTGTTATGCCTTCATCAACTACCAGACCTTCTATCTGATGGAACATCGGGGAGTGAGTTGCGTCAGGTGTGTCGCATCTGAAGCATCTGCCCGGTGATATTACCTTAATCGGTGGATCCTGCTTCAGCAGAGTTCTTACCTGTACAGGTGAAGTCTGTGTTCTCAACAGAATGTCCTCTGTGATGTAGAAGGTGTCCGTCATGTCTCTTGCAGGGTGATTAGGGCCTGCGTTAAGAGCATCGAAGTTGTTGAATACTGTTTCAACTTCAGGACCTTCTACTATTGAGAAGCCCATGTTCTTAAAGACTCTTGAAATCTCCTCCATGGTTATTGTAAGCGGATGCTTAACTCCCAGAGTCGGGGCTTTGCCCGGTTCTGTTACGTCCAGCTTCTCCAGTCTGAACTGAGCCTGCTTGGCTGCCTTCTTGGCCGCCTCGAACTTCTCGTTCAGCATCCCTTCGATTTCAGCACGAACCTGGTTCGCAATCTGTCCTGTTGTCTTTCTTTCTTCCGGTGAGAGCTTGCCCATGCCGCGGAGAATCTCTGTAAGCTGTCCCTTCTTGCCAAGGACCTTAATTCTGATTTCCTCCAGTTCGGCGTGTGAACTTGCCTGTTCCAGCTGAGCCTTTGCCTCTTCCAGAATCCTGTTTAACTGAGCCTGCATTTTTACCTCTTTCCGGCATACATCAGTATGCCCGCAGCTACTGCTGCATTTAATGATTCTATTTCACCCTCCATGGGGATTTTAACTAACGTATCTGCGGCAGCGATGAGTTCCTCTCCTGCGCCGCTTCCTTCATTGCCGACAACCAGTGCGATGTCACCGTCAAGCTTCGCCTCTCTGTAGTCGACTGCGCCCTCAAGGCACGAAACAACAAGCTGTCTGCCTGCCCGGCACAATTCAATTGCCTCTGCTGTTTCAACGCCCTCAAGAATCGGCATGCGCAGAATTGATCCTGCTGCTGCCCTTACAACCTTCGGGCTGTATATGTCTCCTGTTCCTTTGATGCCGATAATTCCACCAAAACCCGCTGCCTCTGCGGTGCGGATTATGGTTCCGATGTTTCCCGGATCCTGAAGTCTGTCGAGAATCACGATCGGTCTGCCTTTGGCAGCCTCCATGAATTCTGCGGGCTCCATGCTGTTCTTGCGAACCACTGCGATTACTCCCTGGGATGTTTCGGTGTCCGACAGTTCTGCGAACAACTTCGGTTCAAGCTGAACAATCTCCATGTCTGCATCTGCGTCACCGCTTATTATGCCGATACTCTTTGCCTCACTGTTCCCACTCTTTGCCTCACTGTTCCCACTGATTATCAGCTTCTCAACATGAATACCCTGCGCCACTGCATCCTCCAGAGGCTTAACGCCCTCCAGCAGGTACATGCCCTCGGCATCCCTGTACTTCTTGCGGGTCAGTCGCAGCGCCGACTTGTATATCTGATTGTCTTTCGAAGTGATACTTTTCATTGCCGTCTGCCACCTGATATATCGCAACAAAGAGAAATAGCCGGCTTGCACCGGCTATTTCAAAGTCTTAGACTTGTTATCTCTTGAGCCAGGAAGGAATGTCGATGTTACTCATTCCTTCGAAGTTGTCCGAGCCGGTTACGGACTCTGTAACAGGTGCTTCAGTAACTGGTGCTACGTCCTGTACAGGTTCGTCTTTCTGTGGAATTACCGGCTTGCTAAAGACGTCAACGCCGGTTGGCTTCTCAAAGCCTGCGGCGATAACTGTTATCTTAACCTCATCTGTCATCTCTTCCTTGATGGAAGTACCGAAGATGATGATTGCATTGTCGTCTGCTTCTTCTTCAATCTGAGTGGTTACCTTGTCAACGTCGAACATTGTCAGGTCCTTACCACCTGTGATGTTAATGAGCACAGCCTTTGCTCCGGAAATTCTTGTTTCCAGAAGCGGACTGTTAACTGCACCTTCAACTGCATCGGTGAGCTTGTTGTTGCCTCTGCCGATACCAACGCCCATGTGAACAACTCCTCTGTCCTTCATGATTGTTGTAACATCTGCAAAGTCCAGGTTGATCAGCGCATCGTCTACGATGATGTCGGAGATGCCCTGTACACCCTGCTTCAGAACTTCGTCAGCCATTGCGAATGCTTCCATGAGTGAAGTTGATTCCTGAGCTGTTTCAAGCAGCTTGTCGTTAGGAACTACAACAAGTGAGTCAACATACTTCTTCAGGAACTTGATTCCCAGTTCTGCATGTTCTCCTCTTTTTCTTCCTTCGAATCTGAAAGGCTTGGTTACAACGCCTACTGTCAGGATTCCCTGATCCTTGGCAATCTTAGCGATGATAGGAGCTGCACCTGTTCCTGTGCCGCCGCCCATTCCGCATGTTACGAATACCATGTCGGAACCTGCAACAAACTTAGCCAGATCTTCGATGTTCTCTTCTGCTGACTTCTGTCCAATCTCAGGGTTGCCGCCTGCGCCCAGACCCTTAGTCAGCTTCTCGCCAATCTGAATCTTGGTTTCAGCCTTGTTGTTCTTGAGTGTCTGCTTATCTGTGTTAACAGCAACGAAGTTTACACCCTTCATTCCTGAGTCTATCATCCTGTTTATAGCATTGCAGCCGCCGCCACCTACACCGATGACTTTGATTTCCTGTAATGCATCTTCATTCATTTCAAACTGAAGCATTAAATAGCACCTCCATAAATATCATACCGCTGAAATTATAACATATTAATCCTTCGGCGTAAAGAAACAATAATTATTGTCACTTATGCTGATTGTTCCCTTTTCGGTGCCGTCCTGATACAGTTCATAAATAACATTTCTCAGCACCCCTTCTTTGATGCAGCTGACCACATCTCTGTATTTGCCCTTGACCAGCAGGTGGTCGTAAACATAGGCTGTAACCTTGCCGTCGCTGATGTTTACACGTTTGAAGTAAAGGTCATTATCCTCTGTGAGCTGAACGAAGTCCATGTATCTGTCGAGGACCTCTTCGTTCTCCGCCTTTATCTTTTTGCCGGCATCTCTCGGCACAATCTTCACGCCCTCAAGAACTGTTGCTTTCTGTTCCTCATCGGCGGTCTCAATAATCAGTCCATCCTGATCCGCGACGATGTATTTGACCTTCTTGCCCACCTTCTGTTCAAACTGCACCAGGCCTGTTTTCTCCGTAACATGAATCTCCACAATTCCCGGCAGCTTCCTGTCCACGTTTACATCCTCAATGTACAGGTTTTTCAGTATCCTCTTCTGAACGAAGAACGGATGCACATCGAATATGTTCTTGCCCAGTTCCAGTTCGGACTGCTTGATAATCGTTCTGTCCCTGATGTCACTGTTTCCTGTAACGGCAATGCCCGTCACATTGAAGTAGTCCAGATGCATGACAACACCAAGCAGAGCACATACGGCAATCACTATAAGCGCAACATAAACAGGACTCATCTTCTTGCGACGCTTCTTGCGCGGTGGCCTCGGAATCTCTTCCGGTGCCTCCGGTTCCGTGTAAACGTCGTATCCGACCGGAAGTCCTGTTTCCTGCGTATTTATTTCTCTTGTTTCCCGCAGATCGCTGCTCATTATCCTATCTCTTCAAAAATTATATCGCAAATTTCACCGGCTGCATCTCTAGGTCCGCACCTGTAGCTGGCCTTTGCCATCTCCGCAAGTCTTTCAGGGTCTTCCCTGAGCTCTCTGATAAGCTCAACCAGACTGTCGTCCTCGAGATTCTTCTCTTCAATCAGACACGCACCGCCCTCCTCCGCAACGGAGAGAGCGTTGTAGTACTGGTGATTTCCCGTAACTATCGGTGACGGAATGAGTATGGACGGAATGCCGCACGCAGTAGTCTCCGCAACCGAAATCGCTCCGCTTCTGCTGATGATGAGATCCGCTGACGCCAGGAATGTAGCCATGTCGTCGATATACTCATAGATCCTGACGTTGCCGCCGGTCTCAATTCCCATGTTCTTAAGTTCTTCGGTGATGGCATCGATGTAGTATCCGCCAACACCCATTACGATGACGCACTTCGGGTCATCTCTGAATTCTTCAATTACGCGGAGCATGGCCTTGTTTACTCTGCCTGCTCCCTGGCTTCCGCCGAACGCCATTATTACAAATTGGTCATCGGCAAAACCCAGCTTCTCCCTTGATGCCGCCCTGTCCGTAGTAGTGAACTGACTGCGTACAGGATTGCCTGTGCACATGTGCTTCTCCGGATACTTGAAGCTTTCGCCGGCCTTAGGGAAGCCGAGGAAAACCTTCACGGCATTCTTCTCCAGAACCTTGTTGGTTCTGCCCGGCACGGCGTTCTGCTCCTGAATGAAGGTTGGTATGCCAAGGCTTTGCGCCACCTTAACAACAGGCGCGCTGGCGTATCCGCCGGTGCCTACAACGAAGTCAGGTCTGAAGTCCTTCAGAATCTTTTTCGCCTGACCCATGGCCTTGATGATCTTCTTCACGGCAATGATGTTCTTGTTCAGCTTCCTGCCGAAACCGTCTGCGCAGATCATGGTAATTTCATATCCGCACTTAGGAACCAGGTCTCTTTCAAGACCCTGCTCAGATCCTATGAACATTATCTCGCCATCGGGATCACGTCTCTTTATTTCGTCGGCGATTGCCACTGCCGGATAGATGTGTCCGCCGGTGCCGCCACCTGTAATTACCGCTTTCATTCTACTCCCCCTTACTGTTCATGCCGGGATATGTTGAGCATTACCCCCGCCAGGAACATGAACATCATCAGCGCGTTTCCGCCGTAGCTTACATACGGCAGGTTGATGCCTGTTGCCGGCATGGTTGATGTTACTACAGCCACGTTCAGTATAACCTGAAGTGCAACCATGATTACAATACCTGAAGCTATGAGCATTCCGAACTGATCAGGTGCGTTCATTGCTATGCGCACTCCCCTCCAGATGAAGATGCAGTACACGAGAAGCAAAGCCAGGACTCCGACGAATCCCAGTTCCTCACCGATGATAGCCAGAATAAAGTCGTTCTGAGGTTCAGGCAGGTAAAGGCTCTTCTGTACGCTCTTGCCTATGCCTACTCCGAACAGTCCGCCGGATCCAAGTGCCAGAAGCGACTGAGCAACCTGATAGCCGTCACCCAGCATGTCCGCAAACGGATCCAGGAAGCTTGTGATTCGGCTTGCCCAGTGTGAATTCGGCAGGAACGTTACTATGCTGAATATTCCAACTGCTCCTGCTGCAAAGCAAAAGCCCACGTACCTCCACTTCATTCCGCAGATCAGCATCATGCAGACGATGATTCCGCACACGGTAATCGCCGTTGACAGATTCGGCTGCTTGATTATGAGCAGAGCGCAGACAATCATTATTCCCAGCATAGGAAGCATGCCTTCCTTCCAGGAGTGAATGCGCTCAGGTTTTTCGCTGAAATATCTGGCGATGAAGAGTATGAGTCCCATCTTAACCAGCTCGCCCGGCATGATGGTCAGTGAGCCAACGCCCAGCCATCTGCGCGCACCGTTTACTTCGATTCCGATCGGTGTCAGAACCACGATGAGAAGCAGAATCATCACGCCCAGAACCACGATGTACCAGCCCCAGTATTTCCTGTAGTCCACTATGGTTCCGATCCACATCAGAACCAGGCCCAGAACCACCCAGACTCCGTCACGAATCAGATAGTAGAACGGGTTGTCGTAGTTGTTGATGGAATAGTAATAGCTGGCGCTAAAAACCATGCCAAGTCCAAATGCCACCAGAACAAGAACTACCACCAGGAACGTGAAGTCAATTGAACCCAGCAGCCTGCTGTCCGGCAGCTTAACTCCCGAGGCCCTGCGAACAAGTCCTGCAAGTACGGTTTTGCCCTTTCCGGGCTTTTTCACCTTTTCTTCAGTTGTTACTTCAGTGCTTCCATGCATTCCTTGAAGTGTTCTCCTCTGCGTTCAAAATTAGGATACATGTCCCAGCTTGCACATGCCGGTGACAGAAGAATTACGTCTCCCGGTTCTGCCAGCTCGAAGCCGTGCTTTACACAGCCCTCCATGTCCTCTTCCATGTATATGTTGGTGAAGCCTGCCTTCTCGGCAGTCTCTTTAATCTTCGGTGCTGTAACTCCCATGAGCATCAGGGCCTTTACCCTTCCCGGGAACGTTGCAACAAACTGGTCGTATTCCGAGTTCTTGTCGTAGCCTCCTGCTATGAGAATGATGTTTTCCTTCATTGCCTCAATCGCCTTGATTGCCGCATCAGGATTGGTGCCCTTGGAGTCGTTTACGAAGCGCACTCCGTTGATCTCTCCGCAGAGCTCGATTCTGTGCTCAACTCCGGCGAAGCTCTTCAGTGTATCTGTAATCACCTGAACATCGATGCCGCCGAAGTATGCGATTGCAGTTGCTGCCAGCGCATTCTCCAGGTTGTGACTTCCCGGAATCTTCAGCTCGTCTGCTGCGCAGATAATAATCTCCGCAGGTCCCTCTGACTGTCCTCTGCCGTCGTCACGAATTACGATGTTTCCGTCCTTTACAAAAGCTCCGAACTGCAGCTCCTCAATTCTGCTGAACGGCACTACAGTTGCGCGGCATCCGTTCTGCTGCGCCAGGTCGAAGCAAAGCTTGTCGTCGTAGTTCAGCACGCAGAATTCATCCTCTGTCTGCTGTGCAAAAATCTGCGCCTTGGCAATTCCGTAGTTCTCCATGGTTTTGTGTCTGTCCATGTGGTCCTCTGTAAGGTTGAGAATAGCAGACACTACCGGCCTGAACTGACTTACTGTTTCAAGCTGGAAGCTGCTTACCTCCGTTATGAGCCAGCTGTCATGGCCTGCGTTCATGGATTCCGTTACAACAGGATATCCGATGTTGCCCACTACGTATGTATCAAGGCCTGCAGCCCTGTAGATTTCTCCTACCAGTGTGGTTGTGGTGGTTTTGCCGTTTGTTCCTGTGATTGCCACGTATCTGCCGTGACCAACACGATATGCCAGCTCCAGCTCGCCGATGATCTGAGCGCCTTTTGCTCTCGCTTCTTCAATGAAGTCCAGTGTCGGCGGAACCCCCGGGCTCAGAACCAGCATGTCGAAGGCACCCATGTCCTCAGGCTTGGTTCCCAGGAACATCTCGATGTTGCGAGCCTTGAGATATGCCAGCAGGTTTTCGTCAATTTCCTCCGGCTTCTTGCTGTCCTGAACAGAAACAATGGCATTTCCTGCAAGACCTGCTTCAACTGCAGCCTTGCCGGATCTGCCCATTCCGATAACCAGTATTCTCTTGCCTGTTAAATCTGTCATTTATTGCTCCTTCCGAAGTGCAACGCGCTTCGTTATATGTAAAAGATTATTATTCCAAGGATGCAGCAGGCGAATGTGAAAATCCAGAATCCTGTTACTACCTGCTTCTCCGTATAACCACACTTTTCGAAGTGGTGATGAATCGGCGCCATCTTAAACAGCCTCTTGCCGTGTGTCGCCTTGAAGTATCCTACCTGCAGCACAACGGACAGGGCCTCTATTACATAGAGAAGTCCCACCACGATGATCATCAGTTCCATGTGCATCGCAATGACCGCCGCGGCAATTCCGCCGCCCAGGGCCAGAGAACCCGTATCGCCCATGAAAACCTTCGCAGGGTTTTTGTTGAAAACCAGAAAGCCCAGACATGCTCCGCACAGTGCAGCGCAGAAGTATGACTCAGGCAGCAGGCTCATTACGCCTGCCATGAATGCGAATGTTGCTGTAACCAGTGCCGTAACTCCCGATGCCAGGCCGTCCAGACCGTCGGTCAGGTTTACTGCGTTTGTCATTGCCAGCACAACGAACACCTCGAAGATGCCGTAGAACCAGCCCAGGTTGGCGCCCACTCCCAGAATAGGAATGTACAGGTACGTTCTGCCGCTGTGGAGAATGAGGAACGCCACGAATATGATTGAAATAACGAGCTGAAGTCCAAACTTCTGGTATGCCTTAAGTCCTTCATTCTGCTTCTTGATAACCTTGAGATAGTCGTCGATGAAACCAATGAGTCCGAAGCCCAGGAACACAAAGATTATCATGAGGACGGTTGCACTTTTGCCGCTTGCGAAAAGCACTCCCGCAAATGCGCAGACAGTTGCCGCAATGATGATTGCGATTCCGCCCATGCTTGGAGTTCCCGCCTTTGACTGATGGGATTCCGGGCCCTCTTCTCTTATGTTCTGTCCTGCCTTTTTCTTAAGAAAAGGAATCAGGAATTTGGTTATTACAGCGGATACGATTCCTGCTGCTATTATTGTCAGTATCTGTCCGATAAAGCTCATGCCGGTCTCCCTCTGCTATATCTCTTTAAGCTTCTCTACAACTTCTTCCATGGCCATGCCTCTTGACGCTTTGACAAGAATCACATCGCCTGGTTTTACTATGTCCTTCACGTCCCTGAAGAACTCTTCCTTCGTCTCGTAGTAACTGCAGTCAAGCCCCCTGGCTCCGTCTGCGATTTCACGTGCCAGATCTCCGATTGCAACCAGTCTGTCTATTCCGCAGCCTCTTGCAAAAACTCCGACTCCGTAATGCTGCTTCTTCTCATCGCTGCCCAACTCGAACATGTCGCCGAGAACAGCTATCTTCTTGCCTGAGGCTTTGCTCTTTTCCAGAACCTTCAGCGCCCCCTTCATCGAGTCAGGGTTGGCATTGTATGTGTCGTCAATTATTGTAACGCTTCTGCCTCTTACCTTCTTCAGTCTGCTTCCCGTAAGGGAAACCTTTGAAAGGCCGTTGCAGGCTTCATCCACACTTACTCCCAGCAGTCTGCCTGCGGCTATGGCAACACTTGCGTTTATTGCATTATGAACACCGGGAACAGGCAGTTTGATGCGTCTGCACTCCCGGTCGCATTCCAGGGTAAATTCTATACCCTCAAGACCGAAATCGTCAATTTCGGTTACGATGTAATCGCTTCTGCCGTCAGTGCCGATTTCAACCTGATCGTAATCTCCTGCCGTACGTTCCTTCGTAAGGAAAACCCCGTCCGCCGGATAGATGAGCGTTCCTCCTGATGCCCTGCCGGCCAGGTGTTCGGTGACCTCCATCTTTGCCTTGAAGATTCCTTCCTGTGAGCCCAGGTTTTCCAGATGAGCCACGCCGATGTTTGTTATTACGGCGATGTCAGGATGAACGATTTCTCCCAGCCTGGAGATTTCGCCGAAGTGGTCCATGCCCATTTCCAGAACAGCCACTTCCGTTGTTTCGTCGAATTGGAAAATGGAAAGCGGAAGTCCGATTTCATTGTTGAAGTTCTTCAGATTTCTTCCGCAGTTAAACTTCTCGCTGAGGACGTAGTAGCTCATGTCGCGAGTGGAGGTTTTGCCCACACTGCCGGTGACTGCTATCTTGCGGATTCCCAGGGTGTCCAGGTACCATGACGCCAGATCTCCCAGAGCTCTCACCGTGTCGTCGACGAGAATAACGTTGACGCCGCTGCAGTCCGTGCTCTCCATCCAGTCCCTTTCGGATACCAGAACCGTGTCGCATCCCGCTTCAATCACCTGAGGAACGAAGGCATGTCCGTTCAGTCTCTCGCCAATGACGGCGACAAACATGTCTCCGGCTTTGCATTCCCTGGAGTCCTGCTTGATGTCCGTTATGAAGTTTGATGTTCCCTGACTAATAAGGCTTCCGCCTGTTGCTTTCAGGATGTCATTTACTTCTGTTCTCTTCATGACATTACCTCTTGCTACTTGTAAAGATAAACCCTGGTGCCCTTCTTAACCTTTGATCCCGGTGACGGATACTGTTTGGTTACTATGAAGTCCTCTTCCGAAGCTGCCTTTTTATCCGTGTCATATTTCAGGTCTTCGCCTGCCAGTATGCCTATTGCATCACTTACGTTAGTTCCCACAACGTCAGGAACCTTGACCTTATCGTCTGAGTTTTCGCTCTTTGCATCCGGTGAGATGTTCAGATACTTGAGTGACTTGGCGAGAATGTCGTGTGCTCCCGGAGCTGCAGTGACGCTTCCGTACTGAACGCCCTTCGGGCTGTCCACTATGAGAAGCACGCAGATTTCCGGATCGTCCATCGGCGCCATTGCGATACAGGATGAATACGTATCCTTACTGTATCCTCTGCCGTTCTCGAGAACCTTTTCAGCAGTACCTGTCTTACCGCCGACTCTGTATCCGCTTACCTTGGCGGCACCTACACCACCTTCGTCAACGGCGTATTCCATGATGTCGAGAACCTCGGATGCGGTTTCCTCGGATATGGTCTGTCTGACTACATCCACATCTATCTTCTCAACAGCGTTGCCGTCTGCGTCATCAATCTCACGCACGAGTCTCGGCTTCATGAGTCTGCCCTCGTTTCCGATGGAGCAGACTGCTGTTATCAGCTGTATCGGTGTTACGGCTATTCCCTGACCAAAACCCATGGTGGCCAGACCTACATTTCCTGCCGTATCTCTGTTCTGCAGAATCGCGGAACCTTCTCCCGGGAAGTCGATTCCGGTGGTATCCGTAATTCCGAAGTTGTCCATGTATGCGTAGAACTTGTCGATTCCAAGTCCCAGGGCCATCTGCATGTGAGCCGGGTTGCAGGAGTTACCCACAGCCTGGGTCAGTGTCTGCGTCCCGTGTCCCGATGTGAGTGAGCAGCTGATCTGTTCTCCGTCAACAGTGTACGAACCGCCGCATGTGAAGGTGCTGTTCATGTTTACAACATCCTCCTCCAGGGCTGCGGATACTGTCAGCAGCTTGAATGTTGAACCCGGTTCATATGTATCGCAGATCAGGAAGTTTCTCCACATTCTGTTGAGATAGTTGGACTGTTCCTTTGTGCTCATCTCCTTGAATGCCGCCTTTGCTTCCTTGCCGGAAGGTTCGTACGGATCGTTAGGGTCGAAGCTCGGAGTCTGTGCCATCGCCAGAATGTCTCCGGTCTTGACGCTCATGACTATCGCCATGACTCTGTCGGCGCCGGTGGCTTTCATTCTCTTTTCGATGGTGTTCTCCGTGTATGTCTGGATTACCTGGTCAATGGATGTAACCAGGCTGTAGCCGTCCTCGGCCTTATAATACTTCTCGTTGTCAGGAGAGTAGGAAAGCTTCTTGCCGGATGTGTCGGTATAGTTAATCCATCTGCCGGCGGTCCCGCTCAGGTATGAGTTGTACTCCAGCTCCAGTCCGTTGCTTCCCTGGTTGTCGTTGTTAACCGTTCCTAGAGTCTGTGAAAGGAATGTGCCGTTCGGGTATTCTCTCTTCGTATCCTCGACAATCTGAATTCCGGACAGATCCTCGTTACGGATTTTGGCGACGGTCTGCTTGCTTACGCCACGTGCTATTCTGATCTGCTTCTGGTCAGCCTTCAGTTCCTTCAGAACGTCCTTTTCCTTCAGGTCAAGCAGGCTGGAAAGGATAACTGCCGTCTTCTCTACGCTGGCTTCTCTCTTCGCCTTCGTATTTCCCTGCGGAACGTCTTCAGGCCACGCCCATACCGCGTAGCAGTTAACACTGATTGCCAGCTTGTTGCCGTTTGTATCATAAATCACACCACGCTCAGCCGCTATGGTGTTATCTCTTGTCTGCTGCTCGATTGCCATCTCGGTGTACTCATCTGCCTTGACTATCTGAATCCAGCCAAGCCTGAGTCCAAGCAAAAGCATGCACGCAAAAAACAGTATTACGATGATTACCAGGTTTTTTCTGCTGTTCTGTTTAACCGGCATTAATTGCCCCCATTACATAAGGAATCCCGGACACGTCAATCGGCTATCGGTCCGGGTTTTTCGAATGATATAAGAATTTTAGTTGTACGCTTTTTCCTTAATTATGTCTGCGAATCCCTGCTCAGGTGCGTCCTTTGCCGAGACGTATACGCAGCTCGATGAGCCCGGATTTTTCATCTTCAGGCTCCCGGTTGCCCTGTCCTCTATGTAGGTAATGTTGTTGGCCTCGCAGATCTGAACCTCCAGGCTTTCTATCTCACCGTTCAGGGCGTTGATGTCTGACTGTGCCCTGTTAATGTCAAATGTAAGTGCTGCAGAGTATGCCGTCATGATGATGAGCATGATAAACAGGACAGTTCCCGCCAGCACTACGGACAGTGTTACCTTCCGATCCCTGCCGACGGTGATGACATATCCCCTGTCCCTTAGCGGAACTCTCTGGGACTTCTGTCTCTCCCTCGGCTCTCTTGCCGGCCTCATGTCTATGCCATATCTCTGATATTTACTTTCGTATTCTGCCCACTCCTGCGGTGCGATCATACGGCATTACCTCTCTCGTTAATGTTTGCGCTCAGCGCTTCTCAATGACCCTCAGCTTGGCGCTTCTGGATCTGGGGTTCGTCTCCAGCTCCTCCTCACACGGAACTATCGGCTTGCCCGTAACTTTATTTACATCGGACACCTTGCCACACACGCATACCGGAAACTCCGGCGGACATGTGCATGGATTCAGGCGCCTGTTAAAGTTCTCTTTAACTATCCTGTCCTCCAGGGAATGGAATGTGATTATCGCCAGCCTGCCTCCCGGATTCAGCACGTCGCAGAATTCGTCTGTCGCCGCTTCAATCTGTTCCAACTCGCTGTTGACCTCGATTCTTATGGCCTGGAATGTTCTCTTGGCCGGATGAGGTCCTTCCCGTCTGGCTGATGCGGGAATGGCCGCCTTAATCACGTCCACAAGTTCCCCTGTGGTCTCTATCCTGTGTTCCTTACGTCTGTTCACGATGAACTCGGCAATTCTGGATGCCCAGCGCTCTTCACCGTATTTCCTAATTACATCCGTAAGTTCTTTTTTGTCGTATCCGTTGACCACATCGTATGCGGTGAATCCGTCTTCCCGGTTCATCCTCATATCCAGTGGTGCGTCATTCATGTAGGAAAACCCGCGCTCCGAGTTGTCCAGCTGATATGATGAAACCCCTATGTCCAGCAGAGCTCCGTCTATGCCCTGCACACCGCGCTCATCAAGAGCCTTCTTAACGTCGTCCCTTTCGAGCACATCTTTTATTTCGGCATACGTCGACTGAACCAGAATTGTCCGGCATTTCAGGGATGCCAGGTTTTGCCCGGCAGCCTCAAGCGCATCTGCGTCACGGTCGATACCGATGAGCAGTCCCTTCTCGCTCAGCTTCTCGCCGATGCCTCTGGCGTGGCCGCCGCCGCCCAGAGTGCCATCCACGTATACTCCGTCAGGCCTGATGTTCAGTGCCTCGATGCATTCCCTGTACAGCACCGGTACGTGTTTGAAATCCATTTCCGTTTCGCGGCTTAGAAGCCGTATACCTCCAGACCTTCGGCTGCTTCGCTGGCATCCAGGAGTTCTCCCGTTTCAGGATTCAGCTGTTCCTCCCAGTATTCCTTGCTCCATACTTCGATGGTCTTATTGCTGCCGATGGTTACAAGTTCCTTATCTATTCCTGCATACTCACGCAGTTCCTGAGGGATCGTGAGTCTGCCCTGTTTGTCTATGTCGCATTCCGCTGCTGAGGAATGGAAGTGCCTCCTTACCCTTCTGCTGTTCGGGTTACTTGTAGGAAGCTGGTCCAGCTTGTCCATGAACACCTGCCACTCTTCCATCGTGTAGATGGTCAGGCACTTGTCCAGAGACCTGGCGATAACGCATTTGCCACGCAGCTCATCACGGAACTTTGAAGGCACGATAAGTCTGAACTTACCATCTATTGAGTTGTAATATTTGCCTACAAACATGTGAGCTCCTTGGTCCTTTCGCTAAGATAAATTAAGGGAGATGTGTAGGAAAGGTGTGTTAGTGTTTTTTTACGCACATCTCCCTTTTTGATTAGCCAACACCATTTTAATCCACTGAGCACCCATTGTCAACCATTTTACTCCCCGAAACACCCACTAAATATGCACAAAATGGGTCAGTTTTTACACCGCCTGAGGCTATATCTGTGTTAGAATAAAAACGCAGTTATTTCACGAACAGGGAGGATAAAATGCCTGTACCGGAACCGGTAGCATTTACAATAGGCGGACTGGATATCATGTGGTACGCGATCTTCGTAACCGGAGGCATTGTCTGCGGTTGCCTGGTCATGTATCTGAGGGCCCCGAAACACGAACTTGACGGCGAAAAGCTCATTACGATGGCATGCATCAGCGTGCCTGTGGGCATAATCGGCGCCAGGCTTTACTATGTGATTTTTAACTGGGATCTCTATGCAGGTGATTTCCTCAGGATAATCAACACCAGAGGCGGCGGGCTGGCGATTCACGGCGGACTCATATTCGGTCTTGCCATGACCTGCGTGCTGTGTCTTGCCTGGAAAATCCGGCCGCTTAACCTGCTGGACCTTATCGCTCCGGGAATAGCGCTTGCGCAGTCAATCGGACGCTGGGGCAACTACTTCAACTCCGAAGCACACGGCGGTCCGACAGATCTGCCATGGGCGGTAACCGTGAACGGCGCCACCTATCACCCGACCTTCTTTTACGAGTCGATATGGTGCATGCTTCTGTTCCTGTTCCTTCTGTGGCTGGACAATCGCAGAGGTTTTGAAGGACAGGTAATACTGGCGTACGGAATTCTGTACTCGCTGGAAAGGTTTTTCGTGGAGGCACTGAGAACCGACAGCCTCATGATAGGACCGTTCAAGCAGGCGCAGGTATTAAGCCTGGTAATAATCGCATGCTGCGTGGTTTTGTATGTTATACTGTCAAAGAAGGCGAAAGCCGCTGATAATAAACGAAGTTAAGGAGACGACTGATGAAACTTGGAATCGTAGGACTGCCAAACGTGGGCAAGAGTACACTTTTTAACGCGATAACAAAGGCGGGGGCAGAGGCTGCCAACTACCCGTTTTGTACCATAGAGCCTAACGTAGGCGTAGTAACCGTTCCGGACGAAAGAGTAACCACCCTTTCTCAGGTTTACAATTCGAAGAAGACCATATACACGACGATTGAGTTCTGCGACATCGCAGGTCTGGTTAAGGGAGCTTCCCAGGGCGAAGGTCTGGGCAACAAGTTCCTGGGACACATCAGAGAGGTTGAAGCGATTGTTCACGTGGTTCGCTGCTTCGAGGATGCCAATGTGGTTCATGTTGACGGAAAGATCGATCCTGTTTCGGATATCGAGGTAATAAACATGGAGCTGATCATGTCCGACATGGAGGTTCTCGAGCGCCGCATCGCCAAGGCAACCAAGATGCTAAAGGGTGACAAGAGTCTGCAGAAGGAAATCGACCTGCTCACTAAGGTAAATGACTATCTGGCAACAGGCAAGTCTGCCAGAACCATGGGGCTTGAGGACGATGAGGCTGAATTTGTAAAGTCTCTCGACCTTCTGTCATACAAGCCTGTAATCTATGCGGCAAACGTTTCCGAGGAGGACGCCGCTGACGACGCAGGCGACAACGAATACGTAAAGGCAGTTAAGGAACTGGCCGCATCTGAAGGCTCAGAGGTTGTTGTAATCTGCGCCAAGGTTGAGGCTGAACTGTCAGAACTTGAAGACGAGGAACGCGACATGTTCCTTGAAGAAATGGGAATAAAAGAAGCAGGCCTCGAGAAGCTTATTAAGTCCTCATATGCACTGCTTAATCTGATTTCGTTTATTACTACCGGTGAAGATGAAACGAGAGCCTGGACCATCAAGCGCGGCACACTGGCACCGCAGGCCGCAGGCAAAATCCACACCGATTTTGAGAAGGGATTCATCCGCTCCGAAACCATCGCTTACGACAAGCTGATGGAATGCGACGGCAAGCTATCCGCTGCCAAGGAGCACGGCTGGCTGAGATCCGAAGGCAAGGAGTACGAAGTGAAGGATGGCGACATTTGCCACTTCCTGTTCAACGTGTAAAGCCTAGCTGTTTCTGCCGGCTTCCTTGACCTTGTACATCTCCTGGTCTGCCCTCTTGATTACGGTACTGATTGACTCGTCCGTTTCAGGATCATATTAGGGTTTTTGTCTAGAAAACTCCGGTGACGAATATCTCTATGCCTATGGCGATAAGTATTACGCCGCCGAGAATGGAGGCTTTGCCTGAAAGGCGCGTGCCTATCTTTCGTCCGATCATGAGACCGCCCGTGCTGATGATGTACGTTACAACTGCGATTATCAGTGCGCAGATGAACGCCATGAACCAGCCATAGCCTGAGATTGTAAAGCCTACGGACAGCGCGTCGATGGCTGTTGCCACGCCCTGCACCATCAGTGCTCCGAACGTTACCGGCGTGCCCTTTTCGTCGCCGCCGTGACTGCGGATGCCCTCGATGAGCATCTTGCCTCCGATGTAGAGCAGCAGAATCAGAGCAATCCACGGTATGAATTTCTTAAACGCCGTAAACTTCTCCACAATTGTGTGAACGCAGATCCACCCAACCATCGGCATGAGAAACTGAAAGAAGCCGAATGTGCCTGCAATCAGAACCATCCGTCTCCTTCTCATCTCCGGCTCGTTGAATCCGTTAACCATGGATACCGAAAAAGCGTCCATGGCCAGGCCAACGCCCAGCAGTATGCTGTTTATAAAGAATCCGATACTCCAACTCACTTTACATATCCTTGAATGCGTCGCGAATTTCCTCGCGCTTTTGTGCACGCTCCTCCCGGGCTTCCTGTGCCTGCTTCTTAGCCTGGTCTCTTGCAACCAGCATTGAAATGATAATGCTGGTGATGAGGATTACGCAGATTACTATTATCGATATCCAGTTCTCCACGTGGAGGCCGAAGATTTCAATAAGCATCTTCACGCCGGTGAATGCCAGGATTACGGCAACACCGTACTTCACGTATGCGAACTTTTCGTGCATGTGTTCCAGGATGAAGAACATCTGTCTGAGTCCCAGAATTGCGAAAATGTTTGATGAATATACTATGAACAGATCTCTCGTCATTGACAGAACCGCCGGTACTGAATCAATGGCGAAGAGAATGTCCGAGAATACTATTACGAGCAGCACAATCATCAGCGGTGTTACAAGCCATCTGGATTTCTTCAGATGCTTGCCTTTGTTTGCCACCTTCACTGTGCCGTCATTTCTTACAAAGAATTTCTCTTCCACATAGTCATGCGACATCGGCAGAATCTTTGTGAACAGTTTGAAGAAGAATCCTTCGTGAGGATCCTTGTCATCGTCATCCTTCACCATCTTGACTGCGCTCACAATAAGAAGTGCGCCGAAGATGTAGAGAATCCATTCGAATCTGTTGACCAGGGAAACACCTATTACGATGAACAGCAGTCTCAGTATAATGGTTCCTGCAATACCGTATGACAGAACCCTGTGCTGTGCGTGCTCGTCAATTCCGAAGCTGATAAATATCAGCAGGAATACGAACAGGTTATCCACGCTCAGCGACAGCTCAATCAGGTATCCGCCGGCGAAGTCCACTGCGAAGCTCGGGCCCTTGAAGAAGTAAATGCAGACACCACAAACAGCGGCCATAAGTATCCAGAAATACAGCCACTTGTACTGCCATACGGCCTGCCACTTCGTATGTGGTTTGGTTGTTTCTTTAGGTAGGTTTTGCATTATCTCTCCTTAATTCTCAATCCCCTTACAGGTTTGCCATTACCTCACGAAATACCTTGCCGATAGGTTCGTTAATCGCCAGGTCAGCCTTGCCGTCGAACGCGGTCCGGCTCTTGTTTATCAGAACCAGCTTGCTTCCGTTGAAGTAGTTCACGAATCCGGCTGCCGGGTAAACAACCAGCGAGGTACCGCCGATAATCAGCACGTCAGCACGGCGAATCGCGTCAACCGCACCGGTAATCTGTGCGTCGTCCAGCGCCTCTTCATAGAGTACAACGTCAGGCTTAACGATGCCGCCGCACTTTTTGCAGTGCGGAATCGTGCCCTGACAGTTGGCGTCATCCATGACGTAGTCCAGGTCGTAATACGTGCCGCAATCCATGCAGTTGTTTCTCAGCACGGAGCCGTGGAGCTCGTATACGGTTTTGCTTCCGGCCTTCTGATGAAGTCCGTCGATATTCTGTGTTACGACAGCCTTGAGCTTGCCCATTTCTTCAAGCTTTGCCAGCGCCTTGTGGGCGTCGTTCGGCTCGGCATCTGTGTATATCAGATTGTTCTTGTAGTAGTCAAAAAAGGTGTCGGTGTCCTGCATGAAAAAACTGTGCGACAGCATGCGCTCCGGTGACATGCCGTACTGCTGCTGTGCACTGTAAAGCCCTGCTTCGGATCTGAAGTCAGGAATGTTACTTTCGGTGGAAACTCCCGCGCCCCCAAAGAAAACGATGTTGTTGCTTTCCCTGATTATTTTAGTTAATTCCTCGTACATTTTCCACTCCTTTCTTGTTGCTTTTGACTTTGTCTATTGCGTATATAACCACTGCCGCTCCGACCGCTGTCGCCAGGGTGGCGATGAATGTGAGGGTTTTGGCCCCTGCCACATCCAGAATCCATCCGCCGATGAGGCTTGAGAATATGGTGGTTATTGTAATCATTGTTGTGTAGAGTGCCTGCCCTTTTACGGCTTCGCCCTTCTCCATCATCTCGTCTGTGAAGTACACCATTCCCGGCAGGAACAACGCGAATGAAACAAGCTGCAGAACGTGTGCCAGATAGAGCATCAGCACCGACTGTCCCAGCCAGCACATGGCTATCTTCACTGTGAATCCTATCGCTGCAACCTTCAGCAGCAGCTGAACAGAGAACCTGTTCTTCAGACGCTTGAAGAACACCATCGTCGGTATTTCCAGGAACGCCATCAGCGACAGAATTCCGCCCATGTCCTTCGTCGTACCGCCGACTGCCGTTACAATCTGCGCCATGTAATTATTCAGTATCGCATTGCTGAAGAACAGCCCCAGCACACCCAGATTCACCACGAAGAACCACTTGTTCCTCCTGATAAACTGCACCAGCGTAATCTGCTCCGATGCAACATTTGTACCTGGTTGAAACGTTGCATCTTTTGCAACGATATAACCCGGTACAAACGTTGCATTTTTGTGTTGCATTGCGCGGTTGAACTGGCGGCCTGTGAAGATCAGGCTGGCGAGCAGTAGCAGGCATGTGATTTCTGCTGTAATCGGCATGACGATAACGCCGTGGTTTTGCACGAGGGTGCCGAGGATTGCCACAAAGATCGAGTACGCCAGTGAGCCTACTGCACGGGCGATGCCGAAGTTGATTGGCACGCCACATTTCTCCAGGCGAAAAGCCAGCGAGTTGAACAGCGGCTGAAGCACTGTGTGGAATGCAATCAGCAGAACGAAGACGATGCAAAGTGCGGCTGTGCCACCTTTGAACGCGAACATTCCCACGGTAAAAATCATCATGCATATGGTCATGATTTCCGTAGTGCCGATGACTCCCGGTTTCTCCCGTCTGTCGACAAAGTCGGCGATGAGCGGCTGCATGATTACAGCCAGCACATTAGCTACCGCCAGAGTCACACCGATTTGTGAATTTGTATATCCTTTTGCCAGCAGAAATACGGACGCAAAACTGCTGATGACCGCGTAGATCATCCAGTAGGTTCCGAAGATCGCACCGTATCCGCTGTTCAGAATCTTCTCCATTTATACTGTCTCTTCAAACTCCTGATTGCAGTGCGGGCAACGCACCTTGATTTTGCCTGCGCCTACCGGCACTCTGAGCTTCTCACCGCAGAACGGGCAGATCAGAATGCGCTTGCCGCTGTTGGCTCCGTCGCTTCCCCTGTGCACGCGACCGTCAGCATCGGCATACGTGTAGTTGCCGGTGCCTTTGCCTGAGCCCTTGGCCTTGCCTGTAAACTTCGCCTTGAGCTGCATGTATTTCATGTTTTCCCTCTGGCGATTGTAGATGCTGCGGGAAAAAATTCTGGCAAATGACCAGATAATCAGCGCAAGGATTATCAGGTGCAGAATGCGCCAGTTCAGGAACAGATTGATTATGATGAGTCCTATTGTGACCCAGCACAGAAATCTGTTGAGCTGGTCGCCGCCGTACCGGCCAATCATGAAGTTGCTGAACCATTGTCTGAATCCGTTCATCCAAATACCTCCTGTGCTGCCTCTACGGACTTCATGGCGTCTGCGCAGTAGTAATCAGCGCCGATTTCCGCTGCGTAGTCCGCCGTGAGGACCGCGCCGCCCACCATGACTTTGCAGTCCGGGGCTGCTGCCCTGACGGCTTTTATCGTCTCTTCCATTCCGGCGAGCGTAGTGGTCATGAGAGCACTGAGCCCCACCAGTCTGACATTATTCTTCTTAACGGCATCAACCACGGCCTGCGGGTCAACGTCCCTGCCCAGGTCTATCATGTTGAAACCGTAGTTCTCCATTATCACGCGGACGATGTTCTTGCCGATATCGTGAATATCGCCCTTTACCGTGGCAATTACCACATCGCCCTTCGTTACCTTCTGCTCGTTTGATGACTTCATCTTTTCGCGTAATACATCAAAACCTGCCTGCGCTGCCACCGCCGACTGCATCATCTGCGGCAGAAACGTGTCGCCTTTTTCGTAGGATTTGCCCACCACGTCAAGCGCCGGAATCAGATGCTCGTTGACGATTGTCATTGCATCCATGCTGAACAGCATCTCTCTGACGCACTTGGCCGCCTGGCTGTCCATGCCGTCAAGTATTGCCTTCAGAAGGTCGGATTTTGCTTCCTGCTCCGCAGGTTTTTCTGCATAGCGATCGATGTATTCAGATGCGCCGATGTCGTTGTTCTTCAGAACGTTGAATGCGTAAATCGACGCCATCATGTCTTCGTCATTCGGGTTGATAATCGGGAGCTTCAGGCCGTTTTCCATCGCCATCGTCAGGAATGTCCTGTTGATGACAGGTCTTATCGGCAGTCCGAAGCTGACATTGGAAACACCCAGTGCCGTCGGCAGTCCCATCTTCTCGGTTACCATGCGAACCGTCTTGAGCGTTTCGTTCACTTCCTTCTGCTGGGCGGAAACAGTCAGCGTCAGGCAGTCGATAATCAAGTCCTCCTTAGGAATTCCGATTGCCATCGCATGATTAATTATGCGTTCAGCAATTGCAAAACGCTGCTCCGCGGTTTCCGGAATTCCCGTATCGTCAAGAGTCAGGCCGATTACAGCCGCTCCGTATTTCTTAACTATCGGCAGGATTGCCCTCAGCTTTTCCTCTTCGCCGTTAACAGAGTTTACGATGGCTTTGCCGTTGTAGACTCTCAGCGCCGCCTCAATTGCCTCCGAACTTGATGAGTCAATCTGGAGCGGTACGCTTACCACCGACTGAAGCTTCTTGACGAGCTTAGGCATGAGCTTCGCCTCGTCAAGTCCGGGCACGCCCACGTTCACATCCAAAACCTCTGCTCCTGCATCAATCTGCTTCTTCGCCTGCTGCAGAATGTACTCGTAGTCCTCGTCAATCAAAGCCTGCTTAAGCTTCTTCTTGCCTGTCGGGTTCAGGCGCTCGCCGGCAACAGTGACATGGTCAATCGTGACTGACTTTGTGGCACTGCATACAGTCGGCCCCACGGGGACCCGTTAACGGGGGGAAAATTTTAAAACCGAACCCAGCCCCGGGGGACAAATTTAAA
>R21__coassemble_362_pt1 | contig 38037 bp, 40 predicted proteins | sample R21__metabat2_low_PE_034 | metagenome-assembled genome bin R21 | reverse complement strand
TATTATACCCCATTCGCCTAGATTCTACTATGTTTTAAGTCCGCTTTGCGGGGCTTAAAGAGCGCAAATATTATGCAATAAAAAGCACCTGCCTTTGCAGATGCTTTTTGTATCCGTTACCTCTCCAACTTCCCCTTATACGCCTTAATGCCTCCCAGGTTTTTCACATTCGTATATCCCATCTGTCCCAGGGCTTTTGCTGCTGCTTCTGCCCGGTATCCGCTCAGGCAGTATACGCAAACAAGCGTGTCTTTACCTGGGATGTGTGCAGCCGCTTCACTGATGCTGCCAACCGGCACGTTAATGCTGCCGGGTATGTGTCCGTCAGCATATTCGTCCGGTTCTCTTACGTCCAATAGGACTCCGCCTGCAGCCTTGCAGGCGTTTACTTCTTCCAGCATGTTTTCCTTGTTGAATAAACTCATTATTGATCTCCTTAAATGCAATTATATAGCCTTCTTGGTCGCGAACAAAATAAACTATTTAACTGTAACAATCACGTCCATACCCGGACAGGCCAGCTCCAGCAGATTGGTAATCTGCACTACTGCATTTGTGTCGGCCTGTTTGAGGAGGTCGTTCATGTCGAGTTTCTTGAGGGCTTCCTTCTTGGCGTACTTTCTCAGGTCGCTGTCGTCCTTCGGGGTCAGCGGATTGAAAAGGCCGCGACGCTGATTGACGATTGTCCAGGAATCCTCGTCGATTTCGTGGCTGAGGACTTCGCTCTTTGGAAGCTCAACTGTCACGGAATTTTTCTGCTTGTCAAAGACCAGATCCCTCTTCGTGAAGTTTGACATGTCCGGTCCGCACTTCACCGTTCCGGTGTATTCGACGGTCAGTTCCTTGCTGAAGATTTTGATGCCGTATTCGTTCAGGAATTTCTCAGGCTTCTTGAAGAGGTCGATTGCCTCGCCTTCGTACGGCACATCAAAAGTGTAGGTTTTGCTCACTGTTGCCAGCTCCGAAATTTCGATGATTTCCTGAGCGATTATCGTTGGATCGGCGACTACGCCGTCCGGGCGGCCGTCCAGGTATTTGCACACGGCGTACCCTCCGCCGAATGCGATTGCCAGCACGATTATGAATGCCAGAAATTTCTTCATCTCAATCCTCCTTTGTCAGAGTCTATCCCTCGTTATTGTCCATCATCTCAGGTATCTCTGCGATGATGAAGGCTGCAAACATTATTACACAGCCAAGAATTTCCCGGCCGGTCATGACCTCGTCAAGGAAAACTGCACCCGACAGTGCTGCGAACACTGACTCGAACGACATTATTATTGTTGCAATTGCCGGCTGTGCGTACTGCTGTCCAATCATCTGGAGTGTGAATGCTGCGCACACTTCCAGGATGGCCGTGTAGAGTATCGGCCAGATGCAGGCCAGAATGTCAGCCCATATTATCTCTTCAAACAGCAGAGTGCAGATTAGAGACATCACTGCTGTCACTACGAACTCTCCAAAGGCCAGCTTGATCGGATCAACCTTTTCGACAAAATGATCGATGCTGAGGATTTGCACTGCGAAGCAAATCGCTCCCCCGATGCAGAAGAGATCGCCGGTCGCCATGCTGAAGCCTTCCTTCATTGTGAGCAGGTACATGCCCACGATGCCGACCACGACACCGAGCCATGTGAGTCCGTGTACGTGGCGTCTTAGGAGCACCAGTATGAACGGCACGAAGAACATTTCCATTGCCGTAAGGAAGCCGGCTTTGCCTGCGGTTGTCGACACGATGCCAATCTGCTGTAGTGCCGATGCCACGAAGTTCGCCATGCCGCATGCCAGCACGCCGTATAGCAGGGTTCGGTCATGGAGCATTTCCAGAAATACAGGTTCGTTTGATGGTGTGCCGGGCATCCCGTCATTCGCCGGATCCTCACGTCGTTGTGAGATTTTGTCCGCCACAATTACGACCGGTATCATCGCCACGGCGCCAAGGCCGAATCTAAAAAAAGTAAACGTCATCGGACCGATGTGGTCCATGCCCATCTTCTGAAAGATGAATGCCGTTCCCCATATTATTGCTGCGAAGGCGAGCATTATCTCGCCTTTTATCGTTTGTTTCATATACCTCCAGAATGCTTAATTGATGCCATGCCTTTGAAACTTGAACCCGTTCTCCAAAATAATTTCAAAACGAATCTTTAACTTCAACAATATGGTTATGTCCTTTTGAAAAAGGAGCGGGACCGCGAGTCAAGTCGAGTGCACGATTTCAACCTGGAACGAATTAAGCATTATTTTGATAAGTGTGTTATGCGCTGTTTGGTGAAGTCCGCCAGTGCTACCCAGTGGGTTTTGAGCTGGCGCTTGTGTGTGCAGAGTTTCTCGGTGCAGTTGGCGCACTGCAGGTACTCGTTGGTGTCCGGTGAGAATCTCTCCGGGTATTTGTATACTGCGATCTCCCAGCGCACGAGGAGTGCGAAGGCCATGATCAGCAGGCTCCATGAGAACGCGCCCTTTACGAAGAAAAGCGGCGTGAACATCATTATGTAGTCCCAGTTGTATATTCGGCAGGTTGCACAGCATTTGTTCTTCAGGAACCAGGTCTGGAACGGGCAGAAGAACAGAATGCAAATCATGTCGCATACGGAGAAAGCACAGCAGAGCAGAATCATTATTCCGTCATCCAGAATGCCTGCCAGCTTGAGGAATCCGAAGATGCCGTTGAAGCCGATCCACAGGAGCGCAACGAGGAACGTCGCGTTGTTGTCCTGGATTTTGATCTCCGTGCTGCCGGACTTCACGTAGTTGCGTTCGAACTGTTTCTGGCAGCCCGGGCTTTCCAGCTTCGACGGAATGAACCGTCCCGCCATCTCAATAACGAATACAGCCCAGATCAGGAAAACCATCATCGGTCTGTCTTCCATGAACTGCGGAATGGATTCGCCGTTCTTTACTCTATAAATAATGTAAACAATTGCGGCAACCACAAAAAGCGCTACGCGGTATACGAGTCGTACATAGTGCAAAGTGCTTACCACTGTCAGTTTCCTGCGCTTCTTATGTTCCATGCCTAGATTATACCACTGCGTAATATATTATGCTATAATTCAAAAAAGCGGAGGTGCGCTGTGAACATATTAGTTGTAGAAGACAGATATAATGACATCAAAATTGATTCATATATAATGGGGGACTACCTGGAAATACGACTTGAAATGTGATATTTTGACATGAAATGTTGAGGAGCTGTTGCATTAGCACAAAATAAGTGCTAATGCACAGCTCCTTTTATATGTTTAGTTTGTCTGTTTCGTTCAACCTTATGCCATGATGAATCCGAACACGCCGTACATGATGAAGGCGATGATTGCGGAAATGATACCATATGGCATCTGAGTGAATGCGTGTCTAAAGTTGTCGCATCCGCATGCTGCTGAAGTCAGAACTGTAGCATCTGAGTAGAAGCAGATGTGCGAGCCGAATACGCCGGCTGAGATGCATGCGCCAACTGCCAGAGGCATGCATACGCCAATGTTCATTGCCAGTGGAATGATGATCGGCAGTGCGATTACATACATTCCCCAGTTGGTTCCTGTGATAAATTCTGTGCATGCCAGAATCAGGAAGATGATCATTGGTGCTGTTGCAGGTGTCATGAACTTTGTAGCTGAAGTGATACACCAGTAAGTGAATCCGATCTGTTCGTTCATGTCTGCGAATACGAATGCCATTACCATCAGCATCAGCGGCAGAATCAGGTTTGCGATACCCTTGATGATGATATCCCAGAATTCCAGTGCTGACAGCAGATTCTGTGCCATGTACATTACGAACATAACAACCAGAGCTGACAGAACACCCATTTCCATTTCCTTGTCAAAGAAGATTGTTGCAACAACCAGAACAAGGAGTGGAATAAAGAAGTTAATCATCTTAGGGTTATCAGGAATGTTGCTGTCCTCACCCTTGTCAGAAGCCAGGATTGTGATTCTTTCTGATCCCGGAGGAGCCAGAGGACCGCCATCGGCTACTCTCTGGTATGCCTTCTTCATGCCGAATATCTTTGGCACTACACCGATGATTACGAGTGGTACGATGATAGCTGCAATCCATGCGTAGAAGTTAAACGGAATTGTCTTGATGAACATTTCAATAACTCCTGCATCACCATCCTGCCATCCATTCTTGATAAGAATCTTTCCGCAGAATACAGCCCATGTTGTGATAGGAATCAGTACGCAGACAGGAGCTGCAGTGGAGTCGCAAACATATGCAAGCATTTCTCTCGGAGTCTTATGCTTGTCAGTAAGCGGAGCCATGCAGGAACCTACTGTCATGGAGTTGAGGTAGTCATCAATGAAGATAATGATACCCAGAATCCAGGCCCAGATAAGTGCCATTTTTTCTGTCTTTGCACGTGATGCCGCCCAGCGACCGAATGCGATTGCACCGCCTGTTCTCTCGATCAGAGCGATGATGCCGCCCATAAGGCCGCACACGATGATGAGCCATGCTATGTCTTCACTCATCATTGTGTTGAGCAGAGAATCAGCGAATGTCCACATTACATTCTGACCCGGTTCGTCAACCATTATGAAACCAACAACGGCTCCGATGGTCAGCGCCTCAACGATTCTCTTTGTTACAAAGATGTAGACGATCATCAGCAGTGCCGGAATCGTACAAAGCGGTCCGAAGTCTGCTGGATCGGCAGGCAGGAAAAATCTCAGGATTACAGCTGCGATAATAATTATTGCAGCAGCCGCAAGAGATTTCCTGGCGTTAAAAGTCGCTATTTCATTTGCGATTAATTCGTTTTGTTCCTTTAACGACATTTTAACCTCCTTTCCATTAACGGATTAGATAACGAAATAAGTGCGCGCCCACAATATGGGCAAATGCATAAAAATGCACACTTAAATTTTAAGTCTAAATGCACCTGTGTGCAATAAAAAAATGGCTATGTCCTTCAAATAGTACAAGAGCTGGGACTCGTGTTACGACGGCGGTTTTGTGTTACAATAGAGGGAGTGAAAAATGAGACAAAGGGGACAGTCCCCTTTGTCTCACAAATTGGAAAAATATGTTTCTTGAAATCCTGTTAAAAATTTTAAGCATCTTTCTGCTGGTTGCAATCGGCATTTTCGCGTACCGAATGCGCGCCGTGCCGCATGATGCGCTGAAGACGCTGAACGCGTTTGTGCTGAACGTGGCGGTGCCGTGCATGATTTTGCAAAGCATGCAGCGCGACGAGACCAACAGCCAGATGTCGGGCGACGTCATCTGGTCGTTCGTGTATTACGTTGGCGTCACGGCGATTATCGCCGGGCTGGCGTTTCTTTTGGTGCGCCCGATTAAGAGCATTTCCGAAGAGGACAAGGGGCTTTACAAATTCCAGCTGACCTTCACGAACTCCGGCTTCATGGCGTACCCGCTGATTACCGTAATTTTTGGCAAGTACTCGCTGTTCCTGGCGATCATCATGAACATCGGCTTCACGCTGCTGGCGTACTCGCTGGGCGTGACTCAGCTGATCCATAAAAAAGGCGAACGCATCTTCTCAATGAAGCTGTTCGTTCGCATGCTTACCGTTCCGTTTATTTCGTCCATTATCGGACTGATTATTTTCCTTTCGGATTTCCACTTCCCGAGCTTTATCGACGAAAGCCTTTCGCTCATGGCCGCCACGCTGTCGCCGGTGGCAATGTTCGTCGTTGGCGTCAACCTGGCGCACAGCAAGCTCAAGGATCTTTTTACCGTGCAAAACCTCACCCTTTGCGCCCTCTCTCTCATCGCAGTTCCTGCGCTGACTCTGGGCGTCGGCATGCTGCTTCCTGTAAGCAACATGGTTGTGATTACCGGTGTGTTCCTGATGGCCATGCCTTCGCCGGCACTGACCACAATCCTGAGCCACCGCTACGGCCTCAATTCCAAGCTGGCCGCCGAGGGTGTGGCCTCCACCACGTTCCTGTCGCTGGGAACGCTGGCGCTGTGGGCTTTCTTCCTGACACGGTTCTTTATTTAGTAGAGTTTGAAAAAAAGTCCCCACGGGGCCCCTGGGGACTTTTTATCTCAATATCCTAACGAATTCTTTCTTGCGGATTATGAAGTACGCAATCAGCGTTGCTATGCCCGTCACTGTCCATGTAACAGGGTAAACAATCATGAGTGATTCGTATGAGCCATACCATACGAACACTGTGAAGAGCCATACGATTCTCAGCACGCATGATCCCAGTATCGAGAAGAGCGCCGGCAGCAGTGAGTGGCCCATGCCACGGAGACACTGGCCGGAGATTTCGTATGAACACGCAATCCACTGGAACGACAGAACAATAACCATTCTTGTCAGTGCCCATGAGATTACGTTCGGATCTGTTGTGAACGCCAGCACCACATAGCTGCGAAGCAGCACGAATGTTATGTTGGCCACGAACATCGAACCCATGCCAAGGAGCATGCAGTCTTTCCAGATCCGCTTCATGCGGTCGACGTTTTGCGCGCCGTAATTCTGGCTTGTAAATGTCACCGCCGTCTGGCTGAAAGCACTCAGCAGGAAGTAACAGAAATAGTCGAAGTTTAGTGACGCCGAAGTTCCCGCGATGCAGTCCGAACCGAAGCTGTTTACCGCAGCCTGAATGCACACGTTCGAGAACGAGAATACCATGCCCTGCACGCCTGCAGGGACGCCGATCTTGAGGATGCGGAGGAGGTTTTCCTTACTGATGCGGAGGCGTTTCGGATAGAGTTTGAACGCGCCTTCTTCGTGGAGCAGCAGGTAGATTATTGCGCCGGAATTCAGCATGTTTGCGATGACCGTTGCAAGCGCAACGCCGCGTACCGAGAGGCCCAGAAGAACTACGAACGTTAGCGACAGGCCGACTTTGATTACTCCGGATCCCAGGAGGATCAGGAGCGGGCGGCGTGTGTCGCCTTTGCTTCGCAGGATTGCCGAGCCGTAGTTGTAGACCATCATGAACGGCATGCCGCAGAAGAAAATCCGCAGGTACGCCGTGGCCAGGTCGATTACGTTGTCCGGCGAATCCACGAGAATCAGCATCGGGCGTGCGATGCAAATGCCCAGAATGCCGACAAAAATTCCGCCGATTATCGCAAGCAAAACCGTCGTGTGCACCGCGTCCGCGACACGGTCGTTTCGGCCCTGCCCGATGTAGTTAGCGATGACGACGTTGGCGCCGATTGACAGGCCGATAAACATGTTAATCGTCAGGTTGATGATTGGCGCGTTGCTGCCGACCGCGGCCAGCGGAACGCTTCCGGCGAAGTGCCCGATGATTGCTACATCCGCGGAACTAAAAAGCTGCTGCAACGTACTCGTTGCAGCTAGCGGTAGTGCGAATAATAGGATCCTCCTGATCAGAGGACCATGTAGCATGTCTATCTGGTTAGCCATTGTCGTGTGTGGTGTGCCTGTGTGTTTCGAGTGCCGGGCGCGCTTCGGCGCCGACCCTTTCATCTATGTCAGGCTCTTTATGATGTCCAGCTGGCCCATGTTTGGAATGCCCATAGCTGATCTCCTTTTCCTTTGTTCCCACGGGACGGTTTCTTTTATTATACACCCGCGCAGAAAAAAAGCAGCCTTACGACTGCTGAAAAAAACGTCTTGGGTTTTATTTTGCACTCATTCTTACAGAGTGCCCTTAGCTACGATAACGTCGATCATCTCTGCGCACTGCTCGAGTGTTTCGATCATTGACTTAATAGCTTTCATGATATCCCTCTTTTCTGCGTGTCTCAATTGTTTCTTCGAACAATTATATTTTAGTGCTTAATTTGTGGTGTTTCAAGGGGTAAAACAGTACTAGTTTGCGGTATTCGGCACAAAAACCGCCTTGTTTCAGGCGGTTTCTGTGGCTTTTTATTTAATTGCCCCATTTTTTCGCATTCTTTCACAGCGAATGAACGTTGAAATTTCAACGCTTACAGGCATCATTTACTTCTTTGCTCCCCTATTTTTGGTATCTTTCTGATCTTCTCGTAGGAATACTCGCGACTGGCGTTCTCCATGCCATCCGTCACGATGACGAAAATCACCTTTTCTGCACGCTCCTCCTTTTGTTTTTCCAACTTACAGCCTTACTATACACCCCGCGCAAATAAAAAAGGTCACCTCTGCGGTGTGTTCTAAAGGACAGTCGCAGGGGGAACGGTGTGATCCGAAAGGGTTACACCGTTTTTCCGTCAACACCTTTCACGCTGTTGAATACCTCGATTTTCTTTATCAGCGTATTTACAAGCGTTGGCGTCAGTTCATTAATATCGGTACATTCCCGAATTGCATCAAGGAATACTTTTAAGTCAACAGCTTCCTCTTTTGCCGTTTGAACTGTCGCTTCGGATTCGGCAACGAATTCTTTAACTTCCCGTTGTTCTTCTTCATAATCTGCAACCAATGATAAAAGGCGTCCGGCTGAACCGCTTTGGGTTCATAGCCGAGCGCCCTTCTTAAAATATATTCGCCTTGCCGCATTCCGCAGAGCGAAGCATTCTTTTTGATCTTTCTTTTCTGCGCATCCGCCGCCTCCGGTGATATACAGTGTCATCGTGCCTTCATCGTAGCCGTGCCGTTCTGCAATACCTCGTCAATGATTACATCATTGATCTCACGGCGGGTTTTCTGCATAAATTCCTCACGGATCGCAAGGGTACACTGATAGGTGCCGAACTTTTCGGTGTACATCTTACTGCTCATCGGTCTGCCGTTCATAAGAAACAGCGTGTTCATTGTCCCGTTGCCGATATCTGCCACAACGGAAAGTCCTTTCATTGTCGAAACGAACTCCGCAACCGCCAAAGTGCTGGCAATGGCGCTCTATGCCGAATACGGTTACAAGAGCGATGATGAAACAATAAATAAAATTGCACTTGCCATTGGGCGAAAGCCGAAAACCGCACAGAAGATGATCGCCGGCGGTATGCGAAATATGATGTTTACTGACTTTTCTATTACTGTCGTCCTTTTGCGTGCTTTATTATTGCCTCAAAAGTTTTGTCGCTGATCACGTGTTCGATCCGGCAGGCATCGGCGGATGCAGTTTCTTCATCGACGCCGAGGTGCATAATAAATTTGGTGAGAAGAACATGCTTGCGATACACCTTTTCCGCAAGTGCGCGCCCGTTCTCTGTGAATGCAATGTACCCATCCCTGTCAGTGATGATCAGCTTGTCTTCCCGGAGCTTCCCAAGAGCACGGCTGACAGCCGGCTTGGAATATCCCATATGCTCAGCAATATCAATCGCACGAACAACGTTATTTTTTTTAGAAAGGATCAGTATCGTTTCAAGATACATTTCGCCGGATTCCTGAAGAGACATCGTTTTCACCACCATTTTAAGATAATAAAAATATATCATATTATGAACGATAAATCAAGGGTAACCGAGGTATGCACTGAATTTATATGAAAAATTTTCAAAAACCGCTTGACAAGTTACCCGAAGGTAACTATGATATACACGTAGGTTAGCAGAGGGTAACTGCTAACCCTGATTTAAGGCAGTAAGTTAGCCAACGCTAACTACTCGGAGGTGGATATATGATGCCGTTAGCACTTGCCGGTATAGGTGAAGAGAATACAGTCAAAAAAATCGGCGGCAGTCCGGAGGTTAAGAAGCACTTGGAAAACCTCGGATTTGTCGTCGGCGGAAACGTTACCGTTATTACATCGCTCGGCGGAAACGTAATCGTCAATGTAAAAGAAGCGAGAGTCGCCATCAGCGAAGCGATGGCAAGAAAAATCATGGTATAACATCGCTTTTGCGGTTGGGTACAGTATCAGGAAAGGAAGAAACAGTATGAAAACTCTGAAAGAGGCAAAAATCGGTGATACCGTCTACGTCGTGAAGCTTCACGGTGAAGGAGCGGTAAAACGGCGCATTATGGATATGGGCATTACGAAGGGCACCGAAGTATATGTTCGTAAGGTCGCTCCTCTCGGCGATCCCATTGAGATTACCGTGCGCGGCTACGAGCTTTCCCTGCGAAAAGCAGATGCTGAAATGATTGAAGTCCAATAACGAATTATTTTTTTGAACAGCAGTTAACTGCGGCTAACTGTCAAAGAAAGGAACTAACTATGGAAATCAAAATCGCCCTTGCGGGTAACCCGAACTGTGGTAAGACCACATTGTTCAATGCGCTTACCGGTTCCAATCAGTTCGTCGGAAACTGGCCGGGAGTTACCGTTGAAAAAAAGGAAGGCAAGCTGAAAAAGCATAATGATGTTATCATTACCGATCTTCCCGGCATCTATTCACTTTCACCTTACACACTTGAAGAGGTTGTTGCTCGTAACTATCTGATCGGAGAGCGTCCGGACGCCATTCTCAATATTATCGACGGTACGAACCTGGAACGTAATCTTTATCTGACCACACAGCTCACGGAGCTTGGCATCCCGGTGATCATCGCCATCAATATGATGGATATTGTTAAGAAAAACGGCGATAAAATCGACACATCAGAACTCTCCCGACAGCTCGGATGCAAAATCGTGGAGATTTCTGCACTTAAGGAGACCGGCATCACGGAAGCAGCAGAGGCGGCAATCGAGGCGGCAAGAGGCACGAAGACTGTGCCACAGCACACCTTTTCCGGCACGGTGGAGCACGCGATCGCACACATTGAGGAGGCTGCCGTTCACTCTCTTCCCGAAGAGCAGCAGCGCTGGTATGCCATCAAGATTTTTGAGCGCGACGACAAGGTGCTTGAAAAACTGAGCATCCCCGAAGAAACGATGGCGCACATCGAAAACGACATCAAAGCGGCAGAATCGGAGATGGACGATGATGCGGAATCCATTATCACGAACGAACGGTATCTTTACATATCCTCTATTCTGAAAGCATGTTACAAAAAGAAAAGCGCCGGAAAGCTGACCTCTTCCGATAAAATCGACAAGGTCGTTACCAGCCGCTGGCTCGGACTGCCGATTTTCGCCGTTATCATGTTCCTTGTATATTGGATATCCATGGTCGGCGTCGGCTCGGCGGCAACAGATTGGGCAAACGACGGCCTGTTCGGTGACGGCTGGCACCTACTCGGTATCGGTTCTTCGGCTTATGAAGAAGCCGCAGAAGAATACGGCGACGCGTCGCTGATTGTTGACGGATATGAAGCTTATATCGAAGAAAATGGCTCCGCACCGACAGGGGACTTCACCTATGAGATTGAAGATGAAGAAACGCTTGCAGTAGAAACTGCAACGGCGACGCAGAATGACTATAAAGATGCTCTTTCGGTGATCGAACAATACGGTAAAGAGCCCGATCCCGCCGACTACGGCGTGTGGGTGCCCGGTGTTCCCGTGCTTGTTGAAAATCTGCTGAATGCAATGAACGTATCAGAGAACGGAGCGGGCGCCGTTGTGCGTGGCTTGCTGCTTGACGGTATTGTTGCAGGTGTCGGCGCAGTTCTCGGATTTGTTCCGCAGATGCTGGTGCTGTTCCTGATGCTCGCATTTCTCGAAGCATGTGGCTATATGGCACGAATTGCCTTCGTGCTTGACCGTGTGTTCCGTAAGTTCGGTCTGTCCGGAAAATCCTTTATTCCTATGCTGATCGGTACCGGCTGCGGCGTTCCCGGAATCATGGCGTCGCGTACTATCGAGAATGACCGTGACCGCCGTATGACCATTATGACCACCACCTTTATCCCGTGCGGAGCAAAAGTGCCGTTTATCGCAATGATTGCCGGCGCAATTTTCGGAGGATCTGCATGGGTGGCAACCTCAACGTACTTCATCGGTATGCTCGCTATTATCACATCAGGCATAATGCTTAAAAAGACAAAGATGTTTGCAGGGGATCCCGCTCCGTTCGTAATGGAACTTCCGGCATACCATATGCCTACGCTGAAAAATGTTTTGCGTTCAATGTGGGAGCGTGGCTGGTCGTTCATCAAAAAGGCAGGAACGATCATCCTTCTCTCGACCATTCTTGTATGGTTCACATCTTATTTCGGATTCACGGAAGAAGGATTCAGAATGCTTTCCGATGAAGAGCTCGACAAATCAATTCTTGCGGCAATCGGCGGCGGAATTGCGTGGATATTCGCACCTCTCGGTTGGGGTAACTGGCAGGCGGCTGTCGCGTCTATTACCGGCCTTGTTGCAAAGGAAAACATTGTCGGTACAATGGGTATTCTGTACGGTGGCTCCGGCTCGGTCTATGCAACTCTTGCAGAAGCCTTTAACGGTATCACAGGATTTTCCTTCCTTGTGTTCAACCTGCTCTGTGCTCCTTGCTTTGCGGCAATCGGTGCCATTCGTCGTGAGATGAACAACGCCAAGTGGACATGGTTCGCTATCGGCTATCAGTGCGGATTTGCCTATGCGATCTCGCTGATGATTAACCAGTTCGGCGGACTGTTCACGGGAAACATAAATATTATCGGCGTGGTTGCCGCAGTTATTTTGCTCGGATTTATGATTTGGATGCTTGTCCGTCCATATAAAGAATCCACCAAGCTGACAAAAAAGATAAAGGTTTCGTAAAAGCGGAAAGGAGTTTGCTATGATTATCTGGATCACAAACAATATCGGAACGATTACGGCAGCTGCCGGTATTCTCGCAATTGCCGTTACAGCTTTTGTTATCATTTTGAAAGACAAAAAGAAGGGCAAATCCTCTTGCGGCTGTAACTGTGCTCACTGTGCTATGGCAGGCTCCTGTCACAAAACAAAATGACATAAACGATGCTATCCGCCGGACGTGCGAAATCAAAAGTGTGAAATCGGACAGAAGAAAGAACGAAACGGTCATTCTTGCAGAACGGATTGAGCCCGATAGGGTTATCTGATCAGTACGCTGCAAAAAACAATCTCACACTCGGAGACGAAATAACACTTCAATACAAAAATTATCAATTTACAGGAAAAATAAAAGGTTTCGTTAAAGCCGCAGAACAACTTATATGCGTTCGGGACGAAACACAATTGATGCCGGATTTTGCAACTCACGGGTTTGCTTTTATATCACCGACAATGTATGAAGATGTAATCGGACTCGATTATTATCCGCAAATCAATGTTCTGTCAGATTTGTCGAAAGATGATTTTATTGACGTTTGCAATAAAACTTTGGAAAAGACGACGGTTATCCTGACAAAGGATGACACCGTCTCGTATTCGGAGGCAGAGGGTGAAGCATCCGAGGGGAAAGCGATGGGCTCCATTCTCCCGTCATTGTTTCTTTTAATCGGTCTGCTTACTATGGTAACGACAATGCACCGTCTTACCGTCAATGAAAAGATACAAATCGGTACTCTGAAAGCTCTCGGTTTTAGAGATTCCAAAATCATTCGCCATTATTCTTTTTATGCGTTTGCGGTCGCACTGCTTGGGTCTGTCCTCGGTATCGGGATGGGTTACGGTGTTGCGTGGAGTATTATGAATCCGAACGGAATGATGGGTACGTATCTGGATATGCCTGAGTGGAAACTGGTTTTTCCTTGGTTTTGTTATGTGATTATAGGAGCAATCATTGTTTTGCTGACATTCGTTGGATTTACATCCGTGCGAAAAATGCTCGGCGGAAGTGCTGCGGATGCTTTGAGAACGTACACACCTAAAAAGATTAAGCCGATGCTGATTGAAAAAACTCGGCTATTCCATAAGCTTTCCTTCGGAACACGATGGAATATGCGTGATATGAACCGGCAAAAATCACGTTCATTGATGAGTCTTGTCGGAATTGTCGGGTGTACGGTTTTGATCCTCGCTTCTTTGGGAATGAGAGATACAATGAATGGTTTTCTATCGATGTATTATGATAACGGATTAAACTACGCATCGAGAATTTTTCTCACTGAAGAGTCTTCCGACAAAGAAAAAGCAGATATAATTGAAAAATACAACGGTGATTTCGGGGCATCGCTCAGTGTGCAGCTTAACGGCAACACCGTTTCTTTGGATATTTATCATATTGAAAATGACAAACTCCGTTTTTCTGATGTTAATGCTGAAAATATCAGCCTATCCGATGACGGTGCGTATATCTGTATGAGGCTTGCCGAAAAATTGAACATTGGATCGGGAGATTCTATTAAAATTAGCCCATTTGGTACGGATGACTCATACGAATTGAAGGTTGCGGGAGTTTTCAGAAGTGTATCCGAAAACATTGTAATCACAGATAGGTACGCTGAGTCAAAGGGTATTCCGTATAATATCGACTCGGTTTATACCGATTTTGAAAAAGCAGGAATCATATACGACGGAACCGTTAAAAGCGTTCAGTCAAAGCAGATGATTATGGATTCTTTTGAAACTTTTACCGGCATTATGGATATTATGATCTATCTGCTTGTGGGAGGTGCGCTCCTGCTTGGAGTAATCGTTCTTTATAATCTTGGAATCATGAGCTATACTGAACGATACCGTGAAATGGCAACGCTGAAGGTTGTCGGATTCAGAAACAGAAAAATAGGACGGTTGCTCGTCGGACAGAATCTGCTTTTATCAGCACTCGGTGTTATACTCGGTCTTCCCTGCGGCGTGTTTGTATTGGACTACCTATTGAAAACTCTTGCCGGAGAATACGAAATGAAGATGATGATAGGCTTGCTTTCCTATATTGTTACGGTTCTGTTGACAGTCGGTATGTCGATTATAGTTAGTTTGATCGTAGCCGGTAAAAATAAAAAATCAATATGGTAGAAGCCTTAAAAGGCGCAGAATAAGACTTAAGAATAGAGAAGTGCACGGCAAACGGAAGTACATCCGATGCCGTGCGTTTCTATTAATAGATCATCTCGTGATTGACGATTTCTGTTCCCGGCTGCCAGTCCTTCTCCTTTGTTCCCACGGGACGGTTTCTTTTATTATACACCCGCGCAGAAAAAAAGCAGCCTTACGACTGCTGAAAAAAACGTCTTGGGTTTTATTTTGCACTCATTCTTACAGAGTGCCCTTAGCTACGATAACGTCGATCATCTCTGCGCACTGCTCGAGTGTTTCGATCATTGACTTAATAGCTTTCATGATATCCCTCTTTTCTGCGTGTCTCAATTGTTTCTTCGAACAATTATATTTTAGTGCTTAATTTCAACCTGGCACGAATGTTACACAAATTGTCGATACGTCATGCAACCTGCTATTTCACTTCCTGAATATCTATGCTGGCTGTCACGCCGTACTTCTCCTTGAGCTTGCCCAGCTCCGCGAAGTGCGGTGTCTGGCAGTGCGCCTTCTGGTGCTCAACGGATTCCCACTGTTCCCAGAGGAAAAGCGTAGTTTCCGACAGTTCCTTGCCTGTCGGAATGAAGTAGTCGTATCTGTAGCAGCCGTCCTCGGCGCGGGATGTTTCGTCGATGCCTTTTTCGATGATCTCGGCGAGGTAGCCGTCGCGGGATGCCTTGTCCGGCATTGTGTATGTTACAAAGAAATTAGTCATGTTATTGCTCCTTATCGATAAATTATTCCGCAACCACTGTAAACGGGCTGTCCGCATTGTCCTTCGAAATGCGTTGAACGTGTTCCAGCAGCGAATTGTATAAAACCATCTGCCCCTCATCGTCCGGATTAAACCGAACGTCGGTCGGGAAAATGGCGACGAAGGTTTTGCCGTACTTCTCGAGATATCCCGCCATGGCGTACGACGGAAAATCCTTGTACTCAGTATCGCCCGAAGCGAATGCGCGGATTGTTACGAGGTCGCCACCAAAACCGTCCTTGTCAGCCGCAACCATATAAACTCTGAAGCAGTCGTCCTCGATCTGCTCGATCTCCCAGTCCTCAGTGTCCGGCATGACAAGTCGCCAGCCGTTTCCGGTGATGATCTGGTCGCCCTCGACACTCTCGGTGGTCACGCCTTCCATTATGTCGTAAGCTTCAGTTGGTTCTTCCTGCGCGGTTACCTGTCCCTCTTCCTGCACGATCGCTTCATCGCTGTCGTTTGTGTCGCCGCAGGCCGCCAGGCCGAATGTGGCGATTGCAATCACGGACAGAGCCGCTGTTATCTTTAATATCTTCTTCATATCAGTATCCTAAATTTTCGTTAACCAGAACAACAAATATTCTATCGCTAATTGATGAAAACCTCGTCGTCACCAGATGCGAGCAGATTGTCTGGCCGGGGGTTTTGCAGTCGACGCATTTGCCGGTCAGCGCACACGGCGTTTCTCTGTTCAGTCTGATTGCATTCGGCGGGCAGGCATCGCTGCGAACTCTGTCGTATGCATCGTGCACGTTTTCCACGATCTTGTTGGCGCCCACAACCAGGATTACCTTGTCCGGTCCGAAGATCATTGCGGCCACGCGGTTGCCTGATCCGTCGATGTTTACGATTTCGCCGTCCAGCGTGATGGCGTTGGCGCTTGCGAGAAATACGTCTGCGGTCAGTGCGGCCTTGCGCTTCGCCATGCTCGCCTGCGCGGTCAGCGCCGCAAACGGATCATTGTAGTCGCAGTTCTCCTTGAGCCAGTCCTTGATGCCGGTTTCGGCAAGCGTCATCGAGCCGCCGGATGCAACGCTGGCACCCTCCGGAATCATGCCCTTCACGATCTCAGCCGCTTCCGCAGAATCCTCCGCGTAAAACCCGGTCATGTTTCTCTTCTCCAGATTCTTTATTATCGTTTCGATTTTTACTTTGTTCGAAGCCTTTACATTTGCGTCCATGATACCCTCCTTCTCCTTGTCGGTTAATCTCGTTTCTCTCATTACTTCGCCTCGCACAGCTTCGCCATGCTATCAAATAACCCGTCGCTGTTTGAGATCTGCCTGTTGGCAGGGTCCCAGCAGAGCAGGTTTTGTCCCTCGAAATTCCAGACGCAATGGTAGCGTCCGTCCTCGTCGGCCGGCGTCAGTTTGCCGGTGGAGTCCTCGCTGAATGCGAAGTCCACGAAGTGGTAGCTGTCCGTCAGGGATTCGCCGGTCTCGTCGCCGACCACTATGTTCTTCAGGTTCTTATAGATGTTCGTGATCACCGTCGGGTCGTCAGACTCGTACGGCTCGTTGCCGCCCATCTGGTCGTACAGCACGGTGACGCTAACAACCTGGTCGTTGTCGTAAGCCTGGAGCAAAGCCTTTGCACAATCCCTCTTGTCAAAAATCAAAATCGGATTTCCATCCTTCAGCTCCTTCACGGACGGGGTGTTGCCGTCGTTGAGTTCCTTGGCTTTGTTGTTGCCGCCGAACAGCCCGTTCGGGATGCCCACCGCCAGTGCCAGTATGAGGCAGACCACCATGCCTATTACAAGGGCCAGACCTGTTTTTGAAAAACCTTTTCTATTCATCTTCGTCCTTTCGCGCGCCATGCGCACGGTGCCGGATTACTCTTCCTCTGTGAGAGCTTCAACCTTGGCAACAGCCGGGTCGAGCCAGTCGCCCTCGAACAGTTCGATCATGCCGCGGTCAACAGCGGCTGCAAGCTTCGGATCAATCGGCAGCTTGCCCAGTACGTCGATGTCGAATTCCTTTGCAACTTCGTCAACCTTTGACGGTCCGAAAATCGGCGTTTCCTTGCCGCAGTCCGGGCACTTGAAATATGAGTAGTTCTCGACGATTCCGAGAACCGGGATTTCCATCATCTCAGCCATCTTGATGGCCTTGGCAACTACCATTGAAACCAGATCCTGCGGTGAAGTTACCACAATGATTCCGTCAACAGGGAGGCTCTGGAAAACCGTGAGCGGCACGTCGCCAGTTCCCGGCGGCATGTCAACGAAGAGGTAATCCACTTCGCCCCAGAGTACGTCAGTCCAGAACTGCTTAACAAGACCGGCGATAATCGGGCCTCTCCAGAGAACCGGGTCGGTGTCGTTTTCCAGCAGATTATTGATGGACATTGTTGCAATATTTGTAGTTGTTCTGATAGGGAAAATTCCCACTTCGTTTGCCTCAGCCTTGTCCGTGATTCCGAATGCCTTCGGGATTGACGGACCTGTTACGTCGGCGTCCATGATTGCTGCCTTGTATCCTCTGCGCTGCATGTTGATGGCCATCAGTGAAGTTACCATTGATTTACCTACGCCGCCCTTGCCGGATACAACAGCTATTACCTTCTTAATATCGTTAAAGCTGTTTGTCTCTTCAAGCAGTGATTCCTTTTCACAGTGTCCGCTGCTTCCACAGCTTCCACAATCTCCGCTACATCCTAATTTCTTTAAGTCTTCAAACATCTTTTAATCCTTCTTTCTTCTTTATATTAGCCCGTGTGTCGGGCAGTTTTTCTGTTTCTATTTTATCACAAATGGCGTGGCCGTGCGTCCGCTACTCTCTGGTGCCCAGTGCTGTAAAGCACGCATCGTACAGGTTTTCGTCCTTGCGCAGACGGTTCCTGATCGGCTTCCACACCGGTGCGTGGAAGAAGCACTCGTCGGTTACGCTCATCATGTATTCAAAATCCTTGCCCGGAATCGCAATCGAAATTTCATTTTCGTCGCGGAACTTTCTCTGCGCCAGGTCGCTGCCGGTGATGACGGCGCGAGGCTTTTCGCGGTTCAGTTCGCCGAACGGAATTCTCGTCATCGATGCGCAGCCCGCAGCTGTGGTGGCGATAACTCTGTCGAACTCAGGCTTGTCGTATCCATGCAGAACAATCACTGCCGACAGCTGGTCCGGATTGCAAAAGCACACAACCGAATCATATTCCTCGCCCTCTTTGTAAGGTTCGAATTTGATGCCGTCAAATTTCGGTGCCTCCTCTCTCAGGCACATCCCGTCAGCATTCATGCAACACTCGGCACCTGATGCTGCGCAGGTTTTGCAGTCCACCATTACGTTCTTCGGGAGGTAATCCCAGAGCGCGTATGCGGTGTCCTCGTCGCACTTGAAACGCTCGCCGTCCGGGGTCCACTGCTGGTCGGAACCCTTTGTCAGGAACTTGCCGAATGTGCCCGGAATCTGCGGCGATCTGTCCTTGAGACCGCTGTTTGATTCAAAACCTTTGCACCCGCAATAGCCCAGGCCCGTCACAATCGTCTCGCCCTCGTCGAGCACCCGATTCCACAGTCTGTAAATGCAGCCCAGTGTGTGCTTCGGCTCCTCGTCCTTCAGGTAAACGCGCTTGATGCCCATGACCTTGTTCTGTAATTTAACTTCCTTTTCGAATTCTGCAAAACTCATTTGGTTCCTCCTTAAATTCTCTTATTCCTGCCCCGCCTTGATTTTACCATATTAGTGCAATCTTTTGTGTTTGTGCGGTGGTTTTTGTGTATAATATTAATGTAAACAAGGAGGTTTATCATGTTCAGAAAAATGAGACGATTCAAACAGCTGATGAGCGATGAGCGCACGGCAGAGGTTCTTACAAAAGCCACCTCCGGCGTCCTCTCCCTCCTCGGCGATGACGACTATCCATACGGCGTGCCAATCAGCTATATCTACATGCCGTCTGATTGTGAGGCCTGCGGTGCCAGCGACTGTGGCGACTGCAAGGGCTTCGGCACCATCTACTTCCACTGTGCAAAATCCGGCCACAAGTTCGACGCCATGGCTGCGCACGAAAAGGTTAGCTTCACGGTTATCGACCAGGATCAGATTGTGGGCGAAGAATTCACCACTTATTTCAGAAGCGTAATCGCATTCGGTCGCGCCCGCAGAGTTGAAGACTGGAACGACGAGTTCGTAAAGGCTCACAAGGACCTTTGCCTCAAGTACTGGCCGGAAGCTCCGGACGAAGCAATCGCCAAGGACATCAAAAAAGAAGGCGGCCCAATGGCTGTGTTCGCAATAGACATTGACCACATGACAGGCAAGGAAGCAAAAGAACTGGTTGGGAAGGCATAAGCGTGATAATAAAATGAGACAAAGGGGACAGTCCCCTTTGTCTCATTTTTTCGTTCAACTGTTCTATTCCCCCAGGCTCCCCAGTATCTCCTTCTCCGCGAAGAAAACCGTCGCTCCGCCTGTATGCAGGAACAGCACGTCGCTGCCCTGGGCGATGCGGCCGTTTCTCACGTCGGACACCAGGCCTGAGAAGGCTTTTCCTGAGTATACCGGGTCGGTCAGGATGCCTTCTTTTTCTGCCAGCATTCTGATTGCGGCATTCGCCTCTTCGCTCGGCATTTCGTAGCCGGGCGCGCAGTGGTTCTGGTCAACAAAGAAATCGTCTGCGGTCACAAGCGCATCCTCCCCTATAAGCGCCAGTGCTCCGTTGGCAAGCTCTGCAGCGCCTGCACGGTATCCGGCTGAGCCGTCCTGTTCGCCCGCGCCACTGTCCGCTTCACCCACGCTCATTGCGCTCACCGAATGAACCATCATGTCCATTCCCAACAGCTTCTTTCCTGCGGTGATTCCGGCCATGGTTCCGCCTGAACCCGTCGAGTGGTACATGTGGTCAAAATGCACGCCAGCCGCCTCCATCTGCTCTGCCAGTTCGACCATGGCATTCACATATCCCAGGCTGCCGTACTCATTGGCGCCGCCCATCGGAATCTCCATGCACTTCTTTCCTTCCGCTTCAAGCTTCTGAATATGCTCACGACCAAGGTCAAATGACCTGTATTCCGCATCCTCAAACGTCTCGCCGTCCTGCAGGTCAACGATGTGAATCTCCGCACCATATATTTTATCCAGCAGCAAATTCGCCTTAAAATCTTCCTTATCCGGCGGCACAACCGCTGCCAGATACAGCACCGGCTTCAGTCCGTTTTTCACAGCCGCCCAGGTAGTCTGCATTGCATGATTCGATTGCGTCGCACCGTAAGTCAGAACGTACTCGTCTCCGTCCGCCAGCGCCTTGCCGATCAGGAATTCCAGCTTCCTGGTTTTGTTCCCGCCGAACAGATTGCTGCCCGTGAAATCGTCCCGCTTCACCCAAAGGTTCACGCCCAGCTCCTCGGACATTCTGTCAAGCCGGTACAGCGGCGTCGGGAAAAACCCCAGCTGCGTCCTCGGCATCTTCGCGAGCATTGCTTTTGCTTCTTTTATATCTCTCATAGCTCTACTCCTCTATCAAAACCTCCGGTTTCTCCGCCGTCGCCATGCACCTTCTCACGGTTCCGCCGAGCTCCGTTTCAATCATGGATTTCAGTTCGTCCAGCGCCGCATCCATGTTGGCTGCGCTCGCCTCGTCGTGCGCCTCAATAATCATAAAAGCGTTTACGGTGTCCTCCATCAGCATCGTTCTCTCCGCTTCACGCCAGTTCCAGCATCTGCAGATTGCGCCGAAATCGTCGCAGTAAATCACTTCACCTTCGCTAGGCGGTTCGCTCTTTCCGCCGCTGCCGTAGGTTACAAAATCCTCGCCGCCCTTTGCCAGCGTCAGACGAACATCACCCTGAAATGCGTCGATGTTCTCGCCGCCAATCGGCACGCCGTACTTCAGCGAAATTCCGTTATAAATATCCACCAGCGGAATTATGCTTCCAATCTGATTGCCCTTGGCAACCCTCTTAAGCAAAGCCTCTATGGAGCAGCGAGCGCCCTTCTTGGTTTTGAATTTATAGAAGGCATCACGCCAGCTGCGAACCACAGGGTTAGCCGTGAACTCAGGATTAGCAGTGTACTGCAGCGATGCCTGCTCACACTCGCGAAGCCATGCATCGTACTTACCTTCTTCCTTTTCGTGTCCGTCAATTCCGTTGCATACCAGTATTCCTATGCGGGCCTTCGGAAAAATCTCCAGAAAATCCTCCGCTATAATAAACTTTTTCATGCGGCACCTCCTGCGCTTTTTTCTGCTATCATTATACCACCCGCAGGCTTTGCAGGCACAAAAAAACACCCCGGTAAATCAGGGTGTTTTGGGCAGTTGAAAAAGCTTAACGCTTTGAGAACTGTGAACCATTGAAATCAATGGGTTTGTCATACGCTTTGTTAGTAGTGTGTTAGTAACCGGGTAATGCCCATTGCTATTCCTCAGCGTATATAAGATTGCATCTTACCTACAATAGTCTTAACATACACCAACGCAAAACGAGATCCGGAATTCTCCAGATCTCGCTCTGTGTTATTCTATTTATTTTGCCTAGTCTTCCAATTCTTTTAACACTTTCTGGAATATAGAGATCCTCTATTGCAGTTTTTTCAAAAGCGTAGGTCTCTATGTCAGATATATTATCGTGGAGTACCACTTCTTTAAGGCTTTGACAGTAACTGAATCCTATTTTAATGTTTGTTCTTTTTATCATGTAGTACTCCCCTTTCTCTTTATTCTTACCCTTCTTTATAACGTATATTCTGAAGTCTGCACAGTTCTTAAATTGAAAAATTTATGGCTTAGACTTTTTCGGCAAATTTAGTATCAAATTAACACCTAATTAATACATAAAAATTTCGGCTGTAAGTGACGGCAAATATGTTGTAAAATAAAATGATACGAAAAATAAGGGAGATAATCAAATGTGGAAAATCCGACAAATCAAAAAAGACACAAGGCATAACCTGAAACTGAACTACTGGGCGTGTATAGCTGTATGTTTTCTTATGGTTATATTCTCTGCCGAATATTCATTATCAGACGGTTTTATGGCACAGAAAGATGAGGTTTGTCTGGATTCCGGAGCCGCTGCAAACACAACGCAGGAATACAAGGCTAATGTCAAAGGCAGCCAGACAGCCAGCGGTGTCATAGGAAAAGTAACAGGTAACATCAAAGATGAAAATGTAAAAAAAGCAACATCCGGCGTTATGGCAACCTTTGCAAATGCAATTTCAAAGACTGCAGACACCCTTTCATTTGTTGCTGACGCAGTTCAGAAGGCCGTAGGCAAGAGTAAGGTCGCTCATTTTCTGCTTTCCTTTCTGGGGGCAGCACTGTCGTTAGCAATCTACATGTTTTTCAAAGCACAGATCATTGTAGGCGAGCGGCGTTTCTTTCTTGAAAACAGAATATATCACAATACGAAGGCAACCAGAATATTCCACACATATCACACTACAAATGTAGGAAATGTGGCAGTTGTAATGTTCTGCAAACAGTTCCTCTGGTTCCTCTGGTGCCTGACCATCGTAGGCGGAGTGATCAAACTTTATGAATACAGAGCGATCCCGTATATTCTTGCAGAAAATCCGGAAATAAAGAGAAAAGAGTGTTTCGCGCTTTCTAAGAAAATGGCATATGGCCACAAGATGGAAATGTTCAAGTTCGACATGTCCTATATTCTCTGGTTCTTCCTGGGAATAGCAACTCTCGGATTCACAGCAGTATTCTATTCTAATGCATACTATCGTGGAGCACAGTCTGAAGTACATGCGATCCTTCGCGAAAATGCAAAGGCAGAAAACTTCCAGTATTCAGAGCTGCTGAACGATGCTGATCTGTTCAGACATTCTGAAGATGTTCTGTCAGCAGATGTATATCCGACAGTAAAACTTAAGACTAAGCACAGCCTTTCTGTTCCATGGAACAGAAAGTACTCACTGATCCACATCGGACTCATATTCTTTGCTTTTGCAATGATAGGCTGGTGCTGGGAAGTATTCTACCATTTCTTAAAGGACGGAATACTGGTCAACAGAGGAAGTCTGTGGGGACCATGGCTTCCGATCTATGGAATCGGCGGAGCCTGCGTTGTTCTCTTCCTGAAGCCTCTCGGAAAGAAGCCTGTAGTACTTGCTGCATGTACCTTCGTTGCCTGCGGAATAATCGAGTATGTGACTGCATGGTATTTCGAGACATTCAAGCATATTAAATACTGGGACTACAGTCACTTCCTGTTCAACCTTGACGGAAGAATATGTCTTGAAGGACTGATCATGTTTACAGTTCTTGCAAGCCTGGGACTGTACGTCATTGCTCCAAGACTGGATGAATTCTTTAAGAAATGGCCGAACAGCGTTAAGGTACCATTGCTGTGTATCCTCTGTGCAGGATTCATCAGCGATATAGTATTCACCCATTTCCATCCTCACACCGGAAAGGGAATATCATCATCATATTACGATCCGTTCAACAATCGCCTGATGTGATTTAACAGACATATATAATTTGACCCGGAGGAGATAAAAGCGAAACACAGAAAGCTGGCTATTGTTATTACTATAATAGTAGCATTTATTGCCATAGCAGAAGTGACAATGATAATACATCAGCAGCAGGTCGATAAGGAAAACCGCAGTATCACGAAAATGCAGGGAATAGCGAATTTCCCTGAACACTATACGGACCCTGCACCTGCTAAAGGAAGTCTCGAGATCGTTGATTATGACATAACTCTGCTTGACAGTATTCTCAAAGAAAAAACGGTATCCGGAAAATATGCTTCCGGACCCCCGTCTCAAAAAAGAGATGTTACCCGTTTGGATAACATCTCTAAAAAAATCTCTTTTTTTAACTCTGTGTTGCAAGTACGTTGCAAGTGTGTTGCAAGTAAACAGCATTCTGCACCGTTCCAGCAATTCGCAGAAATTTGAAAACCCAGTAATACCAAGGTTTCCAGTGTTTTGAAGAGCTGTCGAGCTTATCTCTTTGAGAACTGTGAAGCTCTACGAGCCTTCTTCAGGCCGTACTTCTTTCTTTCCTTCATTCTAGGGTCTCTAGTCAGGAATCCTGCTGCCTTCAAAGCGCCTCTGTAAGCTTCTCTGTCAGCTTCGCACAGAGCTCTTGAAATGCCGTGTCTCAGTGCTCCGGCCTGTCCTGTGTATCCGCCGCCTTCCAGCTTGGCTACAACGTCGAACTTGCCTTCGCAACCTGCGATCTCAAACGGTCTGAAAGCTTCTCTTCTTACGATCTCCAGTGGGAAATACTCTTCGATCGGCTTGCCGTTTACTGTGATAGTTCCGTTACCAGGGATTAATCTAACTCTAGCAACTGAAGATTTTCTTCTACCTGTTCCGTAGTACTGTGTCTTTGCCATTGTTCAATTCCTCCCTTCCTACTTGATAACCAGAACTTCCGGCTTCTGAGCCTGATGATCATGTTCCGGACCTGCATAAACCTTTAACTTCTTGTACATCTGACGGCCAAGCTTACCGTTAGGCATCATGCCCTTGATAGCATGTCTAACAACCTCTGTAGGGTGCTTTTCCATCATCTGTTCGAAGGTCAGCTCTCTAAGTCCACCCGGATAGCCGGTGTGGTGCTTATAGATCTTTTCCTGTCTCTTCTTGCCTGTTACTGCAACCTTTTCCGCATTGATTACGATTACGTAATCTCCACAGTCAACGTGCGGTGTGTAAATCGGCTTGTTCTTTCCTCTGAGAACCATTGCTATCTGTGAGCACATTCTTCCCAGGTTCTGCCCCTCGGCATCAACAACGTACCACTTACGTTCTACTTCTGCCGGCTTGGCGATGAATGATTTAGTAGTCATTCCTCCATCCTTTCTGCCTACTCAGTTCGTGCTTCTGCAAAACCTCATGTCTGCAATAAAAAAGCACAAACGCTTTCGGCTCCGTCTACTGGGATCTGCCTCTCGGCCGATCTGTTTCGACGTACAAAATAACTCTCTGCCATGCTCGCTACCGGGATAAACCCTGCTTACATGTAATAACCGTGGCGCTTGCGCGACACAAGTGAATTATATGTGAAGGACATGTAAATGTCAACGGTTTTTTAGAACCCGATTATAGGCGTTTTTTAGTATTCGGAATGCCTGAACCCTTGATATTACTGACAATAACTTGTGTATAAAGACAACAAAACAGGGGGTATTACACCCCCTGTTGATATCTGTCGAATCACTTATTTCAGTTCGGCTACAAGTTTCTTTTTCTTGCCCTTTTCGATGAGCATTTTGCCGCCTGTAAATGAGTCCGGATTTATTAAGATTTTTGGATCCGTAATCTTCTCTCCGTTGATCTTAAGTCCGCCCTGTTTGATAACATCCATTGCGTCACGGTTGCTGCCTGTGAGGCCGAGCTTCGTGAGGAATGCTGCTACTCCCAAGCCGCCGAGAGGATTGCCTTCCTTGTCTGTTCCGTTCAGGTCGTCTGCTCCAATCTGTGCTGTTGGAATGTTGGCTACGGCTTCTTCGTTGATTGTACCATCTTCGTTCATCAGGCTTGCTGCCGCTGCGCCTGCACCAAATGCTGCACGAGCTGCTTCCTGTGCCTTAACCGCTTCAGCTTCGCCGTGTACCAGCTTGGTAACCTCGTAAGCCAAAACCTCCTTGGCATGATTGATCTCTGAGCCTTCAAGTGATGCCAGCCTCATTACTTCGTCCATCGGAAGGAATGTCAGCATTCTCAGGCACTTCTCAACGTCGGCATCGCCTACGTTTCTCCAGTACTGGTAGAACTCGTACGGTGATGTCTTTTCCGGCGAAAGCCAGAGAGCACCTGACTGGGTTTTGCCCATCTTCTTGCCCTCGGAGTTGGTGAGCAGCGAGAAGGTCATTCCGAAGTAGTCATCCTTGCCCAGGATTTTGCGGGAAAGGTTGGCGCCGAACAGAATGTTTGACCACTGGTCGTTACCGCCGAACTGGATTTTGCAGTTGATGTCACGAGCCAGGCAGTAGAAGTCGTATGACTGCAGGAGCATGTAGTTGAACTCCAGGAAAGTCAGGCCGCCTTCCTTCTCCATTCTCTGCTTGAAGCATTCGGCACGGAGCATCTGGTTAACGTTGAACTTGCTGCCGATGTCGCGGATGAACTCCAGATAGTTGAAGCCCAGGAGCCAGTCGGCGTTGTTAACGCAGATTGCCTTGCCCGGTTCAGGCTCCTTGTTGTATGAGCCCTTGCCGAGTACGCTTCCGCTCGGTGTGTATTTCCACTCTTCGTCGAACTCCAGGAATCTGTCAAACAGGTGCTTGAACTGGATTCCGTTTTCGCGAATCGTATCCTGTGTCATCATCTGACGCATGTCGGATCTGCCGGACGGGTCGCCGATCATTGTTGTGCCGCCGCCGATCAGTACTACCGGAGTGTGGCCGTACTTCTGCATGTACATCATGATGATTACCTGCATGAAGTGGCCCACGTGCAGGCAGTCTGCAGTCGGGTCGAATCCGATGTAAAACTTGATTTTTTCTTTGCCCAGAAGTTCGCGGATGCCTTCGTCGTCAGTTGTCTGCTCTATGAATCCGCGCTCCTTCAGAACGTCAAATACGTTAGTGTGTTCACTAACGTTATCCGGTATTAGGTTATAGTTCATTATGTATCGCTCCTTACTTTGTGCCGAAAATTCTGTCGCCTGCATCGCCGAGTCCGGGTACGATGTATGCGTTCTCGTTGAGGCATTCGTCCTTGGCTGCAATGTAGATGTCAACATCAGGGTGAGCCTTCTGCAGAACTTCAATTCCTTCCGGTGCTGCTATGAGGCACATGAAAGTGATGTTCTTGCCACCGCGCTTCTTTACGAAGTCGATTGCTGCAGCTGCTGATCCGCCTGTTGCCAGCATCGGGTCTGTTACCAGAACCTTTCTCTTGTCGATGTCTTCAGGCATCTTGCAGTAATATTCTACAGGTTCGTGTGTTTCAGGATCTCTGTAGAGTCCAACGTGACCAACCTTGGCGTTCGGGATGATCTCCAGAACTCCGTCAACCATTCCCAGTCCTGCTCTCAGGATTGGTACTACTGCTACGTCTTCGCCCTGAAGAACGTTTACCCTGGTTTTGCAGATTGGAGTTTCGATTTCAACTTCCTTAAGAGGCAGATCGCGAGTTGACTCGAATGTCATCAGCATGGCGATTTCTTTTACAATCTGTCTGAAATCCTTAGTTGATGTGTCCTTGTCTCTGATCTTCGCAACCTTGTGCTGAATTAACGGGTGGTCGAATACATAAACCTTACTCATCTTTTACTCCTTTTGTATGTGAATGCTAACTTATACTATTTACATCTCGTCGAGCATATCCGTGCGACGCTTGTGTCTGCCGCCTTCGAACTCGGTGTCGAGGAACGCTGCCACAATCTCAAGGGCCAGCGCTTCGTCTGTGGTGCGGCCGCCAAGGGCCAGCATGTTGGCGTTGTTGTGCTGTCTGGTCAGCTTCGCCATTTCCACGCTTGTACAAAGCCCGCATCTGATTCCCTTCACCTTGTTGGCTGCGATAGAAATTCCGATGCCTGTGCCGCATACTACGATGCCCCTTTCGGCCTTGCCTGAAGCAACCGCTTCAGCGCAGGCTTTGCCGTAAGCCGGATAGTCCACGGACTCCTCTGAGCTGGTGCCCAGGTCTACAATCTTAATGTCGTCTCTTGTTCTCAGATACTCCTTGATGGCTTCCTTCAGTTTGAAGCCGCCGTGGTCACTTGCGATTGCAATCAGCATTGTTGTTCTCCTTTTATCCACAGGTGACCCCATGGGGCCTGGCCCCGTGGGGCATTAAACTTTAGCGATGTTATATCCTGCCGACTTCAGCATGCGGTTCATTACCGCAAAGCCGACGCCGTCTGTGTCTGCCAGTGCGCCTGCAAGGATGAGGTCGACGCCTTCCTTGTCCAGGTCGCGGAGGTTGGCGAAGAAGTCGTGGGCCGCTTCGATGAAAGCCTTCTCTTCAAAGAGCAGTACGCCCACCTTGTTTCCCATGCCTTCGTTCAGCGCTTTAAGTCTTTCTATTTCCGCTTTAACCTTGTCGCGCTGTCCTTCCACTATCAGCATCTGCGCCTTTGGTGCGTAGTGCTTGTATTTCATTCCCGGTGACTTCGGTTTGAAGTCGCTTTCGCTTACGCCTGCCGCAGGGTCCAGCTCGATGTGCTTCGACGCCTCGGTCAGCGATGGATCGTAGATTACTTTTTTGCCGAGTGCAGCTTCCAGGTTTTCCGCGGTTATGATTCCCGGACGAAGAATTGTCGGGATGTCGCCGGTCAGGTCGAGAACCGTTGACTCGATTCCCACTCTGCAGTCGTCGCCCATGATGATGCCGTCGATTTTGCCGTCCAGGTCAGCCACTACGTCGGATGCTCTGGTCGGTGACGGGCTGCCGCTCAGGTTCGCGCTCGGTGCTGCGATTGGGCAGTTGGACCAGCTGATGAGCTCCTGCGCCGCCTTTGTTTCCGGCAGGCGAACGGCCACTGTGTCCAGGCCGCCTGTGGTTCTGTCGGGAACCGTCGGCTTTTTCTTCACTACCAGGGTCAGCGGGCCCGGCCAGAAGTTGTCGATGCATGCCACGATGTCCGGGCTCAGCATCGGCGTGAGCTGACCGATGTCGCTGGCACGTGAGATGTGCACGATCATCGGGTTGTCGCTGGGTCTGCCTTTGGCTTCGTAAACTCTTGCCACGGCGTCCTCGTCAAAAGCGTTCGCTCCCAGCCCGTACACTGTCTCGGTGGGGAAAGCCACCAGTCCGCCGTTTCGGATTATCTGCGCTGCCTGTTTGATATCGTTAATGTCTTCTGTAAATTTCTTTGTTTCCATGTGCTGAATTATGCATTAAAATGCTGCCATTTTTTTAGCCTGGTCGTCGGTGATGAGGCCGTCGATTACTTCGTCCAGATCGCCGTCCAGGAACTGTTCAAGTTTGTATATCGTAAGTCCGATTCTGTGATCGGAAACTCTTCCCTGCGGGAAGTTGTATGTTCTGATTCTTTCGCTTCTGTCGCCGGTTCCGACCTGGCTCTTACGCTGGCCGGCAATCTCGTCCTGCTGCTTCTGCATTTCCAGATCGTAGAGGCGGGCCTTCAGAACCTTGAAGGCTTTGTCCTTGTTCTTGATCTGCGACTTCTCATCCTGGCATGTTACAACCAGGCCTGTCGGCTCGTGTGTCAGTCTTACTGCGGAGTCGGTGGTGTTTACGCACTGGCCGCCGTTGCCGGACGCACGGTAAACGTCAACTCTTACGTCGTTCGGATCCAGATTTACTTCCACGTCATCGACCTCAGGAAGCACGGCGATTGTTGCTGCGGATGTGTGAACTCTGCCGGATGATTCCGTCTCCGGAACTCTCTGTACACGGTGTGCGCCGGACTCGAATTTGAGTCTTGAATATGCGCCCTTTCCCTTGATGAGCATTACGGCTTCCTTGATGCCGCCGATGCCTGTTTCGTTCACTTCCATGAGCTCCGTCTTCCAGCGGTTACGCTCTGCATATCTGGTGTACATTCTGAGAAGGTCCGCACCGAAAAGCGCCGCTTCTTCGCCGCCTGTTCCGGCTCTTACTTCCAGGATTACATTCTTCTCGTCGTTAGGGTCCTTAGGCAGGAGCAAAACCTTCAGTTCCTCTTCGGCCTGCTCTATCTGCTCTTCCAGATCGCCTATTTCCATCTTGGCCAGTTCGCGCATTTCCTCGTCGTCGCCTTCGAGCATCTCTTTCGCATCGGCGAGTTCGGTCTTGGCCTTCTTGTATTCGGTGTACTTCTTGACGATCGGTTCCATCTCGCCCATTTCCTTAACATGCTTCTGCCATACCGGCTGATTGTTAATTACTTCAGGGTCTGAAACCTTCTGTGCAAGTTCATCGTATTTCTCTGTTATGAAGTCTAATTTGTCGAACATTTCTCTCTCCGTTTTTGTTTTTTCCTAACTAAATATTATAGCAGAAATCGGCCCCTTAAAAAAGTCGGGAAACGAATTTCCCGACTATAAAATCAACTCTTTTTTGTGAAGAACATCGCCGCTTCATCTCTCCACTTCTGCTCGTCTGCATCTGCAGGTTCGTCAAGGGCAATTCCGTGAGCTACAGGTCTGCCCGTCTCTTCGTCAATCGAGACGAATGTCGTGAACCCTTCGGCGTGAAGCTCGCCCGTCTTCTCGTTGTAAAGTCCGACACGGATGGTAAGGGAGGTTTTGCCCGTCCTTACCAGAACTCCCTCGTAGGTGATGATGTCCCCCGGGAGAACTGACTTGTAGAAGTCGAACTTGTGGGTGTTCTTGTAGAGCAGCCCCTGCGGGTTGCCGTACTCACAGTTGACAACAATGAATGACGTCTCCACCATCCACTCTATGCCCTGTCCGGCGTAGAGGTTGCCGTGGTGGTTCAGGTTTTCCATTCTTACCATGTGTGATGATCTGTAGCGCTTCATGTTGTCCTTCTCTTGCGTGCCGCCGGGCGGCTGTATTACTTAACGAAATGTCTGCCGCGTCTGCCGTATCTTGACGCTGCGAAATCCTCCGGCTCGTCCTGCGGTTCGGCTTTTGCAAAATCCGCTACCGACGGATATTCCGGAGCTACCGGTTCTTCCGGAGGCAGCTGATCTGTCAGTCTGCCGAGGCTCCACTTCGTTATTCTTTCGAATTTTTCCTGTGAAATTTTATAGGAAGCAAAGGCCTGTGTCAAGTCGTTTCTTACGTCCTCGCGGAGGTCGCTGTTCAGGCTCTTCTGGATTTCCGGATCTGTTACGTTCAGCAGGATATTCTGCAGGTTTGTAATCTTCTCATCAGTGGTTCGCTGGAGCTCGTCGCCTTTGTAAACAACCATCTCCTTGATGGAGTTGATGTCGTCCTCTGTAATCGGGCTGTCGGCCTTCAGTGTAATGCCGGCTTCCTCGAAGCCCTTGGCGAAGGCTTTGCCGTCCACTCTGATTGCGCCCTTGCCGGCGAACATGCTGATCGCTTTGGCGATGCCGATTACTACGCATGCGCATGCCAGGTAGATCGCCGACTTGTCAACGACGTACTGGATTGAGTTGGACAGGCTGCCGGTGGTGTTGCCGCCGTAGACCTGCATGTATGTCTTCGTATATGCGATTGCCGTTACCAGCATGAATACGAATACAGCCAGCAGAATCAGTCCCACTATATAGAATATATATGCTGCTATCGGGGTCTTTACCATCGGTCTGTCGTACATCTCGCTATCCTTGAATTCTTTAATGCTCATTTATAATCTCTCCCTGTTAAATTATCCAAGATATTATACCACAAATTAAGCGAACTGACTGTTATAAAGTTCTGCGTAAAAACCACCCTTCGCCAGCAGTTCTTCGTGGCTGCCCTGCTCCACGATGTCGCCCTGGTTCATGACCAGAATGTGGTCGGCGTCCTTGATTGTGGACAGGCGGTGAGCGATGATAAAGCTGGTTCTGCCGGTCATCAGTTTGCTCATTGCCTTCTGTATTATTCGCTCGGTTCGCGTGTCGACCGAGGAGGTCGCTTCGTCGAGAATAAGGATCGGTGCATCCGCCAGGAAAGCCCTCGCTATCGTCATCAGCTGCTTCTGTCCTGCCGAGATGTTCGTGGCCTCTTCATTGATCTGCATGTCGTAGCCCTTTGGCTGCGTCTTTATGAAGTGGTGAATGTGCGCGGCCTTGGCTGCTGCAACAACTTCCTCGTCTGTGGCTTCCGTTCTGCCGTATCTGATGTTCTCTCTGATTGTGCTTGAGTTGAGCCATGTGTCCTGGAGAACCATGCCGAATTTCTCTCTCAGTTCGTGGCGCGGCATGCTTGAAATGTCGCGGCCGTCAACCATGATTCGTCCCGCATCCAGCTCGTAGTATCTCATAAGCAGTTTGACGATGGTGGTTTTGCCTGCGCCTGTCGGGCCGACGATTGCCACGCGCTGTCCTGCTCTGGCTTCGAAACTGAAGTCGTGGATTACCGGCTCGTCCTTTTTGTAGCCGAACTTCACGTGTTCAAATGTCACGTCGCCGGCAACTCCCGGAGTCGGATCTGAAAGCGATGCCGCTGCGTTTGCCGCCGCATCAAATGCCATATCGCCCAGCGGCGAAATATGTGTGCGCTCAATGCCGCCGCGAAGGCCTTCAAAACCGGTAACGGGGGTTTTGTATGCGGCAGCCCTCTGAATGTCATACTTAGTGATTGCATTGCTGACAGGCTTGCCGAACGCGTCGGTTTCTTCCTCTTCGTCAATCAGCTCGAAGATTCTCTCGGCTGCAGCCGCCGTGGACTGCAGCTGGTTGGCGATGTTTGCCACCTGCTGAATCGGCTGGTTGAACGTTCTGACGTACTGAATGAACGCCTGAATGTTTCCGATGGAAATCCGCCCGTTGATGGCCAGCCATCCGCCGAGGATGCAGACCATGACGTACGCCAGGTTTCCGATGAACTGCGTAATCGGCATCATCATGCCGGACAGGAACTGTGATTTCCATCCTGCTTCGCAGAGTTTATCGTTGTATTCGTTGAAAATTTCTTCTGAATTTTTCTCCTGATTAAACGCCTTGATTATGTCGTGGCCGGAGTACATTTCCTCCACGTGACCGTTGACGTTTCCGAGGAACTTCTGCTGGTTCTTGAAGTGTCCCTGGGATTTGCTTACAACAACCTTGATCACCAGCATCGAAGCCGGCAGAACCAGGCATGCCGCAAGGGTCATAATCAGGCTGATTCTTACCATCATAATCAGGATGCCGACCAGCGTAATTATGGCCGTGATCATCTGCGTAATTGTGGCCGTCAGAGTCTGGTTAATCGTCTCCACGTCGTTGATCATTCTGCTCTGTATTTCGCCGTACGGAACCTTGTCGAAATACTTAAGCGGCAGGCGGTCGATTTTGGCCGACATTTTATCTCGCATGGTGTAGATTGCCTTCTGCGAAACGATGGCCATAATCCAGCTCTGAATTGCACCGAAAAGCCAGCTGCAGAAGTACAATCCAATCAGTATCGCGAGGATTTTCGCGAGTCCCGAATAGTCCATTACCGCGTCGCCCATTCCCTTGACAACCTTGTCTGTTGCTATGCCGAGAACGGTCGGTGAAATTACCGCAAACGCGGTCGACATAAGGGCGAACGCCGCAACCACGATGAGCCATCCCGTGTACGGCTTCAGGTATTTCAGAAGTGTGAGTATGGTGCCCTTGAAGTCCTTCGCTTTTTCGCCGGGCATCATTTCCTTAGGTCTAGGCATCCATCTCACCTCCCTCCATTCCGAGCTCTTCTTCGCTAAGCTGCGAGAGGGCGATTTCCTTATATACATCACAGGTCTTGAGGAGCTCTTCGTGAGTTCCCAGACCTACCATTTTTCCTTCGTCCAGAACGATAATCCGGTCCGCATCAACGATGGTATTTATGCGCTGCGCAACGATGATAAAAGTGCTTCCTGCAGCCTTCTGTCTGAGGGCTTTTCGCAGAGCTTTATCCGTTGCAAAATCCAGTGCGCTGAAGCTGTCGTCGAAGATGTAAACAGCCGGCTTTTTGACCAGCGCTCTGGCGATGCAAAGCCTTTGCTTCTGACCTCCTGAAACGTTCGTGCCGCCCTGGGCAACTTCCTCCTCGAGGCCCTTCGGTTTCTCGTTGATAAACTCCATCGCCTGCGCGGTTTCAGCCGCTTCAATCAGGTCTTCGCGAGTGGCGTTTTCGTCGCCGTAGCGCAGGTTGGATTCGATGGTTCCGCTGAACAGCGTGCCCTTCTGCGGAACGAGTCCGATGGCTGCCCGAAGGTCTTCCTGCATCATGTCGCGGACGTCAACTCCGTCCATCGTAACGCTGCCGCCGGTTACATCGTAAAACCTCGGTATCAGATTGATGAGAGTGGACTTGCCACTGCCCGTGCCACCGATGATAGCCGTGGTTTTGCCCGGCTCCGCCGTGAAGCTGATGCCGCTGAGCGCATCCTCGTCAGAGTCCGGATATCTGAAGCAGACATCCCGGAACTGAATCGTCCCCACGGGGACGGTTCTGGTGGGAACATTGTTCCCACCCGGGACGGTTCCGCCGGGAACATTGTTCCCACCGGAACCGTCCCCGTGGTGCATGTCAGGGTCTTTGATTGAGATTTCTGTATTGAGAACTTCCCCGATTCTGCCCGCCGAAACTGCGGCACGCGGAATCAGGATGAAGATCATTGTAACGAACATGAATGACATGATTACGTGCATTGCGTACTGGAGGTATGCGAGCATGTCGCCCACCGGCAGTGTGCCGACGTCGACAAGATGCGCGCCTGCCCATACGATAAGCACGCCGACACCGCTCATGATGAACGTCATTGTCGGCATGAGAAATGCCATGGCTTTGTTGACGAAAATGTAGAGCTGAGTCAGATCTCTGTTCGCATCGTCGAAGCGGTCTTCTTCCTTTTCTTCGGTGCGGAATGCGCGCACGACAAGCGTGCCGCTGAGCCTTTCCTTCATGACGAGGTTGATGCGGTCAAGCTTGGTCTGCATTACCTTGAATTTCGGGAATACAGCAAAGAATGAAATAACCATCAGAATGCAGACTGCCGCCAGAGCAACCGCGATTGTCCACGACAGCTCCATGCTGGTTCTGACTGCCATGATTACTGCGCCGGTTCCCATGATTGGTGCGAACAGCAAAAGACGCAGGCACATAACTGTTGCCTGCTGAATCAGCTGAACGTCGTTTGTGGACCTGGTGATCAGTGACGCTGTCGAGAACTTCTCAAACTCTGCGGTGCTGAATGCAGTGATTCGTGCGAACAGATCGCGACGGATGCCGTGGCAGGTTTTGGCCGCCGTGAACGAAGCGAGAAACGCCTCAAAAACCGCGAGCACCAGCGAGGCAAATGCGATGCCTATCATGATGAGTCCCAGGTGCCTGATTGCGTTATTATTGCAGTCAACTATTCCCTTGTTGATTATCGCTGTCATATACGTCGGCAGCGCCAGTTCGCAGAACACTTCTCCGAACAGAACGAGCACGCACAGAAGTATTAATCCTATATATGGTTTGTAGTATTTCATTACTGTTTTCATACGCTATTAATTTACCACCTCAAGGGCTTTAACTTCAACTGTTTACATGAAAAAACCGGCTACCCCATATGCCGGTTTTTTCGCAATTCATTATCTATCGTTTAGTGAAGGAGGTGTAAATCGTGTTAGTCTACACTTGCAGCCCGGGAAGGACCAGAAGCGTTTGGGGAATGAGAAGAAGTTTCTGTACTCTCGGCCCTGACCCTCGCTGCATGTTTATAGTAGCATTCGATTGTGTCATTAATTCATCGAATCTATGAAGATTCGGTGAAGATGTTCCGCACCGAAACCTCTCCGTAAGTCAAAACCTCCCGGCTTCCGTCCGTATAAATAACCTCCAGTCCGCCCTCGTCGTCAATGCCCAGCACCCTCGCCGGCACCCCGCCGAGTTCAACCGTCGGATCCTTGCGGTACGCGCCCTTATACACTTTAACGTCGCGGCCGATCAGCATGCTCCTCTCACGATAAACGTCGAGGAAAGCCGGTACTCCTTCTCCGTCCGGCTCTGCCAGTTCTCTTGCAAAACCGAGCATTTTTTCAGTAATTCGCGCCACGAGTTTCACCTTTTTTGCAGCCGTTTCTTCATCATCTCCGTCAAGTCCGGGAACCGCTCCAGCAACTCCCTTCAACTCGTCAGGAAAACCTTCTATGCTGGTATTTATTCCGATTCCGACAACAATCGCAGTCGGCATCGCAGCCTCATTTCCGGCCGCAAAACCCGGTGCGCCCGGCACTCCTTCGGACAGAATTCCGCAGACCTTTAAGCCATTGTAATATATGTCGTTGACCCACTTGATTGCGGCTCGGTTTTGCTCCTCGCCACCCTGCACGCCGCACACTTCATCGATGCTCTCAACGACTGCGACCGCCGCCGCAACCGTAACAAGCGCCAATTTTTTCGGTGTAAATCCCGGCTCAAAAACCACGCTGAAATACAACCCATCCGGCGCATGGAAACTCCTGCCCAGTCTGCCCCGTCCGGCAGTCTGCCTGCTTGCAAAAAACAGCGCAGGAAGCTGCGCCTTTTCGACTGCCGCAGCGTCGGCATCCGCATTTCCCACCGCGCGCTTCGCCTCCAGATTTGTGGAGTCAATCTCTTCAAATATGTGCAGTTTCAGTCCGGCAAATTCATCACTTAGTGCCGCCCGAAACATCTCTTCTGTCAGTCTTTTGTTCGTCATGTTTTATCCTTTGTATTCAATGCCCTCGTGATCCAGCAGCCAGGCTTTGTTCTCGATTCCTCCGCCGTAACCTGTAAGTTTGCCACCGAAGCCCAGCACTCTGTGGCACGGAATAATAAGCGAAATAGGGTTGCTGCCCACCGCACCGCCGACGGCCTGTGCAGACATTCTGTTCTTGCCGCAGATTACCGCCATCCGCCTGGCGATGTCGCCGTAAGTTACGCTTTCACCGTACGGAATTTCGCATAGCATCTTCCAAACTTCCATGGCAAATTCAGTGCCCTCAGGAAGCAGTTCAATCTTCTTGCCACCAACGGTCAGCTTAGGAAATTTCGGCAGATTCACCTTCTCCCTTGCGAAGTATTTGTCCAGCCAAAGCTCCGCAACATCCATAATCTTTTCGGCGCTCTCCGGCACATCGGTCTCACAGTAATCTGCTCCTGCCATTTCCTTCTCAAACAGCAGCCCCGTCAGATACTTCCCGTCGCTGACAATCGTCAGCTCGCCAACAGGCGATACGTATTTTCTGCAATATTTCATTTAATCTCTCCTCCAATTTCTTTTTATCATAAACGCGATAGCTTATCAATATGAAGCCTTGGAAATCAAAGTCGCGGAATCACCTCTCGTTCGATGATGGCTTCAATCATTGGGACATTCATTTTATTATCATTTCCTGCCAATGTTTCAATAAGGTTTGTCCAACGGTTGATGCCAAGGCTTTCATATAATCCGATTTTCCAGTAATGATGGTCTCGATATTTGTCATTGTCCATCAGTCCGCCGTGCTCCCAGTAAAACAAACTTCCATCTTTTGCTTCAAAAGTGAAGTCAGGCGAAATATCATAACCGTTTGCATACATCAGCATTTCATATCTGAACGGAACCCCGTACTGAACAAGTTTCTCGACAATCATGGCTTCGGTTTTTGACCGAACATAAAATCCCGCCGTTGTCAGAATCGTCAGGTGCTCTTCTTTATAATTGCTCCTCTCATACGCTTCCTCAGCCCAGGCCCTGTGGGCTTCACAAGACGCTTTAATCTTTTCGTCCTCAGAAGCCAGCACCGCTTCCGCTTCAGCCCTAAAAAAGTACGCCTTTGGCAATGTCTGATACGCCGCAGGCATTGCTGCCACTATGTCGTCCGGAACAACATTCCCATACTGCTTCTTCAGTCGATGAAGTGCTGACACGTTCCTGCTGACAATCCCAATCGCCCGCCTCAGATATTCTTTCCTCGCCAGCTTGCGTATCAGTTCAATGTTGGTGGTGATGCCTTTTTTCTTTCTCTTCGGTGCATCTTTTTCAAGCAGAAAGTAATTTATTTTATTGCCCCTTTTCGTGTGCAGCAGTTTTCCGTCAGGATATTCATTATATTCTTTCGTATAAGTTTCCAGTAAATTATCATAAAAAACGCTCGCCTCATTTACTGCTTCTTCAAGTGTATCCATCCTGCTCACCTGTTATGAAGTGACCTCCTGTCAAGTAGTATTTCGAGGAAATCACCACA